>OCVV011329669.1_pt1 | contig 38266 bp, 29 predicted proteins | sample 1539721 | NCBI WGS metagenome assembly OCVV01 (sample SAMN02144230, study PRJEB22623) | gut metagenome | biome: sheep rumen | host: Ovis aries | place: New Zealand | reverse complement strand
TCAGCCCAACAATGGGTTTATTTGTTGTACCCAAAATCAATTTGGATAATTTCTTGAATTTCCACTTGACTTTTTATTAGCAGGCTGTTCCTACATTCACGTTGTTATTGCTATTGTAATGAACTGTGTAATCAGTACGGTATTTCAGCAGCTTGTCTCCGAGCTTCACTGTAAAGGTCTGTGTCTGGGCTTCGCCGGTATAGGTTCTGGTATCTTCGAATCCCTCAACCTCCGCTTCGCTGATGGAGGCCCTGTTGATCAGATAACTGCGATCAAGGGTTCCGCTGCATTTTCCCTGACCAATCAGTCGAATCAGGACGTTTCTGGCATTGATGTTGTCATTGTAGGGGAAAGAAATTGTGTAATCGGTTCCCTCGACCAGCGTAATGCCCTTGTAAGTGAGTTCGATCTGAGGAATCTTGGGAGTTCCGTCGTAGACAAAACCTCCGGGAGGTATAGTGCCCTTGAAGGTAGCATTCTTGAGATCCAGCTTGATCACTGTCACAGAAAATGTCGTGGAAGCGGCATTATATTCATCGATTTCTGCCGCGTCGACAGTAATCTGGGCGCTTCCGGGCGCCACAGGAGTGAGCTCTCCGCTTTCGGCATCCACAGTGACAACTTCGGTGTTGCCGGAGGTAAAGGTAAGAGCTCCCTGTGCACCTTCAACAGAAGCTGTCGCCGTGTCATACAGGGTCATGGTCAGGTCGGAAGCCGAGATCTCCTGGTTCTCTTTGCCGCTCCTCTCCAGATTCACATGGCACCATCTCCAGGAATTCTCGTATATTTCACCATTAATTACGATGGCTGCGCCGATGTTGAATGCATCTTTGTCAAAGGCAGATTCCGCGAGCCTCTTCTCGACCTTCCCGCCGTCTACAGTGACAGAGGTACCGGAGGGATCGATCGTGTATTCCACCCCCTCTGTCATGTCGGTAAAGCTGTTGATATCGTCCGGATCCTCTCCGCTCTGATAATTGACGACCAGCAGAACCTGCGCATTGAGCTGGCCCAGATCTGTTGTGTCGACAGCAAAGGACTTGGTCTCATCGCTCCTGATCGTATCTACATCATTAAAGAAACGAATCTCATAGTACTTGTCGTTGAACCAGTAGTCGCCGAAGGCATCCTGGTCATTGTCCCTTCCCTCCGTCCAGAATGCTCTGACCGAGAAATCAGTGTGCCATTCTCTCTTTCTGGTGAATGTAAAAGTATTTCCCTCTGCCGTCTCACCGTCGGCGATCACGGTATCTTCCCCGTCCGTTACAGTAAGGGCATTTTCATCGTAATGCCATTCATATTGAACATCATACTGATCGTCGATGACTTCGTAGTTTTCTTTATCGGCACTGTACCGGCGGACTTCAAATTCTACATTTTCGATGGAAGCTCCGATGTCCAGATCGGGATCCAGGCTCAGAGGCCAGATTTCATAAAATTGACTCTTGACCCAGAAATCCGACTGGTCATTTCCGCCGGTTTCATTTCCCTCTCCGTCCAGGATCCGGACACTGACTGTGATCATCTCGTCGATCCAGTCCTGTCCCTCGGGAAGCTCTTCATTTAGGCACAGAAGAGCTTTGGAAGAGTCCTCCTGGTCTACTTCGAGATGCGCATACTCGCCGCCCTCTTCAATCTTCCATTGATAAGTGAGCCCTTCGGTATCATCATGATGGTGACCTTCTTCATCATAGTATTCATGATGTCCATCCGCATAGAGCTCGAACTTATCTCCGGGAAGTCCCTGTCTGTCTTTGTCGACACTGTCCATATGGACATGATAGACGTCATCGCCGACATTGAGATCAAAAGTATACTTCTGCTCCTGTCCGTCCAGATCCTCGTAGGTGACTTCCAGAGTGGCTTTGCCCCGGTTGTTTACATGGTAGTACCACCAGTAATTCGAGGGGTCATTTTCATCCTGGTCGCGGTGGAAGTCGTCGATGACGGGACCGTCTTCTCCATCCCAGGGTTCGTCGCTGATGATCTTTACATCCAGAACATTGTATTCTGCTTCTTGTCCATCGGGATATTGGCCGCTCTCCAGGTGTACATTGTAATGACCATTCACCGAGCCGTCCCAGCCGGTCAGCATATCCCGGTCATATTCTCTGTCATAGTCGGTCCTGGCCTCCCGGAAGCGGAAGTCCCTGTTCTCTACCCAGACCTCTTCATCTCCCAGGATCAGTGTGAGATCTGCACCGATCATCTGATCGTCCTGAAGACCGTAGGCCGCAAGTTTCTGACCGTCAAAAGTCAAGTTCTTTCCGTCGAAGGTATACTCCACGCCTTCCGTGAAAGTATCGCTGATTCCATGATCGCCCAGGGGGCCGATCTTGAGATCAATATTGTAATCGGTTCCATAGACGGCATTTTCCGCTACTCCGTCCACAATCACGGGATAGGAAGGATTGGCGTCACTGAAAATACGGTCGTTCTCAACATCGACCCAGACCTTGTAGTACCTTTCCTCCATGTGGAAATGCCGTTCTTCCCAAAACTCCTCTCCATCGGCATTCTTCCAGCAGGCTTTCAGGAGAATATCCGTATCCCACTGTCTCCTGCGGTAGATGGTAAAGTCACAGGAAGGCCCTGTACTGGCATCCGATCCTATGTAAGCGCCGTTTTCGTCCTCGTTGCCGACCTGATTCCCGTCCTTGTCGTAGACTCTGAAAGCGTTGTTATCATAATACCAGTAATAAGTGACTGTTCCGTCTTCAGGGCTGACAAGATCATATTCTCTGTCATCCGAGCCCGGGTAGAGGCGGAACTCTGCCGTAACATTCTGTGTCGTTCCGACATCCGCATAGGAATCAATCTGCGCCGGCCACAGTTCGGTATAGGAATCCGCCACACTCAGGCGGATGGAGGCGTATCCGACCTTGTTTTCCTCCGCCACTGAACCTGTGTAGATAAATACCTCGGCGTCCAGCTCAGACCAGGGTTTTCCCGAATCAATCTGCGTGGAAAAAGTAACGGATGCCTTTTTCCCGTCATCGCTTTCCTGAAGCGACGCAAAGTCCTCCGGGTCCGGATTGTCACCGACAGCCTTCAGGTTCCAGGCATAGACAAGATTGTCTGTGACGCCCTCCTGCTCTTCATCCCCGGAGTGATGCCAGACATCTGTCACTAGATTAATCGTCCCGCCGGGGCGGGTGACTGTGGAGCCGTCCTCCGTATCAACACGTACGCCGTACACATCCCCTTTCACATATACGTCAAATGTATAGGACTGCGCGTTTCCTTCAATATCCTCGTAATCCACACGCACTACGGCTGTGCCGGTGTTTTCGGCCACATAATCCCACCAGTAATTGTCAGATGATGTGTCGCCGTCCGGATAATGGACTTCAAGGCTGAGTACTTCCTTGCCGCTCTCCTCCGGATCCTGGCTCTCGATACTGACGTTTGTCGTCTCATAACTCAGGTCCATTCCATCGGGATACTGGGAATTTTCGACAAAGACCCGCTCCCAGTGGTTGATGGTTGCAAACCAGCCGGGCAGCATTTCTTTATCTTCGGCAAAATCATACTCGGCTCTGGCTTCCAAAGTCTCAAATCCGCCGAAGCCGTTTCCGCACAGAACGTGTCCATCCTGCCTGGATACCGCCTGTACTTCAAGGCCGAACCAGTGATAGCCCTTCTGGAAGAGCCGTTCACCGTACAGGGTCAGTTTTGATCCGTCAAAATCATATTCCTGTCCTTCTGCAAAGGCCTCCACAAGACCGCTGTCATCATAGTGGCCCACCGTCACCCTTACATCATATTCTTCCGGGATATCCTCTGTATGAAGATCGAAGGAATAGGTCCCGTCGCTGAAGATCCTGGTCTCATTGATGTCAAACCAGATCCTTCCGCCGTCTTCATTGGGCTCCCCTTCTGTCAATGCATTCTCCGGCACTGTTCCCATGGCCGGATCCTGCATATTGGTCTGGCCGGGAGCAGGGGTACTGCCTGCCGGCCCGGAAGGCAGAGTCTCATCCTGTCCGGCTTCTGTATCGTTTTCCGCAGCAGCGTCTGTGTCGTCTTCAGCCGCCTTCTGTCCGTCATCGGCATTTTCTTCAACAGCAGCTGCGTCCTGTCCGTCTTCAGATGTCTCCGCATCCTCTTCTTCGGATGAATGATCGGAAGAAATATCTTCTTCCTGCGTTTCATCCGGATTCTGAGACTGATCATCAGAATCGGCAGACTCGTCTTCCGTGTCTGCCTCTTTCTCAACCGTCTCCTCTGTGCCGGGATCTTCTTCTGACGCATCCTCTGCTGCGTCCTGAGGAGCCTGCTCCGTCAAAGCTTCCTCCTGTCCCCTTGTCTCTCCGTCAGAGGCATCCTGAATCGTCCCCGCTTCCTGTGAATACACAGGCACAGCCGAGAACGGGATTGCAGTCATTGCCACCATCAAAGCAAGCAACAAACTACAGGCTCTCCTCTTCCACATAAGAACCTCCTTCTTCAATAAACCTGCCACCAGTTCCCAGGATTCCATTCATCTGTCCTTCAAAAATCGAATTTCAAATGAATTTCAAACTAAAAATAGTATATCATACTTTGTGTACAGGTTCTCCATTTTATGGACAGATTGCAAAAATGAGTAAAAAAAAAGAATGAAAAATTGTATAGCACTGTGCCTCCTGTATTTCTGCAGAGATACAGAATAGGTCAGTCTCCAAAACAGCTCCATTCGGGCTTTTTTTTCGGACAGGCTTCAAAAAGCAGCGCCCCTGCTTGACGGAAATTCCAATCCATGTTAGGGTCTTTCTGTCTAATCGAATAACGCTGTACAGTCGAAACATCCGGAATGCTCAGATTCAGACCGGATGCGGATGTCACTCTGGAGAATCTCAATTTTGTTTGAGTACCGAAGGTGCAAGGCAGCCTTTCTGCTGCCGAAACTCTCAGGTCAAAGGACAGGGGTATAGAAATATGCGCCCTTAATGGTCATTTCCCCAATGACCATTACCCTTATTGATCATTGCAAAATGACCGCTTCGAATACAAAAAGAGACCACCGGAGAACCGGCGGTCTTTCTTTTTTTTCAGCAGCTTACATCAAGGAGGTACTAAAGCCATGCTGTTAAATATCGTTCAGACAATCAATTCCTATCTATCGGACTATGTGCTGGTCATCCTCTTGCTGCTGGTCGGACTGTGGTATTCGATCAGGACCCGTTTTATTCAGGTCCGTTGCTTCGGCGAAGGTCTGCGGAATGTCTTCGGGAATCTCTCCCTCAACGGCAAAAAACATGTAAAAGGCATGTCTTCCTTCCAGGCGCTGGCAACAGCCATTGCTGCCCAGGTCGGCACCGGCAATATCGTCGGCGCATCCGGCGCGATCCTGACCGGCGGCCCCGGAGCCATCTTCTGGATGTGGGTCATCGCCTTCTTCGGCATGGCGACCATCTACGCCGAAGCTGTCCTGGCCCAGGAGACCAGGATCCACACAAGGAAAAATCATATTCAGGGCGGACCTGTCTACTACATCAGAACGGCCTTCAAGGGCGCCTTCGGCAAATTCCTGGCTCACTTCTTTGCGGTAGCGATCATTCTGGCACTGGGCTTCTTTGGATGCATGGTGCAGTCCAATTCCATCGGCTCCACCATGCACACAGCCTTTGGAGTTCCTTCCTGGGTCATCGGAATCATCCTTGTCCTGGCCTGTGCCGTCATCTTCATCGGCGGTATGGAGCGCCTGGCTTACGTCACGGAAAAAATCGTCCCGGTCATGGCGGCGGTCTTTCTGGCAGGCGGCCTGATCGTCCTCATAATGCGCATCCGCTATATCCCCGCCACTTTTGGCATGATCTTCAGATACGCCTTCCAGCCCCAGGCCATCATAGGCGGCGGCTTCGGCATGGCACTCAAGACTGCCCTCTCCCAGGGCGCAAAGCGCGGCCTCTTCTCCAATGAGGCAGGCATGGGCTCCACACCCCACGCGCACGCGCAGGCCAACGTCAAGACGCCTCACGACCAGGGTGTCGTCGCCATTATCGGTGTTTTCATCGACACCTTTATCGTTCTCAGCCTCAATGCCCTCGTCATCATCTCCACCCTGTACACCCCCGGCGGCATTCTGGAGAACGGATTTACGGGGAATGAAGTCAACGCTGTCGGAGAGACCATCGCAAGAACAAACCTGGCACAAACTGCTTTCGGGACCGCATTCGGGACAACTTTCGGCAACATCTTCGTTGCGGTCTGCCTGCTTTTCTTTGCATTTTCCACAGTTCTGAGCTGGAATATGTTCGGCCGCATTAACGCGATCTACCTGTTCGGCCACAAATCCGTGATCGTCTACCAGATCATCTCCCTGGTCTTCATCTTCCTGGGCACCCTGGCTTCCAACGACCTGGTCTGGGAGCTCTCCGATCTGTTCAACCAGCTGATGGTCCTTCCCAACTCCATCGCCCTCTTCGCCCTGACCGGCATGGTCCTGAACGGGGCGCACAAGAAGTCAGTATAAAAACAATTCAGGAAAATCCGGCTTCGGCCGGATTTTTCATATAAACAAAGAATCACTTGACTTCCGAATTTCTATAAAAAAAGGATCGCCCGGCTTCCAAATGTAGTGACCCCGCGCTTTCGGATTGGAAATGTCGCTTTTCTTTTTCCCTGACATGGGTGAACATGGGTGATCTCGGGCTAATGAATCCGATATGTCGCTTTTCTTTTTTTCGACATAGTATAAAATATCGAAAAAAAGGCGGGGTGGCAGCAACCGCTGGCATCCCGCAACCTCATAAGTGCAATTTCAGTCTCTGTATTTTGTTCTACTCAATATATTTTGTTGCTCCGCACATTCTGTGCTCTCGCATCGCTGTTTACATCATGTTTCTTGCGATTGCGCCGCGCAGGATCTCTGCCATCTCGTCGATGTGCTTGCGCTCTGTGATCAGGGCAGGAACAAAGCGAAGGATATTGGAGCCGGCGTTGATCATGATCAGGCCGTGGTCCATGGCGTCTTTGATGATCGGTCCCACAGGGCGATCAAAGACAAGGCCCTGCATAAATCCGATGCCGCGGTGCTCTGTGATGCACTCGAATTCCGCCTTCAGGCTCTCGAGTGTCTGGGTCAGATAGGGGGCAGTCTCGGTGACGTGATGGACCAGATCCAGGGCCTCGTACTGGTCGAGGACCGCATTGATCGCCGCACAGGCAAAGGGATTGCCGCCGTAGGTGGTGCCGTGGTCACCGGCCACGAGAGAGCTCTGTCCGATTTCTTCTGTCATCATAAATGCGCCGACCGGCACACCGCAGCCCAGAGCCTTGGCACAGGTCATTATGTCGGGGCGGACGCCGTAGCGATGCCATGCGAACATGGAGCCGGTGCGTCCCATACCGCACTGGATCTCATCGAAGATCAGAAGGATTTCTTTCTCATCACAGAGTTTCCGAAGGCCCTTGAGGAATTCCTCGGTCGCAGGCTTGAGGCCGCCTTCACCCTGAACGGGCTCGACGATCACTGCACAGGTCTCGTCATTGACCAGGGCCTTTACGCTGTCCAGGTCGTTGAGCTGTGCAAACTGCACGTCACAGGGCATCGTGCCGAATGCCTCGCGGTAGTGGGGATTTCCCGTGACGGACAGGGCACCGTAGGTGCGGCCGTGGAAAGAATTCTCCATGGCGATGATCTGGTGGCTTCTTCTGCCGTCCTTCAGAAATGCATGCTTCATGGCGGACTTGAGGGCGCCCTCGACAGCCTCTGCGCCGCTGTTGGTAAAGAAGACGCGGTCCATGCCGGACGCCTTTTTCATCCTGGCCGCCGCATTGATGGCGGGCTCATTGTAAAAATAGTTGGATGTGTGAAGGATCTTGTCGATCTGCGCCTTGAGGGCGTCATTATAGGCCTGGTTACCGTATCCCAGCGCAAAAACTGCGATGCCCGACATAAAATCCAGATACTTTTTGCCGTTTACATCATAGAGATACATCCCCTCACCGTGGTCCAGGACGACCTGGTAGCGGTTATAGGTGTGGAGCAGGTCTTTCTCCGCCTGCTCGATCATTGCCTGCATTTTATTCTCTGACATGATAAATCCTCTGATAAATCTCGTTATGTGCAGCTGTTCGGGACACAGGATCCTGAACAGCTTTTTTCAAACTGCTGATTTTTTGGGGGAGCCGGCATTAATAGCCGCGCTCTGCGTTGTAATCGCCCTTGTAAAATACGGTGCCGACGCCCTTGTCCGTAAAGATCTCGAGCAGCAGGCAGTGGGGGATACGGCCGTCCAGGATATGGACGCGGTGAACGCCGCCTCGGACGGCGTCCGTGCAGTTGGCCAGCTTGGGAAGCATGCCGCCGCCTACGATACCGTCTTTTACGAGTTCCTCCGCCTCAGCGATATTGATGCGGCTGATCAGGGAATCGGGCTCATCCAGGCTTCTGAGAACGCCTGTGATGTCAGTGAGATAGACAAGCTTATCTGCACAGACAGCGCGCGCGATGGCGCTGGCTGCCTCATCCGCATTGATATTATAAGTGTTGAAATCATCATCCATGCCGAGCGGCGCAACGATGGGCAGATAGTCGTTCTCGAGCAGGTCAAAGAGGACCTTGGGATCCACATCTGTGACTTCGCCGACAAAGCCGATGTCCTGGCCGTCCGCATATTTCTTTTTCACATGCAGGAGATTTCCGTCCTTGCCGCTGATGCCGACTGCGCGGATTCCCAGCTCGGAAACCATGGATACAAGCTTTTTGGACACGCTGCCCAGGACCATCTCGGCGATCTCGCAGGTCTCGGCATCCGTGACGCGAAGGCCGTTGATAAACTTTGCTTCCTTGCCGCTCTTTTTGACCCAGCTGCTGATTGCCTTTCCGCCGCCATGGACTATGATGGGCTTGAAGCCGACGAGTTTGAGCAGGGTGACGTCCTGAATGACGCTGCGCTGCAGTTCCTCATCGCTCATGGCGCTGCCGCCGTACTTGACGACGATGATCTTGCGGTTGAATTTCTGAATATAGGGGAGCGCCTCGATCAGCACCTGTGCCTTCTGCTGCGCCTCTGTCTGTTCTTTATTCAGATACGGTTCCATATTTTTTATCCTTCCTGATATTCTGATCGTCTTATCCTGCTCTTTCCGGGCAGTTCCTGTAATCCCGGTCTATCATCCGGTCTGTTTTCCGGGTCTGTCTCCTGGTCTGTGTCTCGGTCTGTTTCCCGGGTCTGTCTCCTGGGCTGTTTCCCGGCCTGTTTCCGGTCTGTGTCTCCTGGGCTGTTTCCCGGCCTGTTTCCGGTCTGTGTCTCTTTTCGTTTTGTACAGGACCCATCCGAAGGTCCTGCGCAATAAAACATATAGTCTTATTTACACGCTTATCCCGTGACCGAAGCCGCGGGTCCTGCGCGATGAAGAAAAAGTATCAGCTGCGGTAATCCGCATTGATCTTGACATAATCATAGGTCAGATCGCATCCCCAGGCAGTTGCGGAAGCCTCTCCCATATGGAACTGCGCGAGGATCGTGACTTTTTCCTTCTTCAGAAGCTCTGTGGCCTCCTCTTCGCTGTAATCTGCTGCCGCGCCGTCGGTGAAGATCAGCATGTTCTTATCGCCGTCCACAAAATACAGCTGCAGGTCGCCCGGGTCGAACTCCACACCGGCATAGCCCAGGGCACAGAGGATACGGCCCCAGTTGGCGTCGCTTCCGTAGACAGCCGCCTTGGTCAGGCTGGAGCAGATGACGGATTTGGCAAGAGTTCTTGCGTTGGCGATCGTATCCATTCCCTGCACATTGACTTCGATGAGCTTTGTTGCGCCCTCGCCGTCGCCCGCCATCTGCATGGCGAGTTCCCTGCAGATGATGTACAGAGCTTCATAGAGTGCCTCGTAAGCCGGTCCTTCCGCCGCGCTGATCACCGCATTCTGCGCCTCGCCGTTTGCCAGGACGAGCAGAGTATCATTTGTGGAAGTATCGCCGTCGACAGAGATCATATTGAAAGTCTCGTCCACGATCGCACTCACTGCAGTCTGCAGCACATCCGCCTCCACGGCCGCGTCGGTTGTCACATAGGCCAGCATGGTGCACATATTGGGATGGATCATGCCGGAGCCCTTGGACATTCCGCCGACCGTCACGGTTTTCCCGTCGATCTCGAAGGTGCAGGCACATTCCTTTTTGTGGGTATCGGTCGTCATAATGGCCTTTGCTGCCGCTGTGCCGTGTTCGATATCCGTTCCCAAATTCTTTGCCAGTGCCGCGACACCTGCCTGAATGCGGTCGATGGGCAGCTGGAAACCGATGACGCCGGTGGATCCGACCAGAACGGAATCAGCGGGGATCTGCAGGCTTGCTGCCGCTGCCTCCGCGGTCAGTCTGCAGTAGTCCAGTCCCTCCTGTCCCGTGCAGGCATTGGCGATACCGGAATTGACGACGACTGCATGCATGGGCTTTCTGCTCTTTACAAGGTCTCTGTCCCAGATGACAGGCGCAGCCTTGACCACGTTCCTGGTAAACGTGCCTGCGGCTGTGCACGGAGAAGCGCTGTAGATCATCGCCATATCCGTTCTGCCCTCATATTTGATCCTGGCTGCTGTCGATGCCGCCGAAAATCCTTTTGCGGCTGTGACGCCGCCCTCAATCCTTGTCACTTTTACACTGCCCATACGCTACCTCTTCCTTATATTGCTTATATTGTTTTCCTTATATTTATTATTGAATCCTGTTTCGAAATAATGATTGCTGTTTTACTATTCCTGTTTTGATAAGAATATCCCTGATTTCTGCTTTGACAGGTAATGTTCCTGTTTTGATAAAAAATACCTGTTTTGATAAATACCTGTTTTTTTCCGCGTTTTTCCTGCAGTCAGGGAAGTCAGTCCTCCTGGTACTCGACAAATTTAGTGATGTTTTCCTCGTTCAGGATGAACTGATAGTAATTGCAGTCCTGCCGGCAGGTCCAGCCGATCTGCCTCCAGAAGGCATTGCCCACATCGTTTTTGGTAAATGCGATCAGGGTCACCCGGTTGATCCTCTCCCTTCGCAGCGCGTTCATACAGTAGCCGACCATCCGCCGCCCGATTCCCTGTCTGCGGAATTTCCTGGCGACACAAACATGGTAGAGGCATCCCTGGCGCCCGTCGCTTCCGCACAGGATCGCACCGACAACTTTCTCGCCGCACACCGCCACAACACTGGTCGTGGGGTTTCTCTTCAGAAAGCGGGCCACTTCTTCTTTTGTATCATCTATACTTCGGATTCCGAACCCGTGAATAGTCATCCACAGATGACGAACCTGCTCATAGTCTTCGATGACCATGGCCCGCACACGGATCTGATCCGGCATTTTCTGTTGTGTCATAAATCTCTCAATCTCTGCAATCGATCAAACTCTGAAACCAATCCCTGAGATCAGTCTCTGAGATTGATCATTGCTGTCTTCTTATTTTTACGCATGTTATTCCATTATAATACAATCTCTCCCACATGCAAGAAAGATAATTCGCGCAGATCCCTCCTGGATGCAAAGAAAAACAGGTTCCGGGAGGCCATATGTCTGTCAGATCCGGCAATACTGTCCCGCAGGACCGCCGGCGGACGCGTCGTAAAATAATATACACCCGCTTTGTATATATGTCCAGTAAATATGCAAATATTTTGTTTTTATGCATATAATATGCAAAAATATTTAATATTATTCACATTTTAGGGCTTGCAATCGGATATTCAATGTTGTATAGTGATAATCGTTGTTGCGGACAAGCGCACAGCACTTAAACTGACAGTTCTGCCTCGGACGCCCGGCGCTGAAAACAGACGCAGAGATTCGAGACAGTATTATAAAAGGAAAACAGGAGGTTTTTATCATGGGCACAGCAAACGAGAAAGTTATTCTGGCATACAGCGGCGGTCTTGACACAACGGCGATCATTCCCTGGCTGAAAGAGAACTACGGTTTTGACGTCATCTGCGTCTGCATCGACTGCGGACAGGAAGAGGAGCTTGATCATCTCGATGAGCGCGCAAAATACTGCGGCGCCGAGAAGCTCTACATCATCGACGTAACAGAAGAATTTGCCGACGAATACATCGTTCCCTGCGTACAGGCGCACGCTGTGTATGAGAACAAATACCTCCTGGGCACTTCCATGGCCCGTCCTCTGATCGCCAAGAAGCTTGTTGAGATTGCCCGCAAGGAAGGCGCGACCACGATCTGCCACGGCGCTACCGGCAAGGGCAACGACCAGATCCGTTTCGAGCTGGGCATCAAGGCTCTGGCTCCCGACCTCAACATCATCGCTGCATGGAGAAGCCCCAAGTGGAATATGGACTCCCGTGAGTCCGAGATCGCATACTGCCAGGCACACGGCATCGATCTTCCCTTCTCCGCAGACAGCAGCTACAGCCGTGACCGCAACCTCTGGCACATCAGCCATGAAGGCCTCGAGCTCGAAGATCCTTCCCTGGCTCCCAACTATGACCATCTCCTTGTCCTGAGCCAGACTCCCATGAAGGCTCCCGATGAGATCACCTACATCACCCTGACCTTCGAGGCGGGTGTTCCCAAGACTCTGAACGGCGAGGCCATGTCCGTAGCCAATATCATCCGCAAGCTCAACAAGCTGGGCGGCGAGAACGGCATCGGCATCATCGACATCGTCGAGAACCGTGTCGTCGGCATGAAGTCCCGCGGCGTCTATGAGACTCCCGGCGGAACCATCCTGATGGAAGCACACCAGCAGCTCGAAGAGCTCATCCTCGACCGCGAGACCTATGAGCTCAAAGACGAGATCGGCCACAAGTTCGCAAGCCTGGTTTACGAAGGCAAGTGGTTCTCTCCTCTCCGCGAGGCAGAGCAGGCCTTCATCGAGTCCACCCAGAAATATGTCACCGGCGAAGTAAAGATGGGCCTCTACAAGGGCAACATCATCAAGGCCGGCACAACCTCTCCCTACTCCCTGTACAGCGAGAGCCTTGCCTCCTTCACCACCGGCGACCTCTATGACCATCACGATGCCGGCGGCTTCATCACCCTGTTCGGCCTCTCTACAAAGGTCCGCGCTATGAAGATGCAGCAGGCAGGTCTTCTGGACAAGTAATCAGCAGGCACTCTGCAGCCCTGCACTGGTAAATAACAGACACTACAGCCATACCGGCCTCTCCGGTATGGCTTTCTTGCTATCTGCCCTTTCCGGCCATGCCCCCCCGCCGGGATGTCAGCACATGATCCGCATGTGTAAGAGGCGTTCTTGTATGCGGCGTCCTTGTAAGGAGCATTCTTGTAAGAGGCGTTCTTGTATGTGGCGTCCTTGTAAGGAGCGTCCTTGTAAGGAGCGTTCTTGTAAGAGGCGTTTTTATAAGAGGCGTTCCTGTTAAAGGCGTTCCTGTAGGAAGCGTTTTTGCGAAGTCTCTTGCGCCTGAACGGGATTGCCATTAGAATAGGAAAAGCACTGCGCACAGGCGCAAAGCAGGCAGCTCGCAGAACCGCCGCGCACAGGCGCTATGCAGACAACCAGTAAACGCCTCCGCACGCAGGCGCAATGCAGGCAGCCTGAAAAACCACGCGCACGGGCGCAATGCAGACAGCCTGCAGAACCGCCGCGCACACGGCACAATCCATTATCTGATTCTTCACGAGGTACACGAATGGTTCCGAAAATCATACTTATAGTCTACCTGATCGCCATCAATTTCATAGGCATTGCCTCTATGGCCTCCGACAAGATCCGGGCCATGGAGCACCGCTACCGCATCCCCGAAGCAGTCCTGCTGCTGTTCGCCGTCGTCGGCGGGTCTATCGGCTCCATCCTGGGCATGTTTCTCTTCCACCACAAGACCCGCAAGGCCAAATTCCGTTTCGGCCTCCCGCTGATCCTGATGGTGCAGATTGCTCTGATTATACTTCTGCGCTCTCTTGCTGTAACCATAGAGTTTATCTGACGTCCTTTATAATGAGGTTGCGGACATGATCGCACTTACAATCACCGGCCTTGGCAGTTTCATGTCAGGGCTGTTTTCAGGAAATACCTTTGACTCCTTCCTCCTGGCCGAGGGCACACTGCAGATGGCTGTCAACTGGCAGATCGACGGCAGGCTCAACCGGGACTTTTTTGAAAAAGACGTCTGGGAGGACCCCGCTCGGCGTCCCTACGACTATGCGGCCTGGAGTGAAGTCCGCCCCTCCCTGCGGGAACTGATCCGGGGGAAAAAGGCTCCCGTCTCCTTTCAGTTCGTCCTGCACCTGAAACCGGAGCTCATGAAAAACATGCTTGAGAAAGAGGGCGATCAGGAGCTTCTCTCCTGCGTCGGCGCCTTTGTTCTGACTATCCGCTACAAGGACGGCCGGGCATCCCTGCTCTCGGGAATTTCCATGAAAAGCTTTACTATGAATAAAAATGCTGATATATTGTGGGACAAAGCAATCCGCAGGTTCCTTCAGGCAAAGGAAATTGCCTTTGAATCACTCACTTAAGTTCATCTGCTATAAGGAATTGTGATCGTACTCAATGTTCAAAGAAAGGATCCGTCTATGCGCCATATTCTGACACCACTGGATTTTTCTGTAAGCGAACTCGACGCCATTTTCGACATCGCGGCAGACATCGAGGCAAATCCAAAAAAGTACGCTGATGCATGCCATGGAAAGAAACTTGCAACGCTCTTCTATGAGCCATCCACCCGCACGCGTCTGAGCACAGAGACCGCCATGCTGAACATGGGCGGCTCCGTGATGGGTTTCTCCGACGCGAACAGCTCCTCCGTCTCCAAGGGCGAGAGCATCGCTGATACAATCCGCACCGTCTCCTGTTTCGCTGACATTGCCGCCATCCGTCATCCCAAGGAAGGCGCCGCCATGGTCGCAAAACAGGCCTCCAGAATTCCGGTCATCAACTGCGGAGACGGCGGTCATCAGCACCCCACACAGACCCTGACGGACCTCATGACGATCCGCTCCCTGAAAAAGCGGCTCAACAACATGACCATCGGTCTGTGCGGCGACCTTAAATTCGGCCGCACCGTCCACTCCCTGATCGAGGCCATGTCCCGCTATCCGGGTGTGCGCTTTATCTTCATCTCTCCCAACGAGCTGCGCATCCCCGACTACGTCATCGACATGCTCGACGAAAAAAGCATTCCCTATGAAGAATACATCCGCCTGGATGACGTCATCGGACGCCTGGACATCCTCTACATGACACGTGTACAGCGCGAGCGTTTCTTCAATGAAGAGGACTACATCCGCCTGAAAGATTTCTATATTCTGACCAGAAAGATCATGCGAAGGGCAAAGAACGACATGTTTGTTCTACATCCTCTCCCCCGCGTCAACGAGATTTCCGTCGAGGTCGACAGCGACCCCCGCGCGGCCTATTTCCGCCAGGTCCAGTACGGCGTCTACGTCCGCATGGCCCTGATCCTGGCCCTGCTCGGGATCAAAGTCAACGACGACGGCAGCATCACCGAAGAAGGCGGCGGCAAGCTTCCCCTGTAATTCACCGGTCTGAGCCGCACCTGCTCCGGGAGCAGACCGCATCCGCGTTTTCTCCGCAGGACGGCCATGTTTTTTGCTCCATAAGCAGCAGCCTCACACCATGAAGCGGCAGAAAACACTTCGAAACAGATAGACTTCCTTCAGAAAAGGAGACAGGAATGCTGAATGTAGGAAAAATTGAAAACGGAATCGTGCTCGACCACATCCAGGCCGGAAAGAGCATGCTGATCTATCATTATCTGGAGCTCAATAAACTCGACTGCACTGTCGCCATCATCAAAAACGCCCGCAGCAATGCCATGGGCAAAAAAGATATCCTCAAGATTGAGACGGATGCCCACTCCATCGATCTGGACGTCATCGCCTTCATTGACCCCGATGTCACCGTCAATATCATCAAGGGCGGCGAGCTTGTCGAGAAAAAGAGCATCTCCCTGCCCAAAGAAGTCAAAAACGTCATCAAATGCACCAACCCCCGCTGCATCACCTCGATCGAGCAGGGTGTTCAGCACATGTTTTATCTCGCCGACTCAAGGCGCAAAATCTACCGCTGCCGCTACTGCGACGAAAAATACACCGAGCAGGAAATCGAGTGGTAAAACCCTTCGAGCAAGCGGCAGAGCCTTTCAAACGAGTGGTAAAGCCCTTCGAGCAAGGTGTAAAGCCTTTCGAGCGAGTAGTGGATTTTTCTAAATATGAATGTTGATTACAGAAATATAAATATATACGAACCCGGTCTTGATCTTGAAAAATACCGAAGCGATGTGGACAAGACCCTTCGCCGGACCTTCAAACATGATCTGGTGGGCCGCTTTGAAAAGGCTGTCGTACAGTATCAGCTCGTGGAGGAAGGCGACCGGATCGCGGTCTGTATTTCCGGCGGCAAGGATTCCATGCTGATGGCCAAGCTCTTCCAGGAGCTCAAGCGCCACAACAAGTTTCCCTTTTCTCTGGTTTTTCTGAGCATGGATCCCGGGTATCTGTCAGAGAACAGGCAGCTCATTGAGAAGAACGCGGAGCTGCTCGGCATCCCCGTCGAGATCTGCGATACCAATATCTTCGACGCCGTCTACACCATAGAAAAGTCCCCCTGCTATCTGTGCGCCCGCATGCGCCGCGGCTATCTCTACCGCTTCGCAAAAGAACACGGCTGCAACAAGATCGCCCTGGGACACCACTACGACGATGTCATCGAGACCATCCTCATGGGCATGCTCTACTCCGGTCAGTACCAGGGTATGATGCCCAAGCTCCGCAGCACCAATTTCGAGGGAATGGAGCTGATCCGCCCCATGTACCTCATCCGGGAAAAAGACATCATTCGCTGGCGGGACCACAACGGGCTGCGCTTTCTGCAGTGCGCCTGCCGCTTCACAGAGGCCCTCGCCCAGGAGGGGATCTCCGACGAGCCATCCGCCTCCAAGCGCCTGGAGACCAAGCGCCTGATCGCCTCCCTGGCCAAAACCATTCCCCAGGTGGAGAGCAATCTCTTCCGCGCCACCGAGAACGTCGTTCTCAACAAGGTCCTGGGCTACAAGATCAACGGGGAACGGCACAGCTTCCTGGAAGACTACTGATACAGTTTTCTCTCTGCCCCGCCTGCACAAGTGCCGGGTTGAAATTGCGGGTCAACCCGCATCTGACAGAAAAAGCAAAAACCGGATGGTTCACCTTATGGTTCCATCCGGTTTCTATTTTGTCTGTTTCTATTACTGCGGATCATCACATATCACAGCAGATCATGCTCTGCCAGTTCGTGATAGAGGCGGGCGGCCGGCAGACCGACCACATTGTTGTAGTCGCCGCGGATCCCGCGGATAAAAATGCTGAAGGCTCCCTGGATCCCGTAGGCGCCCGCCTTGTCATAGGGCTCTTTGAGGGAAATATACCCTTCGATCTCGCCCCGGTTCATGGGAAATACATCAACAGCGGTCTCCTCACTGAATGAGAAATGGCTGATCTCCCGGGCTTTCTCCACACAGCACACCGTAACGCCCGTGTAGACGTGATGCTCCCGCCCCTGCAGCATGCTGATCATGCGGGAAGCATCCGCGCGGTCTTCAGGTTTTCCGAGGATCTCTCCGTCCACCGCGACCACTGTGTCCGCGCCGATCACGATCATGCGGTCTCCGTCACAGGGCTGTACCCTTTTCGCCACTTCCATCGCCTTCTGAAGAGAAAGCTCCTGTACGACCTCGGCGGGATCTGTGCTGCGCACGATCTCCTCTCCCTGCGCCGGGATCACTTCATATTCGTTCAAAACCAGATGCAGCAGTTCCCGCCTGCGCGGCGACTGCGATGCAAGAATATACCTGTCCATGATATCATTTCTCCCTGTCCGTGTATTTGCAAGACACGCATAATCTTACTCCGATTTCCCAAAAAGGCAAGAAAAAATGCTGTCAGAGAAATCTGAACAGCATTTTCCGGTCACAGTAAAGACCCGCCCGGAGCACATAAAGACCCTCCCTAAGTACATAAAGACCCGCGCGGAGCACATCCGCCTGCACCAAAGGGCGTATTCTGAAGGCATCTTCAGAGGCCTCAGGATTCACTGATCTCCCTCATCCTCAGAGCGATACTGTCCAGGCATTGATACATGTTTTCACGCATTTCTTCGGAGATCCCCTGCCCGGCGAGCTCGATCATCTCGGATGCGCGGCGGCTGATCTGCTCGGTCAGTTCTTTTCCTTTTTCTGTCAGGGTCAGCGAGGCCCTGTATTTCGATTCTCCGTACGGTTCCAGGATTCCTTTTTTCTGAAATGCGGCAATCGCGCGGGAGACATCCGCTTTGTCGCGCTGGCACAGATCCGCCAGCCTGGCGGCGGTCATCTGTCCCTCACCGCTCCTGATCACCACCAGGTAGAGGGCGTAGGCGCCGCGCAGTCCGTATTTTTTCATCTCCTCGTTGGCGAGCCGGTTCCAGGATCTGGAAATGCTGAAGATATCCATCGTAAAGTGTTCAAAGCGATTAATCATGATAGAAGTCCTTCTTTACGAAATATAGCAGATAATTCTGCCGGGAAACGGCCTGGCTGCCCTGCCCGGGGCGCCTTTTACAGGCCCAGTCCTTCAGGCGGGCGGCAGAACCGGCATGTGCCCGAAATCAGAGCGGGCTGCCGTTTTTACGGAAAAAGGCAATCGCCACAGCGCCGGGCCCGGCATGGGTGCCGATGACACTGCAGAGCTGTTCACAATCCAGATGCTCCACTTTTCCCTCATAGAGAGTGCGGCTGTCCGAGATATATTCCTGCAGCATTGCATCGCTGGTACCGGTGTATCCCAGCAGAATGGGATTCTCATAATCGACACCGTTTTTCTCGACCTGCTCGACCAGGAAGTTGTTGGCCTTTTTGGAGCCCCTGGCCTTGCCGAGCATGACAAGATTTCCGTCCTTCATGGTCACGACCGGTTTGATATTCAGAACACCGCCGGCAAAGGCCGTCGCTCCTGAGATCCTGCCACCTTTTTTAAGATACTCCAGCGTGTCAAGCCTGGCAACCAGACAGACCTCGTCGCGCTTCTGAATCAGGTGTTCAAACAATTCATCCAGTTCCATCCCCCTGTCAACGCACCTCTGCGCGTACTCTGCGAGGACGCCGGATCCGATGGAGACATTGCGGCTGTCGACGACTCTTACATTGGGAAAGTCCTCCGCAGCGATCCGGGCGCTCTGATATGTGCCGGAAAGTCTGGATGTGACCGTGATCACGATGGCCTGCTCGTCCCTGCCCAGTGTCTTGAAGACCCGTGCGAAGGCATCCGGAGAAGCCTGGCTGGTCTTGGGAAGCACGTCGCTGGTCTCCAGTTTGCTGTAAAACTCCTGCTTGGACAGGTTGACGCCGTCACTGAATTCCTCTTCACCGAAAGTTACTGTCAGCGGAACGATAGAAAATCTCTTTGTATAGGATGCATGAGCATCAACAGTGGAATCTGTAATAATGCGAATAGACATTTTTTCCTCCGTTTTATAGGCATAATTCTTGTTGATTTATCAACGTTTGCCCATCTTAGCACCCGTTTGTTGATTTGTCAACATAAAATTATCCTGTTTTTCCTGCCTTTTTCCGCCAGTACCGTACCGTGTCAGGGCGCAGGCATGGTCAAAGAGATTTCCGCGCAGGCATGGTCTGAAGGTCTTGCACGCCTGTCCCGCGGCTGATGCCGCGTATATTGGGCACTGTGTGCCGCGTGTGCTGCCTACTGATGCCGCGGGTTCTGCGCGCTGAAGCAAGTTTCCCTTTTTGCGCATTTATCCCATGTCTGAAGACACGGATACTAGGCAATGGAGAATAAAATGTGGATTAAAAAATGTCAGAAAAAAGTCAGAAAAAAGTAGAAAAAAATGTCAGTCAGAAAAAATCAGTCAAACTGAACAACCCAGTTTTCCGAAGCGCAGGCCTCAAAGCACATCCTGACCTGTTCCTCACTGCATTTTTCTTCCTCCAGGGGAGGGATCTCGTCAGGGCCGAAAAAGCCGCTCGCGGAGGTCTCGATATTGGGGGCAAATTCCCCTCCGATCAATTCACACAGATAAAAGATTTTGACTATACCGAAGAGATAGGGTTTGGGATTGTGTTTGTCTTTGTCGTGTACAGCGATCAGCTTTTTCACAGCGATGTCGACGCCCGCTTCCTCCCTGGCCTCCTTGACAGCATTGTCCGCAGGGGCAAGGTTGTATTCGCACCATCCGCCCGGCATGGACCAGCGCCCGTCATTCTCCCGGACCAGCAGGATTTTGCCGTTCAGGAAGATGGCCGCGCGCGTATCGACCTTGGGTGTCTGATAACAGGTGTCCGAGCAGAAAACCTCGATCACTTTGTCCATGGGGAGATCCGCCCGCATGGACAGCATCTGCGCGGCAATATCCCGGACCCGCTGGTAGCGTTCCCGGTCATATACATCCTTCCCGTAATAGAGTCCCGCCTGCGCAATGCTCTGCAGTTCCTTTGCCCATTCCAGAATCTGATCTTCCATTTAATATTCCTCCGTGAAAAACGCATTAAGCAGAAACACTCCAATCAGCATAAAGTCTAAACATCGATCCGGAAAAAAAAAAGCTGAAAAAAAATAACATTGCGATTAAAACAGAAAAACTGCGCGGGCAGCTGTAACCAGCTGTCCGTGCAGTTAAATTCTAGAAGGAAAAAATGTAAATGTCAAAGCAGTTGTCTCAAAACAGTTGTTTAATGACTTCTCTTTTCAGATATTACTTTTCAGTCACCTCTCTTTTCATATTTTTTCCAAACTATCTCTGTTTTCAGGTTCCATTGCCCCGGTATGCGTCTGCCGGTACGCATCAGGGGCTGAACCGCCTGCGGTCATTTATTTGATCGCGATGCGCTGTGCCTCTTTCTCGGGAAGCTTGTCCCTCTTGGGGAAGGTGACTTCCAGGACACCGTTCTCGTAAGATGCGGAGATGTCTTCGGGAATGACATTTGCAACGCGGAAGCTTCTGGAATAGGAGCTCTCTCTGCGCTCTCTGCGAAGATATTTGGTCTCCTTGTCCTCTTCCTTCTTCTCGTCCTTGTGGGAAGCGGCGATGGTCAGGACATCGTTCTTGAGATCGATGGTGATATCCTCTTTGGCAAAGCCGGGAAGCTCAGCCTGCAGAATGTAATTGCCGTCCTTTTCCATCACGTCTGTGGAGAAACCGGAGAAGCTCTTCTCCAGCTCTGTGTTGTCGGTCCAGAAATCCGGGAACATCCTGTCAAATTCATAGAAAGGGTTTCTCCAGAAGTTGTCTCTTGTAAAAACTGTAGGTCTGAACATAATGTATACCTCCTTTTTTATTATCAGCTGAGGGACTGCAGCGGCACTCTACCGCTTCATTTCCTCTTCAATGATCCCTCAACTGTTTCCTTTGTTCTCTTTATGATATATGTTATACACCTTATAGAACACATAGTCAATATATAATTTATAAAAATTATAAACAAAAAATAAAATCCCACCCCGGCCTGCTGCCGGGATGGGACCTCTTGTTCTGCCTGTATGACTGCTGTTTTACTCTCAGCTTTCTCAGCTCTCTTTTCAGCTTTCTTTTCAGCTCTCTTTCTTCATCGTGAGATACCAGCTGTATTTTTTCAGATTTTCATCGGGATCTTCAAGTCTTCCTTTGGCGATCTCCAGAGTCAGCGGGGCGGGAAGCACCACATCGCTGCCGGGATTCCAGTCCGCGGGCGTCGAGATGTTTTCGGCATCATGCTTCTGGAGTGAGAGGAGGATTCTCTTGATCTCGTCGATATTGCGTCCTGTTGACATGGGATAAAACAGGATGGCGCGGATGATGGAATCGGGGTCAATGATGAAGACGGCGCGCACGGTCTGTGTGCTGGCCACGGTCTGCAGCATGCCGTACTGTTTTGCCACCTTCATGCTGATATCGGCCACGATCGGGAAAGGGATCTCCACTTTTCCTTTTCCGTCCAGATCGATATGCTCGATGCTCTCCGCCCAGGCCAGGTGAGAATGCAGGGAGTCGATCGACAGCCCCAGAAGCTCCGTGTTGATGGCGCGGAATTCCTCCGCACGTCTTGCCAGAGCGATAAACTCCGTCGTGCAGACAGGTGTAAAATCTGCGGGATGGGAGAAAAAGACCACCCATTTCCCCTTGTAATCCTCAGGGAAATTGCATTTTCCCATCGTTGTCATCGAGCGGAAGGCCGGCGCCCTGTCTCCGATCAGGGGCATTGCCGCACATGTACTGCTGTTCTCAGCCGCAAGACCATTTTTTTCCATCTTTTCTTCTGCCATGGTAATTCCTCCTGTAAGTGTTATTGTAGACGCGTTCAGAATTCGAACAGGTTCAGACCGACTTCGTCGCTGAATTTGCGGTCCACGCATCCATCCAGGATGCGGATCACCATCTCACAGGTGGCACTGATCGTGGCATCCACCAGATGCCCGCCGAATACCCTTGCCTCCACATCTGCCGCACTCATATGCAGATGCGTGTAGAACTCTCCGTCTTTGGTATTGATGGTCCCGGTCAGAGACACGATCTCATAGGCGCCCTGGAAATAGTTGCCGTGAAACTTTTTTTCATTGACGTCGAACAGCCCCACATGAAACTCACTGAGGGCTCCCAGCGCCTCAACCGATGCAAGTCTGATCTGCTCTTTGAGGGCAATGCAGCGCACCTGCTCGACGATTTCCTCACCTTTGTCCATTCTGGCTATAATGGTATCGCCAAATCTTCTGTATTCCATTCTATCTCCTTTACAGTTTGCAGTCATTGGATGCCGGCGGACCGGCATGATTATTTACTTCCAGATTTACTTCAGATGAACGTCCGAGGAAATGTAGTAGGAGTACTTGTTCTTATTGCAGAAAGCGATGATCTCCCTGCGCATGGCAGCACTCTTGGTATATTCCAGGACTGCGGCGTTGAGGCCTGCCCTTTTCACCTTGCGAAGATAGGCCTCAAAATAATTCCTGTCGCTCTTTGTCTGTCTCCCGAAACGGTTGCCGCTGTAGCTTTTGATCGATGTGATTACTTCCTCCTGGAACACGCCGTTGATCAGTCTCCCTTTTCCGCTGTTGATCAGGCGGGTGACAAACTCGTCTCCTCCGTTGATATAGATGGGAATATTTTTGCTGTGGATCCGGGAGATAATGTTGAGCAGTCCCTTGTAGATGGATTCTCGGTGATATTCATAATAGACATCCGTATTATCCAGCCAGAGTCCGTCACAGCCCTTTCTGCGGACACTTGCGACGAGTTCGTCTACGATAAAGTTCTGCCAGGGTTTCTTGGACACATCCATCCAGCGCTCATTGTCCCAGTTGTCATACCTGCCGAGGGTATATTTCTTGAAGCGCTTGTAATAGGGCCTGTAGGTCTCAAGGCTTCCGATACTCATATAGGAATAAACTTTTCTCCCCCCGGCTTTCAGTCTTTTAATCTCGTTCGGGTAATAATATTGTACATCTACAACAACATTTTTGTAATTCTTCAGTCTGGCTGCGTTTCCTCCCAGGTTAGTTCCGATGATGACTGCCCATGTCGGGGCTGTTGCTGCTTCTGCGGGTACGGTATACAGTGATTCCGGAACTGCAATCAACAAGATTACAGTGAGTAGTAATGCTGTCAGGCATTTGCGCAGGGAAAACTCCCTGCTTCTGCTTGATAGTTGGATCATGTAAACCTCCTATGATCTATGACTGCAATCGTAACCATAAGCCTAATACTAACATTATTCCTGTATTTTGTGAAGTCCCGATTATAACTATACCAAATATTGATTGGGATCAGAATGGCTTTGTCCTTTTAAGGCCCTGCAGGAGACAAAAAAGGCCCCCGGGCAGGTTCCCATCACAGGATCCTGCCCGGGGGCAGCTGTAATCAGTTCGTTCAGTTTGTTCAATTCGTTCAGTTTGTTCAATTCGTTCAGTTTGAACTGAGAGTGTTTTATGTCAGCCGTCAGATTCCTTCGACGGTCATTTCAAAGTGAAGCTTCCGGTCTGCGGGCAGGCAGTACTGCGGGAGGGTCTGCGCACCCCAGCTGTCGTCGCCGCCGACACCCATCTGCATCAGGGCACAGCGCACATCGGTGTAGTGCACAGGCGGCAGTTCATAGGCGTGGGAAGCCGCCTCGAGTTCCTGCGCTGTGTAGGGAAGGACGGTAAGTTCCATGCCCCTGCTGCCGCCGGAGCAGGCATTTTCCTCACATGCTGCAGGCAGTCCGGCTGTATTGCTGTCATCCGCTGTAAAGAGCAGGCCTCTGCCGCGGCGGTCCGTGACTGATGCCCACCGCACGCCGGTGCGGTTCCCGCATTCCTGAGGGACCAGATAGGGTGAGAGGTTCTCCTCCGCTGTGCTGCTGAAGGTTCCGAGTTTCGCTCCGCGGCAGCGGTCGATATAATTCTCGGCGGGTCCCCTTCCATAGTAGGTAAACCGGTCAAGATCCGCATTCAGGCGGAAGTTAAAGCCGAAGACCGGCATAGGAGGAAGGGCCGGGCAGATTTCTGCGCCTTCCCCTGTCAATACGGGCTCCCAGTCCATTGACAAGGTAAGCCGCCCGTCCGCATAGAACCTGTAGCCGACTGTGACTCCGGGAAGCATGTCCGGAGAAGTCATTGCCGAGACCGGAAGGGCATGCCGGATCTGCAGCAGAACGGAGTCCTCCTGTGCAAAGATCCGAAGGGTCTCGGGGCGGGGAATCTGGTATTCCTCCGCCAGTTTCCACACGCCGAGGCGGGCCGCCATGTGATTGCCCGTATCATTGCTGGTGGGTGCCCGCCAGAAGCAGGGACGGGGCATTTTCTCAAAAAGTTCGCAGCCCGTAAATCCGGCGCCGCTGCCGGCGGCGGGTCCTCCCGCGCAGCCGGTCATGCCGCCTCCCGCAAAGGGATTGCCCCCCCGCCGGAAGGAGACGAGGCCGCACTGGAGAATGGAAAACAGGGCGTCGAAGTTCTCCCCCCGGATGCCGATATTAAAACTGCCCCGGGTCAGTTCCAGCCTTCCGCATGAAGTCTGTAAGGTAATGGTTCTGTTCCAGTCCGTTCCTCTGATCTCTCCGGCCTCTTTATAATCTCTGATTTCTCCGGCTTCTGTATAATCTCCGGCCTCTTTGTTTTCTCTGCTCTCTCTGCCCTCACCGCTGTCCCGGGCGGATTCCTCCGGTTCCTGCTCAGGGGAAGCGGGGATCGTTTTATCCTCCTGTGCCTTTTTCTCTGTCATCTCTGTCGTCTCTGTCAGGAAAACGCCCTGTCCGAAGGCAAGTTCATGGCCCTTTTCCGCCCAGGCGCAGTCTTCACTGAGGCACATGGAGACCGTCACGGTATATTCGGCGGCCTGTCCCCCGGCTGCCGCCTCTGCGCGGATCTGTCCGATTTTTTTCAGGATAGGATCCGGCAGGGTGTACTCCTCTTCCGAGAGGGGAGCAACCGCAGTCTTCAGAACCGCTTCTCCGACTCTGATCCCTTCTCTGTCCAGGCACACAAGGCAGGTATAGCGGTCTGTTGCGGTAAAGAGATTGTCGTTCATGATGCGGACCAGGTCTTCGTGTACCTCAAAGCGTATGCTCTGATAATTGTATTTGACCTCCTGCATCTTGCCGGCATAGGGGCGGCGGGTTCCGTCGACGATCCCGTTTCCGGAGAAGTCGTAGTCGGTGGGGCGCTCGCCGAAATCACCGCCATAGGCCTGGAACTCCTGCCCGTAACGGTTTTTCCTGCGGATGGACTGATCGACGAAATCCCAGATAAAGCCGCCCTGATAGCGGGGCTCTCGCAGGCTCAGGTCGGTATAGAGATGCATGCCTCCGCAGGAATTGCCCATGGCATGGGTGTATTCACAGCAGATAAAGGGTTTGTCCGTATTTTCCTTAAGAAATGTCTCTATGGCTTCCGCAGAAGGGTACATCTGGGTCTCCATATCACTGGTCTGCGGCCAGGTGCGGTCGTGGAAGATTCCTTCATAATGCACGAGCCTGTCTTCATCGAGGGAGCGGAAGCGGTCCGCCATGTCGCGGATCACCGTGCCGCCGAAGGACTCATTGCCCACCGACCAGATCAGGATGGAGGGATGGTTTTTGTCCCTCTGCCAGCAGGAGTTGACCCTGTCCAGCAGCAGTTCACGCCAGCGTTCATCGTCCCCCGGCACGATACCGGGTGTGGGAAGGCCAAGTTCTGTCGGTGCCCAGCTGCCATGGGACTCCATATTGTTTTCCGCGATCAGATACAGTCCCAGTTCATCGCAGAGACGATAGAGAGCGGAGCCGTTGGGATAATGGCAGGTGCGCACGGCATTGATATTGTTCTGCTTCATCAGGACAAGGTCCTGGCGGGTCACTTCCGGCGATACGACACGGCCGCTGTCGCAGGTAAATTCATGGCGGTTGACGCCGCGGAAAACAATGCGCCTGCCGTTGAGGCACATCAGGCCGTCTTTCATCTCAAAGCGGCGGAAGCCCACCCTCTCCCGGACAATTTCCAGAAGGACCTGTTCCGTCTCAGCTGCCTTCCCGGCACCAGCGGATCCTTCTGTGGATCCGCCCGCGGATGACAGGGACGTATTGTCCGTCTGTTCCGGGCCGGTCTCCGGTCTTTTTTCACTGACCAGGCGGAGTGTGAGGTCGTAGAGCTGAGGGTCCTCCGCGCTCCAGAGAACCGGGGATGCAGCCATCTCCCGGATCGACACAAGGGCAGAACCTGACTTTTTGTCAAATGCATCCGCAGGGACATCCGCGGCGCCGCACAAAACCTGCTCTTCCCCCCTGGTGAGGGCATAGTAAAGGAGCAGACGCTCTCCTGCGCCCGCGCCGGCCTTCTTTTTTGTCCCGTTTTTCCCTGAAAGCCGGATCTGTGCCTCGATGGAAAGTGTGCCGACCGTCAGCGTATCGTCCAGGGTCGGGCGAATCCGCAGATCATAGAGGTGGGCGCGGGGAACCGTATAGAGATAGACATCGCGGAAGATCCCGCTGAAGCGGAAAAAGTCCTGGCTCTCCAGCCAGCTGGAGGCAGTCCACTTGAAGACCCGCACGGCCAGCTTGTTTTCTCCCGCTGCGAGAAAGGGTGTCAGGTCAAATTCCGAGGGGGTAAAGCTGTCCTCGCTGTAGCCGACATAGTGCCCGTTGCACCAGAGGGCGAAACCGCTCTCCACGCCCTGGAAGGAGACGATGAGAGGACTTCCCTGCTCCAGCAGGGACTGCATCGATGCCGGGACTGAAAAATATTTCACATAGGAAGCCGTGGGATTAAAATGTTCCGGGATCTCACCGGGAACGATATCCTCGCGGCCGTCCCATGGATACTGATAATTGATATAGGCCGGGACATCATAGCCTTCCATCTGGATATGGGCAGGGACCCTTATGTCCGCCCATGTACGGCAGTCATAGGAGGGCGCCTCGAAGCCGGCAGGCGCGTCCGCAGGCTTATCCGCACAGGAAAACTTCCACAGACCGTTCAGGGAACAGCGAAAAACCGAGTCTCCGGCTGTTCCCGCGGGCTGCTGTCCCCCTCTCTCCAGCTCCGTTTCATCTGCAAAAAAGACATGGTCCGAGTGCGCAGGAAGGCAGTTCTGCTTAAAGACGGCCGGATCTGACAGGACTGCGGGATCAAACTGCTTCTCCCCGGCCTGCAATGCCCGGCCCTCTGCCTTTCCTTCCTTTGCTGATCCATCTGTGCGGGCAGCGGAAGCAGCTGCATTTTCCTCTGTGCCGTTTGCACGGGCTGTTCCCCGGCGCCTGCCCCGGCTCTCCGGAGAGGGCTGGCCGGAACCGGCCATATATTTTGCGTATTTTTCCATAAAGGGAGTGATTTTGTCCTCGATCCCGTCGAAACAGACCCGGAGCAGGTCTTCGCCGCTTGCCTCCCTGTATCTCTTCAGACGCGTGCGGAAGCGCTGTATGGTACGCAGACTCAGTGGCTGGCCGACCGCATTGGTGATGTGGAGGGCCGTCCTCAGACGCAGGTCAAACATGGCTGCCTCCACCAGATCCTCATCGGACATGCCGCGCATCTCCTGGAGGAGCAGGGCGCCCGCCAGCACATTTACCGGGACATTTCTTCTGGACTTTCTCTCGCTGTAGAGCGGGATGAAGATCCTCTCGTCAATAAAGGGAAAAATATCCGCAGCGAAGGCTGCCGCCCAGGATTTTTCAAGTGCGTCCTTCTCCTTGTCAGTCAGGGGCCCCAGCTCCGTTCCGAACCCGAGCTGTTCGTAGGTATATGTGGATAATGCCATTTTGTTTTCCTCTTTTTTCAGGTGATTGTTTTCAGATAGTCGCCGACCATGTCAAACTCGTCTTCGTAGATGCAGTTGGGAAGTGTTCCCTCATGGATCCTCCTCCTGCAGGTCTCGTAGTCCATCCACAGGACGGACTCCACCTCGCTCTCCTGCAGGGACAGTTCCCTCTCATCAAAGTGTTTTGTGAGGACATAGACATTGCTGAGCTCATTGTCGCGGAAGAGTCTTCCGTGGAAAGGCGCCTGATAGGATCCCCGGTGCTTTCCGACATAGTGGAAATCCTCCCGCTCTGCCGTGAGCCCCAGTTCCTCCTTCAGTTCCCGCAGAGCTCCTTCCAGCGGAATATCTCCGCTCGATAGGTGACCTGCGGACGATATGTCGTAACATCCGGGATTGGAATCCTTGATCGCGCTGCGTTTCTGCAGGAGCACCTCCCAGCGCCTGTCCTCCCCCGCAGCTTTCCTGACGATCCAGGTGTGCACGGTCTCGTGCAGGCTCCCGTCCCGGTGGGCCACTCCCCGCTCCCGGACCAGGCCGGATTTGGTCCCGTCCTCCCTGAGAATGTCGAAGAGCTCCATGGCTTCCCCGTTCAGCGCAGCGGACACAAGGCCGCCGCTGCCGTTGTAGACAAGCTTCAGGGAAAAGAAAGGGACGTCCTCATCGATCAGGCGGAAAAAGATCTTGTCCCCCTCCCAGATGTTGAGTTTCCAGACCTGCCCGATGTCCACCCATTCCAGCTGTCCCTCGTCACAGGCAATTGGCTCTCCCTCGAACCCGTCCGCTGTGAACAGATGCATATATTCCGTGACACCGTCCCCGGAGACAAAGGTGACAATCCCCCTGAATCTCCAGGAAGTCAGCCGGTAGCCGGTCTCCTCGCGCACCTCCCGCAGCAGGCACTCCTCCGGACTCTCATCGGCCTCAAAATGCCCGCCGACGCCGATCCACTTGTCCTTGTTGACATCGTTTTTTTTGACCGTGCGATGCAGCATCAGATATTTTCCGTCTTTTTCCATGTAGCATAGCGTACTCAGCGCCGCACAATTTCCCATTTTCTGCTCTCCCGATATAATCTTATGCCGTAACTGTTTCCGTTCACAGTTTCTGCTTACAATTATCCCGGCAGACATACTGCTTCCGGCAAAAGTTTCCGGTAAATGCTTCCAGCAAATGCCCTGGCAAATACTTCCAGCAAATGCCCTGGCAAATACTTCTAGCAAATATGCCGCCGGGCGGTACCGGCGGCATATGGTTTTTTACGTCTTTAATAATATCCTGTCACTTTGAATCCGCGTTCATCCCGGACAACAGGTATTTTCTCAGATTCCATTTCGTCAATGCGGATCCAGCGCCCTCTTCCCAGATTCAGGATCACATGGTCGATTATGGCGGAAGGCCCCTGGATCTCCACCTCGACACTTCCGTCGGCAAGATTCTGCACCCAGCCGGTAAGGCCGTGGTTTCGCGCATCATACATGATATGATAGCGGAAGCCGACACCCTGGACACGGCCGAAAAACCGTATATGCCGTCTTTCAACAGGTGTCTCCATCATAGATCTCCTCTCTTCCTCCGAAAGCTCCGGAGGTCCCTCACCGATCGGCGCAGCTTCCTCTGTGCTCTCGTCAGTCCTGTTGATCTGACCCAGGACATCTGCAGGAAACAGAGCGCGCAGAAGCTTCTGAAACCACTCCCGGATCCTGCTGATCAATCTCTGAAAAAAACTCATATTCTCCATTCGCATCAAGCCCCGAACAGAAATGCTATTCCGGCATCATTGATCACGGAGGTGCCGCACATGGCTCTGCAGCACCCGGATATCAAGAGGTTTCGTGATATGGGCGTTCATGCCCGACTCATAGGTGCGGTTGATGTCCTCTTCGTAGGTGCTGCCCGTCATTGCGATGATCGGAATCGACTTTGCGTCTTCACGGTTCAGAGCGCGGATCGCAGCTGCCGCGGCATAGCCGTCCATGACAGGCATCTGCAGATCCATCAGGATCGCATCGTAAAAGCCCGGTCTGGAATTGCTGAACATGGCGAGGGCTGCCCTGCCGTTTCCGGCAATCTCACAGCGGGCCCCGGACATCTCAAGAAGATCCTTGAGCATATCGGCATTGATCGTATTGTCTTCCGCGGCCAGGAAACGAAGTCCTGTCATGGTATCCGAACCTGCTTCGTAATCGCCGCTTCCGTTTCCGGAGACCTCGCAGACCTGTTCCACCAGCCTGTGCAGTCCTGATACATAGAACGGTTTCTGCAGGGTCTGTCCGATTCCGGCCCCGCGCCGCTCCTCATCATAAAAATGACGGCTTGTCATCAGGAAAATATGGGGCATCCGGATCCAGGACATCCTGCGCACGCTGTTTACGACCTCGTGCCAGTCCATATCCTGAAGATCCTCATCCAGAAGGATCAGATCGTACTCGTCCTCTGCGACAGCCGCCTGCTCGATCAGCTTTACCGTTCCGTATCCGCTGGAGATGCTCGTTGCGTTGACACCTGCGCTCTCCATCAGATTGCGGATCCTGGCGGCCTCCTGCAGGTTGTTGTTGGCGACCAGCATGCGCTTGATCCCGTGCTGCTTCCAGAATTCGGAGCCTCCGCTGTTGACCATCTTGAGCCTCATGCGGATCCATATGATGGTCCCCTCTCCCGGCAGACTCTGGGCTGAAATACTGCCGCCCATCATCTCGATCAGTCTCCGGGTGAGCCAGATCCCCGTCCCGCGCCCGGGTTCGCTCTCAGCGTTTTCCGGAATCTCGTCGCGGAAATATTTCTGCATCTGCTCTCTCTCCATCCCGATGCCGGTATCCCGCACCTCGAAGATCAGAGAGACATTTTCATTGTTTTCATCCGGCACGCCCGTGACCGTCAGCTCCACGCGTCCGCCGGGCGGTGTATATTTGACCGCATTGGAAAGGATCCCTCGAAGGATCTCCGTGATCCTGTCACGGTCTCCCAGGACAATATCGTGCTCGATGCCTGCAGCGGAAAAGACAAATTTCTGATCCCTCGCCTTGGCAAGGCTCGATGTGATCGAAGAGACTTCCTCCAGTACCAGACCGAGTCCGAATTCCTCGCTCGCCAGTTCCGCCTCCGAAGTCTCCAGGCGGCTCATATCCAGGATCTGGTCCACTGTGGTCAGGATCTCATGGCAGGCCACACCGATCCGGTGGGCGTATTCCATCACCTTGGCAGGATTGTTGGAATTCTTCATCAGCAGCATGACCATGCCGGAGATCGAATTGATCGGCACGCGGAAATCATGCGACATGCTGGCAAGGAAATACCCCGCCGCGCGGTTGATATCCTGTGTCTGCTGGATCATCATCTCTTCGAGATCGGTCTTTGCAATGTTGGATTTGCACAGCAGGACAACAGCAACCCTGTCAGACCGCCCGTAGGGGAGGTGAATGACATAAGTCAGATACAGACGGCGCGCGCCGTTTTTCCGGTGGATGAAGATTTCCTCCAGCCTGTTATAGTCCTCGATGTTATCAAAAATATGACTGATATTGCGCACATCCTCCATGGCTTCGCTGCGGCTGATTCCGAGCGCGATATCAATATTGGACGTGATGAATTCCGCCTTGTAAGTGGTGACGGACATGACGAGGATCAGATGCAGTGTCCCGCTGACGATCGAATCGAATACCTGGTCATGGCTGAGGATATCATTGTCCCTGATCCTCAGTTCCTGCCTGAGGCGGGCATTCTCCTCCGCCAGCGCACAGATCTCGTCCAGCGACAGCTGATCGATCGAGCCGGCCTGCAAAGGGGACATCTCTTCACTGGTGTCCATGGTATTCCCCTTGACTTCTTTTATGGTGCTGTCCATATTTTTTTCCACAGACACCCCCTCCCTTCTCGGAGCACAAATTTCCGGAACTGCCGACTGCAAGTCCTGATGTTTTGCCGCGGGACAGCTCAAACATCCTGTAACCGCATCGCTGCCAATCCGGTGAGCGGCATGTTCGGAAAAAATGAATAAAATACCGTATTCCCGCTGTTATATTATAGTACCTGAACGTCAGCGTTTCAATGTCTCCTGCATGGCATATTCCATCCCTTTTTCCAAAAATGTGCCGGAAAACCTTTCCCGCACGACCGCCGCATAGCGTTTTTGGGGATTTTTCAGTTTTTCATTCTCAAAGCGCAGGACCGGCTCCACCCAGTCGGGGAGCTCCGGCAGCAGGGGACGGTAAAACGCGCGGATCCTCTCCATTGTATGAAGGGCCGCTTCCAGAGCGTTTTCCACCGGGCTTTCTCTGAACTCGGGCATGACAATGTGCACGGTGCGCAGATCATAGCGGGCGGCATTTTTGAAATTCTGCACAGACTGAACCTGATCGGCAAGAGACATGTTGCGCCTGGGCAGAGAAGCCAGCCAGATCAGGAACAGCTGGGTAAACTGCACATCCCGCACATCCAGGCCGCCTGAAGCCAGGGGGTTGAGATCGAACATGCGCAGTTCGATGTGGTCGACGCCGGTCTCCTTGAGGGCATCGAGACTGTTCTCACCCTTGGATTTGAGCCGCACGGGAAAATAGAGTTCCGACACGGAATACAGAAGGCCCGCGTCCACATACCGGCGGATGCCGTCCGCGTAGCGCTGGATGTTTGTGTAATCAAAAACCGGCACAAAATCATTCCAGTAGCCCAGTTCACTGCAGCGAACGCTCGCCATCCCGGTAAAAACATCCCTTCCCTTCAGGCTCCTGCCAGACATTTTTTCATCCGCACGGTCCCCCGCGGCGGATGACCTTCGGCTTTGAGAAGAAATGGATTCTCTCTCAAAATAACTGGCGTCCAGCACAGGGCTTGCCGCCGTGAGGATGACCAGGAGCCAGCCGTAGGCGGCCGCCTTTTCCGCCAGTTCCAGATAAAAGCCGTCCCTGAAGGAGCGGGACCGCCCCTCTCCCCGCAGAGAAAACTCCTTCTTCAGCAATTCGTCCGAGAAAGAGTAATTCACATGAATTCCGGAGAAAGTCATCTTGTAGCGGCCGTACCTGCCCGAGAGATATTCCCGGTAGGCCGTCTTCGATGCAAGCTCTCCCGCAAACTGTGCGATTGGAATATCCTCCTCCCCCGCCAGAAAAGGCGGATTGGAAAAAGGCCAGATATATTCAGGGCGGGGGAAACTGCTGATCGTATTGCGGATCCGGCGCGCATAGGCCTCCAGAGCAAGCACAGCTCCCTCGGCGGAGGGCTCGGCGCTGGTATTGATCTCTGTCTGATTCTCGGAAAAATCGCGGGTAATATGGCTGTCATCCGGGAAGGGATGCGGTGTCTGCGCCATCGAGGCATCCTCATATACACGCAGTCCCTCTTTTTCCAGACCGAATTTCCCCTGCAGGAGACACTTTCGAATCTCAGGAGATTCTATATGGAGCATGGAGATCCTCCCTTTTGCTTTCTCTCGGTTTACAGTTTCCCATTCTGCTCTTCTTCATCGGTCGATAGATCGGGCGGTACCCATGATTTCCGTCATGGATACCGCGCACAGGGATACCGCGCGCAGGACTCGCGGTAGATTGTTGGAATTCCTGCAAACCTTCTATAACTACCGTCATGGGCTGCACGCAGGACCCGCGGGCGGGTCCTGAATCATCAAGTATTTATTTTACTTATTATTTTCCGTTATTGATCATTTTTCCATCAGCCAGAAAGCGGCGCTGTAGGGGGCCAGGTGACTGCCGCCGCCAAAATCATGTTTCTTTCCGGTGATGAGGTCGACTGCCATACCGCAGCCGGCATCAAAGTGCGCGACATACTCCTCGGCGTCGGCATTGATGGCAACCAGGACCCGCTCCTTGTCTGTCTTTCGCTCAAAGATGCACTGTTTGTTGGTCAGAAGGACGCTGCGGAAGCTGCCATTGCAGAGTGCTTCGGATTTTTTCCTTGCCGCGGAAAGATGACTTATCCAGTCAGAGAGCTCATTCCACTGAGCCTCCTCAAAACAGGGGCGCAGGGAAGGATCGCCGTTTTTCTTGTCCCCCTCTGCTCCCCATTCGCTTCCATAGTAGATGCAGGGGATGCCGGGCATACCGAAGCACATGGCATAGACCAGGGGAAGATGCTCTTTTTTCTGCAGGATGGTGGCGATCCTGCTCACATCGTGGTTGTCGACAAAAGACAGAAGGTGATATCCACGGTACAGGGTCCAGGGATCAGAGCCGAACTGCCTGATCAGGGAGTGGACGATCTCGAACATGTTCATGCTGTTAAAGGCCGAATGAATGCCCTTGTAGCACTCATAATTGGTGGCGGAGTGGAGCTTTCCGTCTCCCATGATGACCTTGTAATCACCGCCCAGGATCTCGCCTACCAGGAAGAAATCCTCCTTGAGCGAATCCGTAAAGCTGCGCAGCCGGTGGATAAAATCCCTGTCAAGACAGTAGGCCACATCCAGTCTGAGTCCGTCGATTTCAAAATATTCCACCCAGTAGCGGATGGCGTCAAAGAGATGCGCGATAACTTCCTCATTGCGGAGATTGAGCTTGACCAGGTCATAGTTTCCTTCCCAGCCCTCATACCACAGTCCGTCATTATAGTTGGAATTTCCGTAAAAATTGATATGGAACCAGTCCCTGTAAGGGGAATTCTCCCGGTTTTTGACCACATCCTGAAACTGGTAGAATCCCCGTCCGACGTGGTTGAAGACACCGTCCAGAACGACACGGATCCCGTTTTCATGCAGCTGCCTGCAGACCTCTTTAAAATCCTCATTGGTGCCCAGGCGGACATCGATCTTTTTGTAATCCCTGGTGTTATATCCGTGCGTGTCAGACTCAAACAAGGGACAGAAATACACTGCATCGATCCCCAGCTTCTTCATATGGGGGATCCACTCCGTCACCTTTGTGATCCGGTGCAGCGCCGTCTCTTCCTGTGCATCACCTTCATTGGCATAGGGAGCTCCGCAGAATCCCAGTGTATAGATCTGATAAAACACGCTGTTGTCAGCCCACATAGTTTCATATCCTCCTGAATCCATTGCTGTAAATTATTCATGCCTGCCGTTCACGACTGCAAAACACCCTGACATTTCCAGGCAGTCTGTTCAATAACCATTTTATCATTCACATCAAGGTCCTGTCTTGTATCAAAGTGTCTGTGCAGCACCAAAAAGTTTACAAAAATGTCGTTGTCTGATTCGGTCAAAATTTTTGGCAGTTTTTTCTTTCCGTTTTTCCGTCCGCAAAAACTTGACTTTTCCACAAGATTTTTCCTGGTTTTTTTCCACCTATCCCCAGAATCCACAGAGTTATCCACAATGACGCAGATGTCTGATTTTTTTGATTTTGCGGGTTTTCAGGCTTAATTCGCCTAATTTACAGAGTATTCTGTGTTTTTCAAGTTTACAAAAATGTAATGTGCCCGGCTTCTCTTCAAGCGGCAAAATCGGTACAATCCATCTTTATCTCATCCTTATCGCATCCGAATTGCCTCTGTATTTCCTCCAAATTTTCTCCGAATCTCCTCTGAATCATCTCCCCTGTATCTCATCTATATCTCATCTGAATCGCCTCTGAATTATCATTTACTCTCTTTCCAGAAACGCCGGATCCTCTCCGCAGCCTCTTCACTTCCGACTGCCTCAGGCTGCCCCCATTCAAGAGGAAACAGCTCCCGGTTGGCGCTCTCGGAAAACCTGCCGTCCATCAGGACAACGATCCCCACATCTTCTGCCGTTCGTATAACCCGGCCGGCGGCCTGCAGGACCTTATTCATGCCGGGGAAACGATAGGCAAAATCATAGCCGTTCCTGCCCTGTCCGGAAAAATACTCCTGCAGCAGTTCCCGCTGCGGCTCAACAGGCGGAAGGCCGGTCCCCACGATCAGGCTTCCGATCAGGCGGTCGCTCCTAAGGTCAATCCCCTCCCCGAACATGCCGCCCAGCACGCAGAAGCCGATCAGGCGGCAGTCCGCGCCCGGATCCTCGAAGGCCTGCAGGAAAGCTGCCCGCTCCGCATCCGTCATCTCTCTCCTCTGGACAAGAACGAACATTTCTTCAGATGCTTCGGAATCTCCGGAAGCTTCCCAGCCTCTCATCTCTGCAGCGGACTCCCACCGGATCTGTAAAGGATCTTCTGAGAGCAGGGGTTCCTGCCGAATCTGTAAAGGATCTTCTGAGAGCAGGGGTTCCCGCCGGATCTGTAAAGGATCTTCTGAGAGCAGGGGTTCCTGCCGGATCTGTACCGGCTCTTCTGCGGGCAGGGTCACCCGGCAGATCCTGCAGAAGGCATCCAGGACATTTTCCAGAAAGGCGTAGGAAGGAAAATAGACCATGTAGTTGCCGGGGCGGCAGGATACGACCCTTCCTATGCTTCGGGCGATCCGCGCGTAGTTTTCCTCGTTCCGATCCCGGTAGCGGCTGGTCACATCGCGGACGATGACGACCTTCCGGTTAGCGGGAGAGAAGGAAGACCGGGCATACATCTCAAAATCCTCCGGCTTTCCCCCCAGCAGCCCCTTGTAGTACTGGATCGGCAGAAAAGTCGCGGAAAAAAAGATCGCCGACGTCAGGCCGTCCATACAGGCGCCGAGACGTCCCGACGGGTCTGCACAGAAGAGGTGCAGGGAAAAGCCGCCCTGGCCGCCCCTCTCTGTGTAGACGATATAATGCTCATCGAGTTCCCTCAGCACTTCACTGAAGTGAGAGAGATTGAAATAGAATTCGAGAAGTTCCGGCATTCCTGCGGCACCGCCCTTCTGAAGGGCCGCCATCCCGCTATTCCCGCCATTCCCGCCGGTTTCCTCTTCCGGAGCCGTCTTCGGAGAAGCTTGCGGCAGCCGGGAATCGCCATCCGCCTGCTGCAGACTTCCGTACAGGGCGGCACTTCTGTTTTCCTGCTCCAGGATCCACTGGATCTGGTCTCTCACCTCTTCCGCCACATGGCAGAGCTCTGCCTGCTCAGGCGCCCAGTCACGGAGAACACGGATCTTCCGGTCTTCCGAGGCCGCATCCTGTTCCAGCACCCGCAGGACATGCACCAGGCCCTTCATCTTCTTCCAGAGACGGGGCCAGACAGTCTTCACCGATTTCCGGAACTGCCGCACCTGCCGGTAGGAGATCTGCGCACTGTACAGGTCCCTGCCTCGTTCCACCAGATTGTGCGCCTCGTCGATCAGCAGGATCGATCTGTTCCTGCCCTCAAAAAAGCGTTCCAGCCTCGCCTGGGGATGAAAGACATAGTTGTAGTCACAGATGACGACATCCGCGAATTCCGCAGCATCCAGGGAAAGATAATAGGGACACACATTGTGTCTGCAGGCGCAGTCCGCGACCGCCCGGGCCGTCATGGGCGCCCCCTGCGCCGCCTCCTGCAGCAGCTCCTCCAGGGCTGTATTGATCCGGTCAAAATGACCGTCCGCCCTCGCACAGACTTCCGGACGGCAGTCAGCCTGCCCGCAGGGGCAGGCGCGCTCCCTGGAGATCAGGGTGAGGCTCCTGACGCTGAGACCTTTGCGGTAAAGAAGGGAGAGCGCCTCCTGCGCCACCGCCCCCGTTACCCCTTTGGCCGTCAGATAAAAAATACGATCCGCCTTGCCCGTGCCGAGCGCCTTGAGGGCCGGAAACAGGACCGCCATAGTCTTGCCGGTACCTGTGGGGGCCTGCAGGAAGAGCTTTTTTTCATGAACGATCGTCCTGTAGACACCTGCAGCCAGTTCATACTGCCCCTCCCTGTAGGGAAAGGGAAAGACCATCTCCCTGACCGTCCTCCCCTTTGACTCTTCAAAATCCAGCCGCAGCCTGATCCAGGGCTCGTAGGCGCCGACCAGCTCTGTGAACCATTTCTCCAGAGCCTCAAAGGACATCACTTCATAAAAATACCGGACATCCCCGGTCACCTGACTGCAGTAGGTCATGCGGATTTTCATCCTGTCGAGGCCTTCCTGCTGCGCGTACATAAAGGCATAGCAGCGAGCCTGGGCCAGATGGACCTCTTCGGGCCCCTCCATACTCGCCAGCCCCCGGAAAACAGTCTTGATCTCATCGACGGTCCAGAGTCCGCCTGCAGAGGAATCCTCTTGACAATTCCTGTCTGCCCGGCTGCCGGTGATCCGGACTCCGCCTGCAGAGGAAGCCTCTCGACCATTCTTGTCTGCCCGGCTTCCGGTGATCCGAACTCCGCCTGC
>OCVV012876800.1_pt1 | contig 38321 bp, 38 predicted proteins | sample 1539721 | NCBI WGS metagenome assembly OCVV01 (sample SAMN02144230, study PRJEB22623) | gut metagenome | biome: sheep rumen | host: Ovis aries | place: New Zealand | reverse complement strand
TAATGATGATACCGAGGAGAAAAGGGTTGTAAGATACTTCCCTGAGTGGCTTGTTAAGACGGTACTTATCATAGCGCTTGCAGCATTCTCTATAACAGTGCTTGTATCGGTTTTTGCAGCATTAAATAAATGCTTTGTACTTTCAAGCTCCAAGAGAAGAAAATATAGAAAAGGACATACAAGACGTAAGAAGATCAGAAAGGTCAGCAGATGGATACTTACAGGCTGCGCAGTACTTGAGGTCATCATACCTGCACTTGCAGGAAGCCTTGCACTCGTTATGTTCCGTAAAGATACTGTAATGACCAACCTTAACAAGGGTGGTTATTTCAGATATGAATATACCAATTATCTTGTTTCAGCTGCAGCAGATATATCAAGCTCAACAGCTGAACAGGCAAAGAATAATAAAACTACTGAAGAGACGAAGACAGAAGCAGGAACTGGTACTGAAGCAGACGGTTTAAAAGAAGCTGTAAACACTGAGAACACAGTTGAGATCCTCAGCTATGAGGAATATCTCTTCAAAGCTAAGAAAGAGGTATCTGTAACACTCAGTGGACAGAATACTGATGATAAGATACTTAAGGTCAATGCAGCAAAGAATGTACATGATATCAGAAGAGAGTTCAACAACAGACTTTCACTTCCTGTAATGATCGCATGTATAGGACTTCTGATGAGCCTTGCTGCTATGTACCTTCTTGATGGTATAAGAAGCAGAGGTATGAGATATATCTCAATGTCTCTTGTGATAGCCGGACTTATCATACTGATGGGCGGAGTTATCATGTATGCAGCAGGACTACATACAAGAATCTACGCTGAACCGGATTATCTGTATTACTTCATCAGAGAGGTCATACTCTCTATGAACAGATCTGTACTTATCACAGGTATATTCATGATTGCAGTAGGATTTATGAACCTTGGACTTTACAGAAACATCAAGAAGAAAGAGAACAGTTAGTTATGGAATATCTTATAGATATGCATGATCATATCGTGCCGGGAGTTGATGACGGCTCTCAAAGCATGGAAGAATCACTGGCACTTATAGATATGGAATATAAGGAGGGCGTAAGGAAGATAATCTGCACGCCGCACTATATGCGTAACCGTAACAGATACGAGTATGACGGACTTGAAGAAACTTTCGAGAAACTTAAGCAGGAGGTTTCAGTAAAGTATCCGGATATGGAACTGTATCTCGGTAATGAAGTTCTCTGTGAGAACGGAATAACAGATGACATCCGCAACGGCAGGCTGATACACAGTATGGCCGGCGGCAAATATATGCTTTTTGAGTTCAATATCAAGTTGCCATATCATGAATTGTATGATACTATGAAAGCCATTGTTGAGACGAGAGTTAGACCGGTTATCGCTCATGTAGAGAGATACAGCTGTCTAGTAGGTCGTCTTGACAGGATAAAGGAGCTTAAAAGCCTTGGATTATATCTTCAGATCAATGCAGACAGTTTAGAAGGCGGACTCTTCGATGAGAACACCAGATGGTGCAAGAAGCTGATAAGTGAAGGATATATCGAATTCATCAGTTCAGACTGCCATGACAGCGAGAACAGGATACCTTCCTTCAAAACAGCAAGAACCTGGATCAGGAAGAAGCTGGGAGAGGATATGGAGGATGCATTGTTCAGAGGCAATGCCGAGAAGCTGATACAGAATCAGTTTATAGAGATATAAGTAAAGAAACACATATCTACAGAAAAAATATAAAGATAGAGGTATGGATAATGTCAGAGAATACTAAGCAGCAGAACAGTAACGAAGTAGAAATCGATCTTATGGAGATTGCTAGATTACTCCTAAGTAAGATATGGACTTTGATCATAGTCGGTGTCCTTGTCGGTGGACTTATGGCAGGATATACTGCATTTTTTAAGACACCGCTTTATAAGTCTACATCACAGATTTTTATCCTGAATAATACTATGGATCTGTCACTTGCAGATCTGCAGATTGGTTCACAGCTTACTCAGGACTATACAGAGATCATCACAAGCAGACCTGTACTTGAAGCAACAATCCAGGAGCTTAAGCTTGATATGAACTATGCACAGCTTAGAAGTGCACTTAGTATTTCTAATCCACAGAATACACGAGTATTATACATAACTATTACAAATACTGACGCATATATGGCAAAAACTATAGTTGATAAGCTTACAGATGTATCAATTGACTTTATCGCCAATATAATGAACAGTGAAAAGCCGAATGTAATTGATTACGGTCATATACCATCCGGACCTTTCTCTCCAAATATGAAGAAGAATGTAATACTTGGAGTACTTCTTGGAATGATACTTGCATCAGCGGTTATCATCGTAAGATATCTCATGAATGATGCTATACACACAAGTGAGGATATCGAGAAGTATCTTGGTATCAACACTATCGGTATGATACCTTATAATGGAACTGACAAGAAGAAGGGACGTAAGAAGAAGTCCTCGTATGAAAAGTCAGCTTCCACAGATCAGGCAAAGAAAGCAAGTTAAGGAGAAGATAAGATGAAGATCAATTTTGAAAACTTAACACAGCTGGAGTTTAAGACAAATGAAGCGTATAAGGCACTTAGAACAAATATAAGCTTTATCGGCGATGATGTTAAAGCAATCTCAATCACATCCTCTCAGCCGAATGAAGGTAAGTCTGAGGTTGCCTTCAGACTAGCATGCTCTATGGCAGAGGATGGCAAGAGAGTGCTTTTCGTAGATGCTGATATCAGAAAGTCAGTTACAGTAACAAGATATGGAGTAGATAAGGAGACTGAAGGCCTCAGCCACTACCTTGCAGGTAAATCAAAACTTGAGGACGTTATATATACTACAAACATTGATAACCTTGATATAATCTTTACAGGTAAGGTTGCACCGAACCCTGCAGAACTGCTTGGTAATAAGAGATTTGAAGATCTTCTTACAACAGCCAAGGAGATATATGACTATATCATCATAGACTGTCCACCACTTGGACAGGTTATTGATGCTGCTATAGTATCTAAAAAGTGTGATGGAGCGCTTATCGTCGTTGAGGCCGGTAATGTAAGCTATAAAGCAGCACAGAATGTCAAGAAACAGCTTGAAAGCAGTGGAGTCAGAATACTTGGTGCTGTTCTCAATAAGATTGATGCAGCAGGTAAGGGCTATGGTAAGGGATACTATGGTAAGGGATACTATGGCAAGGGGTATTATGGCTATGGTTACGGCTACGGCTATGGAGAGCATAAGTAATCTTGCAGTAAAAAATAAATACACAAGTGATATAAGAGTGTGAAAAAATACAAAAGGGAAGGGGAGATATATCATGAGGAGCAGCAAAGTATATCTTGCGAACGTTATGCTTACAATCTATGATCTGTTAGCAATAACTCTTTCGTATTTTTTAGCACTCTTCTTTAGATTTGATCTTAAATATTCTAGTATACCGGAGGACTACCTTGAGACTTTTCTTAAATCGATTGCTATCTACGCAATCTTCTGTGCAGTAGTTTTCTGGATCTTTAAGCTTTATAGCAGTATATGGAGATTTGCAAGTGTGATAGAACTCAGCAGGATAGGTGGAGCTACCATCATCACTGGAATCTGTCATATAATCTTTGTAAATCTAGTATTTCTAAGAATGCCAATTTCATATTATGTATTCGGTATCATGTTCCAATTCTTCTTCACAGCAGGAATCAGATTCATCTATAGAGCGTTCAGACTCTTCAGGGCAAGAGAAAAAACCAAGAAGACAGCTTCAAAACGTGTTATGATAATCGGAGCCGGTGCGGCAGGTAACTCTGTCATCAAGGAGATGATAAGATCTGAAAGGATAGAAGAGCTTCCTGTATGTATCATCGATGATGAGAAGGCAAAGTGGGGCAAGACTATGGACGGCGTTCCAGTTGTGGGAGGAAGAGAGAGTATACTTCTTAATGTTAAGAAATATAATGTAGAGAAGATATACTTTGCGATTCCTACAATAGATGCTGAAGATAAAAGAGATATACTTACTATCTGCAATGCAACAGACTGTGAACTTAAAAGCCTTCCTGGTATCTATCAGATTGCTACAGATGAAGTTAGTATCGCTGATATGAAAGATGTTGCGATAGAGGATCTCCTCGGACGTGATCAGATCAAGGTTGATATGGATGAGATATATGCCATGATAACCGGTAAGGTCGTGCTTATCACAGGTGGTGGTGGATCTATCGGATCTGAGATAGCTCTTCAGGTGTCAAGGCATAATCCTAAACAGTTAATAATCTTTGATGTATATGAGAATAATGCATACGAGATACAGCATAAGATACTTAAAGAAAATCCTACATGTAATCTTGAAGTTATCATTGGTTCTGTAAGAGACAGCAGAAGAGTTAATGATGTCTTCAGAAAATACAGACCTGACCTTGTGTATCATGCTGCAGCACATAAACATGTACCTCTTATGGAGGACAGTCCATGTGAAGCTATAAAGAATAACGTAATCGGTACATATAAGGTGGCTTATGCTGCGATGATGTACGGAACACAAAGATTTGTACTTATCAGTACAGATAAAGCGGTTAATCCTACTAACATTATGGGTGCATCAAAACGTCTCTGTGAGCTTGTCATACAGTCCTTTGATAAGATGATTAAGGCACACAGAGAGTGTGAGATACCTGTACTTCATGTACATCAGGAGGACGAGGATGGATCGATGTATCCTCTTGCAGATGGAATTAAAAGATGTGATGAAGAAGGTAATCCTGTATTCGTGATACCGGGGAAGGATGATCTGGGGCATAAAAAAGCGCAGACTGAATTCATCGGTGTAAGATTTGGTAATGTACTTGGTTCGAATGGTTCAGTAATTCCTCTCTTCAAGGATCAGATAGCGAGTGGCGGACCTGTAACTGTAACTCATCCTGATATCATCAGATACTTTATGACTATACCTGAGGCTGCTAGCCTTGTACTTCAGGCTGGTGCTTATGCGAAGGGTGGAGAGCTCTTTATATTAGACATGGGTGAACCTGTAAAAATAGTTGATCTTGCAAAGAACCTGATCAGACTTTCCGGATATGAACCAGATGTTGATATCAAGATAGAATATACCGGACTCAGACCGGGTGAGAAGCTATATGAAGAGAAGCTTATGTCAGAGGAAGGGCTTACTAAGACACCAAATAAGCTTATACATATAGGCAAACCGGTTAAGTTTGATGAGACTAAATTCCTTGGATCTCTTAATGATCTTATGACTGTTGCTTATGAAAATTCAGAAGCTATAAGGCTTATGGTTGAGGAATTAGTAGATACTTATCATCCGAGTGAAGTGATATCTGATGAGAATAAAAGAAAGTTTCATTATGAAATTGATGTAATAATTAATAAAAGTAAAAAAAATATACAGAAGTAATAATTTGCAGATATATAGAAGCGAGGTTTTTGTATGGATAGTTTTTGTAAAATATTAAAAGAAAAAAGAGTTATTCCTTTTAGTCCACCTGATATATCTGAATTAGAAATAGATGAGGTTATTGCAGCACTAAAGTCTGGTTGGATAACAACCGGTCCAAGAACAAAACTTCTTGAAAGAAGATTAGCCGCTTTTATAGATACTGGAAAAACAGATATAGATTGTGAAAATGATGAAAATATTAAAAAATATAGCAATAAAGTTGTTTGCTTAAATTCTGCTACTGCTGCTGAAGAATTAAATCTTCGTATACTTGGCATTAGGCCTGGAGATGAAGTAATTGTTCCTGCATATACATATACAGCAACAGCTTCTGCTGCAATTCATTGTGGAGCTACTATAAAGTTTGTTGATATCCAAAAAGATGGAGATTCTAAGACCCATATGCCAGAGATGGATTATGAGGCTTTAGAAAGGGAGATAACTTCAAAGACAAAAGCTATAATTGCTGTTGATTTAGCAGGGATAGTTTGTGATTATGAAAAAATTTATGAAATTGTAGAAAGAAAAAGAAAACTATTTAATCCAATTCAATCTGACAATACATCTCTAGGGAATCTCTCTTATCGTATTCAGAGAGCGTTAGGAAGAGTAGCTGTTGTATGTGATGCAGCGCATGCACTTGGTGCTAGTAGGGTAATAAATGGTGAAAATAAATATGTTGGTAGTATTGCTGATTTTACTAGTTTTAGTTTTCATGCAGTTAAGAATTTTACAACTGCTGAAGGTGGGGCGTCTACTTGGAAGATAATAGATGGTATTGATGACAGTGAAATATATAAAATGTATCAATTGTTATCTCTTCATGGTCAAAATAAGGATGCTTTAGCAAAAACAAAAGTTGGAGCATGGGAATATGATATTATTGGACCTTGGTATAAGTGTAATATGACTGATATTATGGCTGCTATTGGTCTTAGGCAATTAGACAGATATCTTGAGATGCTTGAAAAGAGAACTGATATAATTAAAAAATATGATAAAACATGTGATGAATTAGGTATAATTCATTTGAATCATCACGTGAATGGTATGAAAAGTTCAAATCATTTATATTTAATGAGAATACCCAATATTAATCATGATCAACGCAATATAATAATCAATAAAATGGCGGATCTAGGGGTTTCAACAAATGTCCATTACAAACCATTACCTATGATGACTGCATATATGAATATGGGGATGGATATCATTAATTATAATAACAGTTATGATTATTATAAAAATTTAATTTCTCTACCGCTTCATACTAAATTACATGAAGAAGATATTGAATATATATGTAATTGTTTAAAAATTATTTTTAGTTAAATGAGGGAATACTATGTATAAATATTTTTTTAAACGTATTATAGATATTGTAGTATGTTTGCTATGCTTACCTTTTTTTTGTATGATTTTTTTAATTGTTGCACCTCTAATATTTTTTAATGATAGAGGACCTATATTTTATAATGCATATAGATTGGGCTATCATGGAAAAATATTTAAAATGTATAAGTTTCGTTCAATGAAAACTAATGCTCCGGATATTCGAAATACAGATGGGTCGACGTTTAATAGTGAAGATGATCCGCGTGTGACGAAAATTGGGAAAATATTAAGAAAGACAAGTATTGATGAAACTCCACAAATATTAAATGTTTTAAAAGGTGATATGTCAATTATTGGACCGAGACCAAATTTACCATCAGTTCCATACAAACAATTACCAAAACTTGAGAAAAAAAGGCTAGATGTTCGACCTGGAATTACAGGATATAATCAAGCATTTTATAGAAATTCAGTTTCATCTCAAGAAAAATTCATTAATGATGTATATTATGTAAAGAATATTAGCTTTAAACTTGATTTAAAAGTGCTATTACATACAATAAAATCTGTAATAAAAAAGGAAAACATTAATTCAAATTAGGAGAATAGAGTTGAGCAAAAAAATAATATTAATAGGAAATGGCAACTACGCTGAAACATTAAAGTTTTATATTGATAATATAACTGATTGGGAAATTGTTGCTTATGCAGATGAATTCATTGAAGGAAAAGACTCTCTATTTAATGGATTACCATTTATTAATTTAAGTTTATTACCAGAAGAATACTCAAATGATAAGTTCGAAGTGATTATAGGTGTTGGATATCATAATATGAATAAAAACAGAAAAAGAATATATATGAAGCTTAAAAGTATGGGTTATAATTTGCCGAATTTGATTCATCCATCATCAATTATAAATAATACACAGATGGGCGATGCAAATATTATTATGTCAAATTGTGTTTTTGAACCAAACGCTGTAATTGGAAGTAATATCATTATATGGGATGGAGTTTTAATTGGACATAATACTTTTGTAGGTGATCATAGTCATTTTGCTGCTGTATCGATGATTGCAGGTAATTGTAGAGTTGGTGAAGGATGTTTTTTGGGAAATCATTCTACAATTAAAGATGGAGGAGTATTAGCTGATTATACTTTGGTAGGTGCAGGAACATATGTTTCAAAGGATACTAAACCATATGATGTTATTGTTCCTGCTAGAAGTGTTGTACTTGATAACCATAAGAGTACCGATTTTATTTAAGTTTGGAGGGGAAAATGCTATTAGAAGATAAAATTGCAATTGTAACAGGAGCTACAAATGGTATAGGAAAAGCTATTGTTGATGTTTTTATTGAAAATGGAGCAAAAGTTATTGGGTTAGATATTGTTGATATGGAACCATGGAATGATAATATCAATATTTTTAAAGTGGATGTTTCCAGTAAAAATGAGTGTGAAAATGTATTTCGTAAAATAATGAGTATAGTAGATCATGTAGATATACTTGTAAATTGTGCTGGAATAACACGTGATGCAATGACCAAAAAGATGACCGAAGATCAATTCGATCAAGTTATAGCTGTAAACCTTAAAGGCGTTTGGAATCTTACTCGTCTTATTGGGCCAATCATGCAAGCAAATAGTTATGGATCAATTATAAATATATCTTCTGTTGTTGGGGTTTTTGGAAATATTGGTCAGGTTAATTATGCAGCGTCCAAAGCAGGTGTTATAGGAATGACAAAAAGTTGGGCTAAAGAATTTGCATTAAAAAATAGTAATGTACGTGTTAATGCTGTAGCGCCAGGTTATACTATGACAAACATGATGAAAACAGTTCCAGATGACCTATTAAATAAATTTTGTATGCAGACAATGCTTGGACGTTTAGCGGAACCAATAGAAATTGCTAATTCAGTATTATTCTTAGCATCCGATCTTTCTAGTTATATTACTGGAGAAGTATTAAATGTTAATGGTGGCATGAGATTGTAATATTTGTATATAAGGCGAGAAAGATATGAAAAAAATAATGATTTTAGGAGCAAGTATCTTACAACTCCCAGCTATAGAAAAAGCAAAAGAAATGGGTCTTGATGTAATAGCTGTAGATATGAATCCTTCGGCAGTTGGGTTTAATGTTCCAAATATAAAAAAAGAAATAATTAGTACTATAGATACTCAAGCAATTTTAGAAGCAGCTAAAAGATATGAAATTGATGGAATCATGACATTGGCTACAGATATGCCTATGAGATCAGTTGCAGTAGTTAGCAAAGAAATGGGATTAATTGGAATAAGTGAAGATACTGCACTTAAAGCTACTAATAAAGCTATGATGCGCGATGCATTAAATGAAGCAAAAGTTCCAATACCTTTATATTATAAAGTAAGAAATAAAGAACAATATAAAGATGCTATAGAACAAATAATGTCAAAAGGATTAAAATGTATTGTTAAACCAGCTGACAATTCTGGGTCACGAGGGGTAGCACTATTAAATGATCTTAGTGATACATATAAAGTATTTGATTATTCGATGAAGTACTCACGTAATGGAGAGATTGTTGTTGAAGAGTATATGGATGGACCGGAAGTAAGTGTTGAAACTCTTGCATATAAAGGTGATGTACATGTGATTCAAATTACTGATAAAATAACTACAGGGGCACCGTTTTTTGTTGAAATGGGACATAGTCAGCCAAGTCAGTTAGATAAAGATATAAAAGATAGAATAAAACAAGTGGCGATAGAAGCTAATAAGGCAATAGGAATAAAAAATGGTCCTTCTCATACAGAAATAAAAGTTACAAAAGATGGACCAAAGATTGTTGAACTTGGAGCTCGTTTAGGAGGAGATTGTATTACTACGCATCTTGTACCTTTATCAACAGGAATAAATATGGTTGAAAGCAGTATTAAGATTGCGCTTGGAGAGCAACCTGATATAAAAGTTAAGTGGAATAGAGGATCTGCAATTCGATATCTTAAAACTGATAAAGGAATAATAAATGAAATTAATGGAGTGGATGAATTGGTTTCAAAACAAGGTGTAATACAAGTCTCTATCGTACATGGTATTGGCGAAAATGTAGGAGAAATTAAAAGTAGTATTGATAGAGTAGGGTTCGTAATTACTCAAGCTGATAATGTGCAGAAGGCTATAGAGATTGCAGAAGATAGTATTAAACAAATTAAAATAAGGGTTAGGTAATAAAAATGAAGGTACTGGCATTTAGCTGTTATTATTATCCTGAAATTGCTGCTAGTATGTATCTTACTGAAGATATCTATAAAGGCATCGTTGATGCTGGGCATAATCTTGAGGTATATGTTCCTATGCCGACACGGGGTATTAGCAGTAAAGTAAGAAAAGAATATAAAAGAAAAAAGTATGAAAAAAAGTATAATGGTAAACTCATTATTCATAGAATTTCTATGTATAGTGAGGGCAAAAATACTTTTTTTCGAGCTTTACGCTATTTATTAATCAATATTGCATTTATTTGGAAAGGTCTAAAAACAAAAGCAGATGTGATTTTTGTTCAGAGCACACCTCCTACACAAGGGATGATGGCAGGGATTATTGGTAAGCTAAAAAAAATTCCAGTAGTTTATAATCTTCAAGATATCTTTCCAGATTCTTTGGTCAATAGCGGAATGACAACCAAAGGAAGCATTTTTTGGAATATTGGTAGAAAAATAGAAAATTTCACATATAAGCATGCCAAGAAGATAATTGTGATTTCAGAAGACTTCAAAAGAAACATTATAGCTAAAGGTGTTCCTGAAAAAAAAATAGTTGTTGTTCCAAATTGGGCAGATGTTAGTGGGGTTTATCCGGTTAGACGTAAAGATAATGTTTTAATTGATAGGTATGGACTTGACCCAGAAAAATTCTATATTACATACTGTGGAAATATAGGCTTTACTCAAAATATGGATTTACTTTTAGATGTAGCATTAGTTTTAAAAAAAGACTTGCCAAACTTATGTTTTGTAATAATTGGAGATGGCGCAGATAAGGAACGTATTAAAAAAATAATTAAGGATGAAAAAATAAATAATGTAGTATTATTACCTTTTCAACCTTATGAGGATATTGCTCATGTTTTTAGTTTAGGTGATGTAGGGTTGATAATCAGTAAATCAGGGGTTGGAAACAACTCTGTTCCGAGTAAAACATGGAGTATTATGGCTGCTGGTAAGCCTGTATTGGCATCTTTTGATAGTCAAAGTGATTTGTGTAAGCTTATAGATAGGATAGGATGTGGAAAACATGTCGATGCCGGAAAAAAGGAAGCGCTGATTGAAGAAATTAAAGTATTATATAATAATTTAAAACTTGATGATATTGGAAAAATTGGGAAGGAATATATTGAAGAAAACTTGAATAAAGATAAATGTGTTATGCAATATGTTAAAGCTTTAAAATAAAGAGGAATTATATATGATAGGTATTATTGTACCAAGTAATAAAAAATATGCACCATATATACAAAATTATATTGACATATTAGAAAAAAATAAAAAAGATTATAGAGTTATGTCTTGGAATAAAACAGGCATTAAGGAAGATAAAATAGATTTTTCCTTTAATTACAAAGTAAAAGATTCAGATAGAAAACGGATATTTTGGGGATATATTTGGTTTATAAAAGCATGTAAAAAATATATAAAAAAGAATAAGATAGATAAACTGATCATACTTACTGCTGCACCGGCCTTTTTTTTGGGCTTAAATTATCTGAATCGTTATAAAAATAGTTTTATATTAGATATACGAGATGATTCACCTTTTATACGGAAATTTCCACAAAAGTTCAAAAAAATATGTTCTAAAGCTTATTCAGTTATAGTATCTTCAAACGAGTTTTCTTCTTGGACAGGAAGAAAGACGGTATTATGCCATAATGTTGATTTAGAACAATTAAAATTACATATTGATGATAAAATTTTATATAAATATACTTTACCTATTCGTATAGTATTTGCTGGAATGATGATTGAAGAACAATGTAATATTGAAGTGTTAAAAATGTTCAAAAGCGATAATCGTTTCAGACATGTTTTTTATGGAAGAGATAATTTTGGTAAACAAATGATTATGAGATATACAGAGAAAGAGCATATGTCAAATGTGTCATATGAGGGCGCTTATAATAAGGATGAAATAATTGATATTTATAAAGAAAATGCTGATCTAATAAATATTTTTCGCGCAAAGACTACTGTAAATAAAAATGCATTACCAAACAAATTATATGAAGCTGTGCTTGCAGGTAAACCATTTATAGTTTTTGATCATAATAGTGCAATTTCTAATTACGCAAAGAAATATAAAATTGGTATTGTAATTCCTGAAGGAATTAAACAAGTTAATGATTATATTTTCAATGAATTACAGAGTTTTGATTATAAATTATATTCAAATGGAAGAAGTAGTTTTCTTATACAAGTAGTAAAAGATATGGAAGAGTATATAAATATAGTTAAGAATTTTATAAATTCTAAACAATAAAGAAAGTTATATTTTATAAAAGTATGTAAAGAAAATATCTTTTCTAAGGCAAATAATTATATATAAAAATAGTTAGGATTACATATTAAATATAAATGATATATAGCTTTAGGATGATTGAGGTTTTTTAAATAAATAGTATTGTTTTGGGAGATGTGAATGAGAATTTGTATTGTAGCAGAAGCATATCCTTTTGATAAGGAACCAAGGTTTCCTTTTGTACAACAATTGGCATATTCTTTATCAAATGTAGGATGTGAGTGTATAATAATTGCACCACAGAGTGTTACTCGTAACCTAATTCGTAGGGGAAAAAAGAAGCCCTATTATAACGTAGATATGAATCCAGAAGGTAAAAAAATAGATGTTTATAGGCCGGCTATTTTAACTTTTTCGAATACGTCAAGTTCAATTTTAAAAAAGATTTCAGAGTGGTTTTTCTGTCATTCTATAAAAAAAGCTATGAAAGATATAGGAAAATGCGATGCAATATATTGTTACTTTTGGCATGTCGGATTAAGGACAATAAAATCAGTAAAAGGAATAACACCAATTATTGTTCAATCAAGCGAATGTAGTATAACTGTTCCAACGCATCTTCGTAAAAAGGAATTACTTGACAGAGTTGCTGGCGTGGTATGTGCTTCTCAGAAAAATAGAGATGATAGTATAAATGAAGGACTAACTAATGAAGAAAACACAATAGTTGCTGTTAACGGATACAGAACGGATGAATTCTATAAAATAGATAAAGAAAGAATACGAAAAAAAGTTGGAATTTCTAATGACAAGTTTATCGTTGCCTTTTTAGGAGGATTTATTAAGCGTAAAGGTGTTCCACAGTTATGTCGTGTTCTTGATCGTTTTGATGATGTATATTCTATATTTATTGGAAAAGGTGAATATGAACCGAATTGTAAGAATATATTGTTTAAAGGGGTATTAAATCATCAGGAAATTGTTACATACTTAAATTGTGCGGATATTTTTGTTCTTCCTACAGAAGCAGAAGGTTGTTGTAATGCAATAATTGAAGCGTTAGCTTGTGGATTGCCTGTTATTTCTTCTGATAAGTCATTTAATGATGAGATTCTTGATAAATCATGTTCGATTAGAATTAATGAACATGATGAAAAAGCTATTTATAGTGCAATTGATTTACTAAAAAATAACGAAAAGCTTAGGAAAACAATGTCTATTGGAGCTATTGAGAAAAGTAAAGAATTAACCATCGAAAAACGTGCAAATACAATTAAAGCATATATTGAAAAAGTAATAAAGGGTGAATAAAATGATAAAAAATGTATTAGGAAGATTAATGTATAAAACATTAGGGCAATTATTTCCTGACGCACATTCAAAGATTAGATTTTTAGGGTATATTGGGAAGAAACTGAGAGAAATATCAGGGAAAATGATTTTAGATAGTTGTGGAAATAATGTAAACATAAAAAAACATGCTGTTTTTTCAAGAAAAGTCAAGTTAGGAAATAATTCTGATATTGGATTGCGATGCTTTATACAGGGAACATGCATAATTGGAGATCATGTTATTATTGGTCCAGATGTTAATATTTGGACTTATAATCATAATACAGATATTGTTGAAGGAAAAATATGGATGGAGGGAATAACAGAAGAAAAACCAGTTTTGATTGATGATGGATGTTGGATTGGGAGTAGAGTTACCATATTACCTGGGGTACATATAGGACATGGAGCAATAATTGGAGCATGCGCTGTGGTAACAAAAGATATTCCACCTTATGCAATTGTTTGCGGAAATCCTGCAATTGTTAAAAAATATAGAGAAAAATCTAAATAAAAGATAATTAATAAAAGGGAAAAAAATGATTTATATTTTATTTATATATATATTAGTATTATTGATTTACTCATGGTTTGCAAATAAAAAAGAGATATTTTCTGCATCATTCCTTTATTTATTTATAAGTTTTATATGGGTTGGTTTGGCGATTTCTTCTATGGATTTCTATGGGGTGAATGATATTCATATTAATACTTTTTATATTGTATCTTTATCATTCCTTTTTTTTCTTTTAGGTGAACAGATTGCTACTAAGACAGTTTCAAATAATAGGAATTCTAATAAACAGCCTAATGATAATGATAGAAAATATATTGAGATTAAACTATTTATACTTATTATAATGATAATAGTTCCTTTTATAAACTTATATTTAAGTTATATTAGTTTTAAAAGTTTTTTGATGAGTAACGGATTTGGAACGGATTTGACAGTTGCATTTGCTTTAGCTAGAGACGCGCTAACAAATGGAAGAGTTGTATATAATAAATCTATGCTATTATCTCAATTAGGATTAATTTCAAGTGTTATATCGTTTTTTTTATTTTATTCGTATTGCAGAAATGATATCTTATATAAGAAAAAAAACTATTTAAGATTAATACCAATTATTCCTTTGGTATTAGAGTCGTTACTTTCTACATCTAGAAATGGCTTTATTAGATATTTTTGTATACTTGCTATCATATATTTATTAACATATAAAAAATATAAAGAATGGAGTGTACAATCTAATAAAAAGGTATTAAGAAATATCATTGTTATATTTGTGATTATAATAGTAGTGTTTAGACTTTCCGGAACACTTACTGGAAAAACACAAAAATTAGGGCTATTAGAAAATATATATATGTACTTTTCTAATTCTTTATTTGCTTTTGATTCTTTTATAAACACACATTTTTATACAAGTGATTTTTTTGCAAAAAATTCATTTAGATCTTTATATTTATTACTTAACCAGTTTGGAGCAAATTTTCCGATAAGCGATCAATTCTTTAGTGCTTATAGATTTGGGTTGACTGGATCAGACAATATTTTAACTGGTTTATGTAATCCAATGATTGATTTTGGATTTATAGGTACATTATTGACACGTTTTTTGCTTGGATTTATTTACGGAAGGATATTTACTAAAATTAAGAAAAGTAATGCTCCGATTAATTGGATTTATATGTTTTATATAGGTTGTTTTGTATATCCTTTATTAATGATGCCTATTGCAGATTCTTTAGGTTCATTATGCAATCTAGGTTTATTATATTCTTTAGTATATATGATTATTATAGATAATATGTTTTTACCAGATGAATATAAGATAATGAATATTAAATTTCGTTTTAATTTGAGGAAACGCTAATGAATAAGAATGATTTAAAAGGGAAAGTTGTATCAGGACTAGTTTGGAAGTTTGGAGAAAGAATTATTGCACAGACTATTTCATTAGTAATATCAATAATACTAGCTAGAATTTTATCTCCAAAAGAATATGGAATAATTTCATTGGTGTTGATTTTTATAACATTTGCTAATGTCTTTATAAATGATGGGCTTGGAGCGCCTTTAATACAAAAAAAAGATTCAGATAATGAAGATTTTTCAACTATGTTATACTGTTCGTTAATATTATCTATTATATTATATAGTATTATCTTTTTTATCGCTCCTTTAGTTTCAAGTTGGTATCATCAACCACAATTAACTTCTGTACTAAGAGTTATGGCACTTCAAATTCCGTTGTCATCTTTTAAGACGATACAACATGCTTATGTTTCAAAAAATATGTTGTTTAAAAAATTTTTCTGGTCAACTCTAGGAGGAACTATAATATCTGGTATTGTAGGTATAATTATGGCATTTAAAGGATTTGGAGTATGGTCGTTAGTTATCCAATACCTAACAAATAGTTTGATCGATATGATTGTATTGTTTTTTACAGTTGATTGGAGACCGCAGGTTACTTTTAATATTAAGTCGGCAATTTCGATGTGCTCTTATGGTGTTAAACTTTTAGGGGCATCATTAATTAATACATTATATATTGAATGTAGAAGTCTTATTATAGGGCGGTTATATTCTGAGGCAGATTTGGCATATAATTCAAAAGGTAATCAGTTTCCTGCCTTGATAATAAATAACATTAATACATCTATGAGTAGTGTATTATTTCCTGCATTATCAACAATAAATGATGATCCTAACCGAATAAAACAAATGACAAGAAGATCTCTTAAATTGTCATCGTATGTTATTTTTCCATTGATGATTGGTATGATTAGTATTTCTACACCTTTTATTACTTTATTATTAACAGAAAAATGGTTACCATGTGTTCCTTTCCTTCAACTATCATGTATATATTGGTTATTTCAACCATGTTTAACTGCTAATAATGAGGCAATTAAGGCAATTGGAAGAAGTGACATATGTTTAAAATATGAGTTTATAAAAAAAATATTTGGTTTTTCATTAGTATTTCTTACAATGAAAATTAGTGTTTATGCATTAGCTTTGTCAAATGTATTTTTTGCTTTATTTTCAATGATCATGAATATGATTCCAACGAGAAAAATTATTCATTATGGATATTTTGAACAGTTTAAAGATTTGTTCCCAAATTTTATATTATCAATTATAATGGGAATTTTTGTATATTTAGTAGCACTATTGAAAATATCAACTTTGTTAACTTTGTTATTACAAGTTACTGTTGGAGTTTTTATCTATTTGTTTTTATCATCAGTTTTTAAAATAGATAGTTATCAATATATAAAGAATAGTATAAAAAAGTTTTTTCATAGTAGGAGTAAATAATAGTATGCAAAAATGTAACTTAAAATACAATTATGTTTTTTTAGGATATGTAGATGATTATTATAAATATTATTTAGCTGAAATTAAAGATATTATATATCTAAACAATAAACCTAATGATAATTACCATATATTCAAAAAAAAATTATCAAAATTAATTTTATCTCATAAAATTAATACTTTTATAGATATGCCATTTAAATCTTTTTTTTTAGATGGAATAACATATAATTGTTTTAAAGATAAAAAGCCTTTATGTTTTTTACTTCATGGTAGTTATGAATATTCTTATACAAAAAGAATAACTGAATATATTAGAAAGAAATATTTATCTTCAAAGATAGTTTTATATTGTACTGATAAAATTGAATTATATTATGAACAATTTGGAAAAAAGAAAGTTGATAAATTGTTAAAATCTGTAGATTTTGCTATGACTTACAATAAGCATGATGCAAAAAAATATAACATGATTTTATCACCTCCTACTTTTCCTTGCTTTGATTGTTTTAGTATAAAAAATGATCCTTCACTACAATCTGATTTTTTATTTGTTGGTAATGATAAAAATAGACATGATTTATTGCATAAAATATACTTTTTGGCAACAAAACAGGGATATAAGTGTGATTTTAATATTTTAAATGTTCCAGAAGAGAAAAGAATTAAAAACTGTGATATTAATTATGTAAAGAATTTGTCATATGAAGAAGTATTAACAAAAGTGTTTAATACAAAATGTATAATAAATATTGTTCAACGTGATGGTGCTGGGCTTGCACTTAGAGATTATGAGGCAATCTATTATCAGAAATATTTAATTACTGATAATGAATATATTTTTGAATCTCCTATTTATAATGATAATCAGATAATTAGAATAAATATTAATAACATAAATGAAACTATTCATAGTATTGAAAAACCATTTATTCCTATATCTTTTCCAAATTACACATGGAAAAATTGTTTAATACAAATTGATAAATATTTAAATTAATAATGAATTAATAATATTTTTAAAAATTGATTGTTTATTTTTAGGTATTCATTAGAAAGGAGGAAGTGGATATTATTTATATAAATAATTATCCATAAAACAATAAATAATGAAAGGAATAATTCTTGCGGGTGGAGCGGGAACACGTCTTTATCCATTAACCATGGTTACAAGTAAACAATTATTGCCTGTTTACGATAAGCCTATGATTTATTATCCACTAAGTACACTAATGTTAGCTGGAATAAAGGATATTTTAATTATTTCTACTCCAGTTGATACACCGCGATTTGAAAAGCTATTAGGAAATGGTAGTCAATTTGGAGTTTCACTTTCGTATTGCGTACAGCCATCACCAGAAGGATTAGCTCAAGCTTTTCTTCTTGGAGAAACTTTTATAGGGGATGAAGAATGTGCGATGATTCTTGGAGATAATATTTTCTATGGTGGAGGACTTGGGGAAAAATTAAAAAAAGCTGTTGAAAATTCTAAAGATGGGATGGCAACAATTTTTGGATATTATGTAAATGATCCAGAAAGATTTGGAATTATGGAATTTGATGAGGATGGAAGGGTGCTTTCTGTAGAAGAAAAACCTAAGAATCCCAAAAGTAATTATTGTATAACAGGATTATATTTTTATCCAAAAGGTGTGAGTGAAAAGGCAAAAAGAGTCAAACCTAGCCATAGAGGAGAGCTTGAGATTACTTCGTTAAATAATATTTATCTTAAAGATAATAAATTAAATGGTGTAATTCTTGGGCGTGGATATGCTTGGCTTGATACTGGTACTATGGATAGTCTTGTAGAAGCTGCTGATTTTGTTCAAATGATTGAAAAACGTCAAGGTGTAAAAATATCTGCTCCTGAAGAAATAGCTTATCGTAATAGATGGATAAATAAAGAAACCTTGATGTTATCTGCTGAACGCTATGGTAAATCTCCGTATGGGCAACATTTAAAAAATGTTGCTGATGGAAAACTAGTTTATTAAATGGGGTATAAAATGAGTAATTTTAAATTTACAGAATTGAACATATCTGGTGTATACTTAATTGATGTTAAAACTTATGGTGATAATAGAGGTTATTTTATGGAAACATATAAAGAAGATGACTTTGCATCTGCTGGGCTGAATTATTATTTCGTTCAGGATAATCAGTCTTCATCACGAAAAGGAGTTTTGAGAGGACTTCATTTTCAAAAGAATTATCCTCAAGCCAAACTTGTTCGAGTATTAAAAGGAGAAGTATATGATGTGGCTGTTGATCTACGTAAAGGATCTGAAACCTATGGTAAATGGGTTGGGGTAATCCTTTCTGAAGAAAATCATCGACAGTTTTTAATTCCTAGAGGATTCGCGCATGGCTTTATTGTTATTTCGGATTACGCTGAATTTGCATATAAATGTGATGAAAAATATCATCCGGAAGACGAGGGTGGAATTTTATGGAATGATCCTGACCTTAATATAGATTGGCCTGATGTTGGAGAAATAATATTAAGTGAAAAAGATATTAATCATCCGACTCTTGCAGAGTCTAAGATAATGTTTTAATATATTTACATATATAAAATATTAGTAAATAAATGTTTAAAAATGCTAACTATGATATACTGATTTAAAAATATGCATTTTTAAATCAATATTATAAGATATATATTTTTTAAATATTAATTATACATTATAATATTTACTGGATTTTATAAAATATCTTAATATGGAAATAATAAAGGAGAAAAAAATGGGAATTCAATTGTTTAAAGCAAATTTTGATGTTGAAGCGTGCCTTTCTCAAGTAAGAGAGTGTCTTGAAAAAGGATGGACAGGTATGGGATTTAAGACAGTAGAATTTGAAGAAGCATGGAAAAAATATACTGGTCATAAGTATGCTTACTATATTAATTCAAATACTGCTGGGCTTTATATGGCTGTAGATACATTGAAAGATATGTATGGTTGGTCAGATGGAGATGAAGTGATTTCTACGCCTTTAACATTTATTTCGACCAATCATGCTATACCAAAAAGTAACCTAAAGGCCGTATTTGCTGATGTAGATGAAACTCTTTGTCTTGATCCGCAATCTGTGAAAGAGCATATTACAGATAAAACTCGTGCTGTCATTTTTGTAGGATTTGGAGGAAATACAGGAAAGTTTAAAGAAGTAGTAGATATATGTAAATCATATGGATTAAAGTTGATTCTTGATGCAGCTCATATGGCTGGTACACGATATAAGGATGGTAGTGTTCCAGGAATAAATGGAGATGCTGATATTACAGTATATTCTTTCCAAGCAGTTAAAAATCTTCCTACTGGTGATAGTGGTATAATATGTACTGATAATCTTGAAATTGATTCTATTTTCCGCAAAAAAGCATGGTTAGGCATAAATAAGGACACATATGCGCGTACTGTAAATAGTGAGGGAACGTATAAGTGGAAATATGATGTCGAATATGTTGGTGATAAATACAATGGAAATGCAATTATGGCAGGTATAGCATTAGCACAACTCCCACATTTGGATCGTGATAATGCATATCGTCGAACTCTTGCGCAATGGTATACAGAAGTGTTTAAAAAGTATCCTGATCAAATTGGACTTGTTACTATTCCAAATGATTGTATTACTTCACAGCATCTGTTTCAGATTTTAGTAAAGGATAGAGATGGACTCATGATGTATCTGAATTCTAATGAAGTATATCCTGGTGTTCATTATGTTACAAATACTGATTATCGGATGTATGAGTATGGTAAAGGAACGTGTCCTAAAGCTGATTTTGTAAGTGAACATATTATTTCTTTGCCTATGCATATGGGAGTTACTTTTGAAGATGTAAAGTACATTACAGAACTGGTTGTAAAATATGTAATGGAAATTAAAAAAGGTGAGTCTATAAAGTAAATATATTATAATTTAGGTTTGAAAAAGGTTTTCAGATTTAAATTATAGATATTATGATGAGGAATAACTATGAGTAATATAGTGTTAAGACCATTATCATTATCAGATACAAATAATATTGTAAAATGGCGAAATGATTATGCTGTTAAGAAATACTTGTATTCACAAGCTGAATTAACACAAATTCAACATATTGAATATTTTGAAAAGAATATTGTAACTGGAAAATGTGTTCAGTTTATTATAGTATTAGAAGAAGATAATAAACATACCGATATTGGTACCGTTTTCATTAAAAATATAGATTATGTTATGAAAAATGGAGAATTCGGTATTTTTATTGGTGAAGAATGTGGACGAGGAAAAGGATATGCAAGATTTGCAACAGAACAAATTTTAAAATATGGGTTTGAAGTGTTAAAACTTCACAGAATTTTTCTTACTGTAATGGCTGATAATATTCCGGCTTTAAAAACATACGAGAAAGTAGGATTTGTATGTGAAGGGAAAATGAGAGATGAGTACTTAAGAACGGATGGATATGTTGATATAATAATTATGTCTTTTTTAGAAAATGAATGGTTTTCATTTAAAAATAATTAGTTGTATACGATAATAGAAATTAGAGGACTATATATTAACATATAAGCATTTGTTAAATTTATGGTACAATATCATTATTAGCCCATTATTTGATTAGACTAGGAGTAATATTATGGCAAAGAAAAGAGTTATGTGCGTTTTCGGTACTAGGCCTGAAGCGATAAAAATGTGTCCTTTAGTATTAGAGATGAAGAAAAGGCTAACATTAGAGGTTGTAGTATGTGTGACAGCTCAGCATCGCCAAATGCTTGATCAGGTGCTTGCCACATTTGGAGTTATTCCAGATTATGATCTTAATATTATGAAGGACAGACAAACCCTCTTTGACATTACAACAGGAGTTTTAAGTAGTATCAAATATGTTCTCCAAGAAGTAAAGCCAGACATTGTACTTGTTCATGGTGATACTTCAACAACCTTTGTGACAGCTTTGGCTTGTTTCTATTTACAAATACCTGTAGGTCATGTGGAAGCTGGACTTAGAACCTACAATATTTATTCTCCATATCCAGAGGAGTTTAATAGACAGGCTGTGGGTATTATTTCACAGTTTAATTTTGCACCAACACAATTAGCAGCAGATCATTTGACTCAGGAAGGAAAGAAAAAGGAGAGTATATATATTACTGGAAATACTGTGATTGATGCAATGCAACACACAGTGAGAGAAGACTATACTCATCCAGAACTTGAATGGGTTGGAGATGGAAAACTTATCTTCATTACAGCTCATAGGAGAGAAAATCTTGGAAAACCAATGCATCACATGTTCAGAGCCATAAGAAGAGTTCTTGACGAACATCCAGAATGTAAGGCAGTTTATCCAATTCATATGAATCCTGTTGTAAGAGCTGCTGCAGAAGAGGAACTCGGAGACTGTGATCAAATACATATCATTGATCCTATAGATGTGTTTGATTGTCACAACTTTGAAGCCAGATCATTCCTATGCCTTACAGATTCAGGAGGAATTCAAGAAGAATGTCCGTCTTATGGTGTTCCTGTTCTTGTTATGCGTGATACTACTGAAAGACCAGAAGGGGTTGATGCTGGAACTTTAAAGTTAGTAGGTACAGATGAAGAGACAATATATAATAGTTTTAAGTTACTTCTTGAAAACGAAGAAGAATATAACAAGATGAGTCACGCATGCAATCCTTATGGTGATGGACATGCATGCGAGAGAATAGCAGATATTTTGGAAGGTAAGGAATTTCAACAGTGGGTTGTAAAATAATTATTTAATAGTACTAAACAACTCATAATACTATATTAATTATGATTTTATATTTTTATTTCCACCTCATCCTATACTGTTGTGGACTGATCCCTTCAACCTGTTTAAACATCCTGCTAAAATAGTACAATTCTTTGTAACCATTATCGATACCAATCTGCTCGATAGATTTATCAGAAAAACGGAGTTCTTTTTTAGCATTAGTTATTCGGAGATTAGTAATATACGAATTTATGCTTATCCCATACTTTTGTTTAAAGATTCTTGTAAGATAATATTTATTTATGTAATGACTCTCGGCGATTTCGTCGAGAGTTATTTTTTTATTATAGTTATCATATATATATTTTCTTATTGTATCTAAAGAGCTACTTTTATTACTGTTGGTATTAGCTTCAGGATGCCAGCTGTCGATCATGAGCACACTAAGAAGATCTGATATACCGGTATTAATCTTCATATCTCTGACGTAATCAGTACTGACAACTGTATTGTATAATCTGTTATATATATCAAGATACCTATTCTGATCATTAGGTGAGAAGACAGGTAGGCCGCCGCGTTCTATATACTTCATATATATTTCCTTAGCTGTAGGACCATTAAAGTGAATCCAAGAGATATTCCACAGATCATCAGAAGTAGAGTGATAATAAGAAAGATTACAATCGATGAATATCGCATTTCCTTTATTTACTACATAATCCTGATCATTATAATGTAATATGCCTGAGCCACTGTTAATGATGATAAAAAGATATGAATCAAGATTAGTATGTCTGCTTATATGCGGTTTTTTAGCTTGAAGATTTCCAATTTCCTGAATATGGAAAAGGGTATTCTTTGCAAAATTAGAAGGAGTATAAATTATTCTATTTGATTCAACGACTGTTGATTTGGATGTACCTCCATCAAGCATATTTTATACCTCCATAAAATATAATAATTAATTATAAATTGTACTGTTGCTAAAGTCAATATAATGCAAATTGATGTCAATATTATTAATTTTATTATCTTTTATGTTGAATTATAATGCAAACATGTACTAAGAGACAATTTATTAGTGAGTGATAAAAAGTATGAATACAAGTCTTTATTTAAGTCAAAGTTACAAAGATGCCTGGGATGATTATAGAAGAAGCCTGACTTCGCCTTCTTTTCCAACCTGGGATTATATTATACTGACAGCCTCAAATGAACATCAGGCTGAATCCTTCCGGGCTCAGATAGAAAGCAGGAGAGAATATTTACCTGCTCGAACTACTTTTGCTGTTATTCCTGACGAAGGAGGCGTAAGGGTAGGAAGCGGTGGAGCAACCCTTTCTGTCCTTAAATGGCTGCGTGAACAGGAAGATACTTTTAATAAGCGTATTCTTGTTATACATAGTGGAGGAGACAGTAAGAGAGTACCACAGTATTCGGCATTGGGTAAACTTTTCAGCCCGGTTCCACATACTCTTCCAGATGGCAGAAGTTCGACTCTTTTCGATGAATTTATCATTTCTATGAGTTCTGTGCCGGGAAGAATCAGAGAAGGTATGCTGCTTCTTTCAGGAGATGTAATGCTCCTCTTTAATCCTCTCCTTATAGATTATAGTGGCCATGGAGCAGCAGTAATAAGCTTCAAGGAAGATGTTGAGACCGGTAAGGATCATGGCGTTTATCTGAGAGGTGAAGATGGAAACGTAAGATCATTTCTGCATAAACAAAGTGTAGAGAAGTTAAGAAAAGTTGGTGCAGTTAACAGTTCTGATTCTGTAGATATAGATACAGGTGCTATCATATTTGGAACAGATGTCCTTAACAGCTTATGGTCACTTATATCAACCGACGATTTCATAGATAATGATAAATACAACAAATTTGTTAATGATAGAGTAAGATTATCTCTTTATGGAGATTTTCAGTATCCTTTAGCTTCTGATTCAACATTAGAGCAGTTCTATCTAGAGAAGCCGGAAGGTGATTATTCTGATGAATTAAATGAATGCCGCAAGGCAGTCTGGAATGTACTTAGACAATATAGATTAAAGCTTCTTAGACTTGCACCGGCAAAATTCATTCATTTTGGAACAACCAGAGAGATACTGCATCTTATGAATGAAGGAGTTAAAAGTTATGCTGAACTTGGTTGGGATTCTATTACGAATTCATCAGCAGCTTCAGCATCATATAATTCTGTGATAAGTCCTGAAGCAAAAGTTGGGTCCGGAACTTACGCAGAGGTTAGCTTGATACATTCAGATGCAGTGATCGGAGAAGGTTCAATTCTAAGTTATATAGATGTCGAAAATGAAGTGATCCCATCTCATGTGGTATTACATGGTCTTAAACAGTCTGATGGTAATTTTGTTTGCAGGATCTTTGGAATAGAGGATAATCCGAAAGAAAACAAATTATTCGGCAAAGAACTTGTAGGTGATTATTGGGAAGAAGATGAGCCTCATGTTCTGTGGACAGCAGGTATTTATCCGGAGTGCACTACTATCAAAGAAGCTGTATCAGCTGCGCTTGATATCTATAATAAGATGACGGAAGGTCTTCCGCTTAGAAAAGGAAAATCCCTTGCAGCCGGTTTTAATGATGCAGATCCAAAAGCAATCCTTGACTGGAACGGACATATGGAAGAACTTATTTCAATGAATCGAATCGGAGAGATGATAGCTGAAAAGACTCCGGCGTCAAAGGTTCAAAAAGATAATAAACTTGCTGACATTGAGAAAAAATGGCTGAATGAAAAGCTAGGTAAAGCTGAAATAAGTGAAAAGATGAGACTGCAGTACTATACAGGTGTTGCTCTTGGAGGAACAGAAGGAGAGAAACATATTCAAGAAGCCTTTAAAACATTATCGGATAGTATCTTAGAGAATGCTGTGTCAGAGCTTAAAGAGGTTGAAGGCCTTAAGATTGCTGAAGAGAGTGTAGAGGTTTCACTTCCACTTAGAGTCAATTGGGGTGGTGGTTGGTCAGATACACCTCCTTACTGTATAGAAGAAGGCGGAACCGTTCTGAATGCTGCAATCCTGCTGAATGGTGAAAGACCTGTTAAGGTTAATATAAAACAAATTGATGAGAAACAGATAGTATTTGATAGTCGTGATATGGATGTTCACGGAGAGTTTAGTTCTATAAACGAGCTGCAATCAGTAGGTAATCCATTTGATCCATTTGTTTTACAGAAAGCTGCGTTTCTTGCCTGTGGCGTAATACCGATGCATGGAGGAAATCTTACAGAAATCCTCGATAAACTGGGCAGTGGAATTTCTATGGATACAGAGGTTACAGGAGTTCCTAAAGGAAGTGGACTTGGAACCAGCAGTATACTTGCCGCTGCATGTGTAAAAGCTATATCGAGTTTCTTTGGACTTAACTATACAGAAGATGAATTATATTCACATGTTCTCTGTATGGAACAGATAATGTCAACCGGAGGAGGTTGGCAGGATCAGGTTGGTGGAGTTACTGATGGTATCAAATATATAACTTCTCGTCCTGGTATCAAACAAAAGCTTACTGTTTCGCACATTGAGCTTGATCAGGAGACTTTAGATGAGCTTAATCATAGATTTACTCTGATCTACACGGGACAGAGAAGATTAGCTAGAAATCTACTTCGAGATGTTGTAGGCCGCTATATAGGAAATGAACCTGATGCTGTGTATGCATTAAATGAAATCCAACGTATGGCAGCACTTATGAGGTTTGAACTTGAACGTGGAAGAATTGATGCATTTGCAGAGCTTTTATCAAAACACTGGGAACTTAGTAAGATGATAGATGCCGGCAGTACAAATACGCTTATTGATCAGATATTTGATTCTATTGAGGATTTGATAGATGGTAAAATGGTCTGTGGAGCAGGAGGCGGAGGATTCCTTCAGGTTGTGACCAAGAAGGATGTAACTGTAGAACAGCTTCAAGAAAGGCTAAAACTAGTATTTTCGGATACTGATATAAATGTATGGAAATGTACTCTTGTGTGAGGTGATTTGAATGCTTAAAGGTATAGATAAACTTTTAACCGGAGATATATTAAAGATACTCTGTGATATGGGACATGGTGATGAGTTGGTAATAGCAGATGCTAATTTTCCGGCAGAAACATGTGCTAAACGTTTGATACGTCTTCCGGGTATAGATGGCGTTAAAACTCTTCAGGCAATTCTTACAGTTTTTCCACTGGATACATATTCTGATCCTGCAATCATCATGGATATGACAGTAGATGATAAGATGAGGATGCCTGAACCGGTAATATGGAATGAGTATCAAAAAGAATGTGCCACAGAATTAAAGAAGATAGATCGTTTTGAATTTTATGATCGTGCTAAAAATGCTTATGCGGTTATTCAATGCGGTGAAGAAAGACAATATGGTAATATTATCCTTGTAAAGGGAGTAGTTTTATAAAAAATATGTTATAGGTAAAAGGAGAAAAGGGAAGATGAGTAAAGTTGCATTAATTACAGGAATAACAGGACAAGATGGTTCATACCTTGCAGAGTTTCTGCTTGAGAAAGGATATGAAGTTCATGGTATCACAAGACGTGCAAGTATTAGTAATACAGGGCGTATTGATCATATCAAGGACAAGATTAAACTTCATGATGGAGATCTGAGCGATAGTTCATCACTGATAAGAATAATTAGTATTGTTAAACCGAATGAGATTTATAATCTTGCTGCACAGAGTCATGTACAGGTTTCATTTGATGTTCCTGAATATTCAGGTGATGTAGATGCTATCGGCGTATTAAGAATTCTTGAGGCTGTTAGAATTCTTGGACTTACAGAGACATGTAAAATATATCAGGCTTCAACTTCTGAGCTTTATGGTAAGGTTGAGGAAGTCCCACAGCGTGAGACAACACCATTTCATCCATATTCACCATATGCAGTTGCAAAGCAGTATGGTTTCTGGATCACAAAGGAATACAGAGAAGCATACAATATGTTTGCTTGTAATGGTATTCTCTTTAATCATGAGTCAGAGCGTCGTGGTGAGAATTTCGTAACTAGAAAGATCACTCTTGCTGCAGGACGTATAGCTGAGGGAATTCAGGATCATCTTGAACTCGGAAATATGGATTCACTTCGTGACTGGGGCTACGCTAAGGATTACGTTGAATGTATGTGGCTGATCCTTCAGCAGGATAAGCCAGATGATTTCGTTATAGCTACCGGAGAGCAGCATACAGTTAGAGACTTTACTGAGAAGGCATTTGCAGCAAATGGTATGACTATTCGTTGGGAAGGTACAGGAATAGATGAGAAGGGTTATGATGCAGAGACAGGAAAGCTTCTTGTATCTGTTAATCCACAGTGGTTCAGACCAACAGATGTAGATAATCTCTGGGGAGATCCTACAAAGGCTAAGGAAGTACTTGGATGGAATCCACAGAAAACAAGCTATGAAGAGCTTGTTAAGATTATGGCTGAGCATGACAGAAAGCTTGCTAAGCAGGAAAAGGCTGTTAAGGAAGCATTAGCATAATATTAGTTTATTGGAAGGAAGTCTTATAAAGATGATGGATAAAAATGCAAAAATCTATGTTGCAGGACATCGTGGAATGGTTGGTTCTGCTATAGTTCGTGAATTAGAGAGACAGGGATATACAAATATAATTACAAGAACTCACAAAGAGCTTGATCTTACTAGACAGGATGCTGTAGAAAAGTTCTTTGAAGAAGAGAAGCCTGAATATGTATTTCTAGCTGCCGCAAAGGTTGGCGGAATCATGGGAAATGCTACAGCCAAGGCTGATTTTATGTATGACAATATGATCCTCGAAATGAATGTTATACATAGTGCATGGAAGAATGGTTGTAAGAAGCTTGAATTCCTCGGATCATCATGTATATATCCACGTATGGCTCCTCAGCCTATGCCGGAGAGTTGTCTTCTTACAAGTTCTCTTGAGCAGACAAATGAAGCTTATGCACTTGCAAAAATCAGTGGACTTAAGTACTGCGAATACCTGAATGGTCAGTATGGTACAGATTATATTTCTGTAATGCCTACAAATCTTTATGGACCAAATGATAACTATCATCCGGAGCACAGTCACGTACTTCCGGCACTTATCAGACGTTTCCATGAGGCAAAGGTTGAAGGGAAAACAAGCGTAACATGCTGGGGAGATGGTTCTCCGCTGCGTGAGTTCCTTTATGTAGATGATCTTGCAAATCTCTGTGTATTCCTGATGAATAACTACAGTGGTGATGAGACAGTTAATGCCGGAACAGGTAAGGAGCTTACTATCAAGGAACTTACAGAACTTGTTGCTAAGGTTGTAGGTTATGAAGGAACTATTGAATGGGATACTACCAAACCAAATGGTACACCTAGAAAGCTTCTTGATGTAAGTAAAGCTGCCAAGCTTGGATGGACATATAAAACTGAGCTTGAAGATGGTATCCGACTTGCATACGAGGATTTCTTAAATAACCCTATGAGAGCTGAGAGATAAAAGAATTTATTTGTATTTATTGAAAAGGGGAAGAGAGGTATTAGATGAATATAGTATTATTATCAGGTGGATCAGGAAAAAGACTGTGGCCTTTAAGCAACGATATACGTTCTAAACAGTTTATTAAGATATTCAAGAAAAAACCGGAATTTAAGGATGTTCCTATGGGCGTTGATACTGATGATTATGAATCGATGGTTCAGAGAGTATATCGTCAGATCAAGACTGTAGATTCTGATGCTACAGTAACAATAGCTACAAGTAAATCGCAGGTTTCTGCACTTCATAACCAGCTTGGAGATGAGATAGGTATATCTGTAGAACCATGCAGACGTGATACATTTCCTGCTATAGCGCTTGCGACAGCTTATCTTCATGATGTTCAGGGCGTTTCTGAAGATGATGCTGTAGTAGTATGTCCGGTTGATCCTTATGTTGATGATGATTATTTTAAAGCTATAGAACAGCTTTGGAAACTTGCTGATGAAGGAACTGCAAATCTTGTACTTATGGGCATTGATCCTACATATCCTTCTGAAAAATATGGATATATCATGCCTGTTGATAAGAATCCTGTTTCAAAGGTTGTTGAGTTTAAAGAGAAGCCTGATACTGCTACAGCTCAGAAATATATAGATCAAGGCGGCCTGTGGAATGGTGGAGTATTTGCATATAAACTTAAATATGTTCTTGAACGTGCACATTCTCTGATTGATTTTTCAAATTACAAGGATCTTTTTGACAAATATGAAACACTTAAAAAGATATCATTTGATTATGCTGTTGTAGAGCACGAGACTGATATTGCTGTTATGCGTTTTAATGGTCAGTGGAAAGATCTTGGTACTTGGAATACACTTACTGAAGCAATGGAAGAGAATGCTGTAGGTGATGTCCGTTTTGATAAAACCTGTGAAAATGTTCATGCTATAAATGAACTTGGTGTTCCTATACTTGTTATGGGCGGAAAGAATCTTGTTGTTTCTGCATCGCCTGAAGGTATCCTTGTGTCTGATAAAGATCAGAGCAGCTATATCAAACCTTATGTTGATGATATAAATCAGCAGGTTATGTTTGCAGAAAAATCATGGGGAAGCTACCGTGTGCTTGATGTTGAAGAAGAAAGCTTAACTGTTAAGGTTACTCTTAATCCGGGACATAGAATGAATTATCATTCACATGAAAGACGTGATGAGATATGGACAGTTATTTCTGGAACAGGACTTACCATAGTTGAAGGTGCTGCTAAGAATGTTAAAGCAGGTGATGTAATTACAATGCCTGCCGGATGTAAGCATACGGTTGTTGCAGGAGACGAAGGTCTTCAGATCATTGAAGTTCAGCTTGGTAAAGAGATCAGTGTTTCTGATAAGATAAAATATAAGTTGGACTAATTGTGAGGAATAAAAGAAATGGATTATAGAAAAGAGTACGAAAGATGGTGTGTAAATGCCTCTGATGAAGATATTAAAGCTGAACTCGCAAAAATGGATGATACAGCTATAGAGGATGCATTTTATCGTGATCTTTCTTTTGGTACAGGTGGACTTAGAGGTACTATCGGTGCCGGAACCAATCGTATGAATATATATGTAGTTGCAAAAGCCAGTCAGGGACTTGCAAATTATCTTAATTCGATTGATTCAGAACCATCGGTTGTTATTGGATATGACAGCAGAATTAAAAGTGATATATTCGCTAAAACTGCTGCAGGTGTATTTGCTGCAAATGGCATAATTGTAAGATTTTGGCCGCAGTTACTTCCGGTTCCTACGGTTTCATTTGCAACCAGAGAATTACATGCATCAGCCGGTGTAATGATCACTGCATCGCATAATCCAAGTAAGTATAATGGTTATAAGGTTTATGGTGCTGATGGATGTCAGATTACAACAGAAGCGGCAAAAACTATTCTTGATGAGATAAATAAGTTAGATATCTTCGCTGATGTAAAATCAATCGATTTTGATAAAGCAGTCGAAGAAGGAAAATTAAAATATATCGAGGATTCTGTTTTAGAAGCCTTTATGAAAGAAGTAATGAACCAGTCTGTACTTTACGGAGATGAAATCGACCGTGATGTTGCTATCGTGTATAGCCCACTGAATGGTACCGGACTCGTACCTGTTACAAAGGTGTTAGAGAAGAGTGGATTTACGAACATTTCACTTGTAGAAGAGCAGAGTATGCCTGATGGTAATTTCCCTACATGTCCATATCCAAATCCTGAGATCAGAGAAGCCATGGAACTAGGACTTGAATATTGTAAACGTAAAGGGGCTGATCTTCTTCTTGCGACAGATCCGGATTGTGATAGATGCGGTATCGCAGTGAAGAATCCTGAAGGAGAGTATGTACTTTTAACAGGAAATGAAGTTGGGCTTCTCCTTCTTGATTATGTATGCAGCCAGAGAACAAAGCATAATAAGATGCCTTCAAAACCGGTATTTGTTAAGACTATTGTTACGATGGATCTTGCTGAGAAGATAGCAGAGCATTACAACGTAGATACCATAAATGTTCTTACTGGTTTTAAGTTTATCGGTGAAGTAATTGGACGTCTCAAAGATCAGAATGATTATATCTGTGGTTTTGAAGAGTCTTATGGTTATCTTACAGGACCGTACGTAAGGGATAAAGATGGTGTAAATGCTGCATTTATTATCTGTGAGATGTTTGCATTCTATAAGACCAGAGGTATATCTTTAATTGATAAATTAAATGAACTTTATGAGACTTATGGATATTGCCTTAATACATTACATTCGTATGAATTCCCTGGCAGCTCAGGTATGGCAAAAATGTCAGAGATCATGAATTCTTTCCATGCAGGTCTTGAAAGTATTGCTGGTGAAAAAGTACTTCGTACAGAAGATTACTCTGTTGGATTAAACGGACTTCCAAAATCGGATGTATTAAAGTATTTTATAGAATCCGGATCAGTTGTTGTACGCCCAAGTGGTACAGAACCTAAACTTAAGATGTATATCAGCGTTACTGCAGAGAACAGGGTTTCAGCCGCAACTATAGAGAAGAAGATTGTTGAGGAACTTGAGCAGAAACTGAAGTAATTAATAATAAGAATTTTGTAGGAAATAAGGAAATGTCTTGGAAAACTTTGAACTCAGAAAAAATAATAGATGAATTTCATGTATCTGTTAAGAAAGATAAGGTACAATTACCGGATGGAGCAGTCATCGATGATTTTTACACAGTAACAATACCTGATGCGGCAATGATAGCAGCTGTAACGGAAGATGGAATGATACTTCTTAAATCAGAGTATCGTTATGCATGTGGTAAAGATGTTATCGAATGTCCTGCCGGAATGTTTGAAGCTTCTGAGACAGATCCCCTTACGGTTGCTAAACGCGAACTTCTAGAAGAAACAGGCTATACCAGCGATGAATGGATATATCTTGGTCCTACACTTGAAAGTACCAGCAAACTGACAAATACAATGCATTTATTTCTAGCCAAGAACGTTGTAAAAACCTCAGAGCAGCATCTTGATGAGAATGAGCACGTTGAGTTGGTTAAAGTTAGTTTAAATGATGCAGTAGATATGGTAATGAACGGAACAATTAATGCTAATTCTTCGGCGCATTTGATACTGAAGCTGGCAAGGATAATTAATAGTAGTTTATGAGTAAAATTAAAGGGAATTAGTATTTTATGAAAAAAACACTAGTTATCTTAGCCGCAGGTATAGGTTCACGCTTTGGAGGCGGTATAAAACAGCTTGAACCGGTAGATGATCATGGACACATCATTATTGACTATTCTATTCATGATGCGATAGAAGCAGGTTTTAATAAGATTATATTTATCATTCGCCATGACATTGAAGAAGACTTTATGCATATTCCGGTCAAACTGCATGACCATTCCGATTTGAACTGCACGGGCATTCTGGAGGAAACTGCATAGCATTCCGCCTCAACTGCACGTGCTCTTGATTTAGTGTTATAGTTCTTTTCGTAGTCAAAATAATCAAACTACGGAAAGGAGGCATGTAATCATGCAAGACTACAACACTATTGTTGGCGTAATTCAGATGCGCCATAATGATTGTTCATTTAGTGTCATTCAGAAGCGATATCATATCGGTTCGGGAACAGCTCAGCTGATTCTAAAACGGTTTGATGCTTCTGGACTTTCATTGGATGATCTTAGGGCTATGGATTCAAACAGGACATGGATAAGAATAGAGTACGTCAGGAAACAGAAGCGGAACAATTGGAAAGTTTTTGAATCATGTACCGGTAAAAAAGGATGATCTCTTCTATATAGAAGCAGGAATGATTCATGCAATTGGTGAAGGAGTAATTGTTGCTGAGATTCAGGAAAGTTCAAACTTGACTTATCGTATGTATGATTATGATAGAGTAGACAAGGCAGGTAAGAAAAGAGAACTTCATTTAGATAAAGCCCTTGAAGGTGCAAAGCTATCTTCATCAGCGGAACCTCGTCAGCCAATGAGAGTACTTAAGTACAAAAACGGATGTGCCAGTGAATTGCTTACAAGATGTAAGTATTTCCAGGTTGAACGCTTGATGCTTAATATAGAAATCCAAAGAAATCTGTCGGACTTCAAAACAGATGCAAATAGTTTCCATGCGTTACTCTGTACCGAAGGATGCGATGTTCTATTCTGAGAAGGATTTTCATTGAACTTCTTTAAAGAGGATTGTATATTTATACCAGCGGATAGTATAAGTCTCAAGCTTCATGGCAATGCACAGTTGTTGGATGTGAATTGTTGAATTAATAGGATATTTGTTTAAGAAATTTAGGAGAGACTATGATTTTTAATGATTCTATAGATGTATATAGTAGCTTTGATTATTATATTGAAAAAACATGGAAAAAAATATATCACTATACAAGTCCAGAAGCATTAATAAATATTATAAAAAACAATTATATATATGCTACAAATGATGCATATTTAAATGATAAGACTGAGGGATGGCACGTTTTTGAAGTATTAATTGATAACATGAATGATTTTATCTCTTCTGAACGAGAAATAAAAAATATTCAGAATGAAATTTCTAAATTAAAAGAAAAAATGAATGATCCTAACTGGTTTAATTCATATATTATTTCGTTTTCTTTGAACAGAGATTCATTGGGTATGTGGAATTATTATACAAAGGGAAACGATATATTGGGCTATAATATAGAATTTGATGTGAGAAAGCTTAGGAAAAATATTGAAATAATAAAACCTATGAACGCGAGTGTTGAAACTGTAACATATAAAGATATTAAAGTTAAAGATGGAAAAGTAATCTATAAGCTAGAAGATCAAAAAAAATTGATATCAGATACAATCCATTATTTTGAAGATGTAGATGAAAAAATAAGAGCATATTATATTGTTCGAAAACTATGGGAACAGGGAAGATTTATAAAAAAACCATGTTTTGAAAATGAAAACGAATATAGATTCTTATTTAGTTTTATTCATGATAAAAAAGGTGAAAAAACCCCTTCTAAAGATGAATATCGTACGGTAAAAGGGTTATTAATCCCATTTCAAAAAGCAAATTTTTTAAAAGAAAGTGTTACAGGAGTAACTTGTTCGCCATCTTTAGAAAGTGAAAAGGCTATGAAGAGTGTGGAGAGTATATTACAAGAATATGGGTACAATGATGCTTTAAACAACATAATGATGTCAGAAATACCTGTTCGTTATTGAGTTAGATGATTATATTAGGTAATATTTTGTGAAATGTTTGTTGGTGTAAAGGGTGGTATAACAAATGAAAAGTTGTGAAGTTGATAAAATAACGTTAACGGAGTGGAAAGAATGCTCCGAAAAAGCGGAAGGAGTGCTCTAAATCACCGTGCAGCTTGCTCTAAGCTTTCGGAATATTCATGATTAGATGGTCTGACAACTGGAAACACGATACCTGATGCATATGAAGGAATGATACATCCTATAATTTTTTGTTAAATTAGAAGCTTTATTAGTAATGCGCTTTGGAGGAGACAATGGGCAAGTATTTATCATTAATTGGAATAATAATGGTAATGATAGGAACTATATTTTCTCTTTTTTCTATATTGACGACTAATTCTAATGAAATCGGTACGTATGGATATATGGGAAAAAAACAGCAGGAAGACTTCAAAAAACAAAAGAAACAAGTCATCATTGGGATGATTATTATTGTTATTGGAAGTGGATTTCAGGTAGTTGCTTTATTTATATAATACAATTATTAAGAACATTTATATGATTTTATAAAAAATCAATATGAAAATAGAAATAATTGTGATATAATACTCGAACGGTATATTAGAATGGAGGAGTGTTTATGGTAGTTCCATACAATGTTTTGGATATTTGCAGATATGTTATAAACTACAGTAATGATAAGGACTGTGGAATTTCAAATCTGAAGTTACAAAAGGTGTTGTATTTCATTCAAGCATATTTTCTTACAAATACTTCTAATGGTAACCCGTGTTTTAAGGAAAAGATAGAAGCTTGGGATTTTGGACCGGTTGTTCCAAAGGCATATCGGGAGTATAAGCAATATGGTAGTGCCGATATTCCTGTTATGTTGTCATTTATTGATTTTGATGATGGAGATATTTGGAATTCGGAAAGAAAGATATTTGATAGTAGCATTATATCTGATGAGCACAAAAAGATGATTAATGCTGTTGTGGATAAATTTGCTAACTATTCTGCTACGGATTTAGTGACATTAACGCATAGGCAAGCACCGTGGGTAGATGCTTATGTTCCACATATGAATAATGAAATTACAATTGAAGCGATAAGAAAGTATTTTAATGAATGATAGATTAGATGTTTTGTTAAAAACTGACGATAAAACCACGGTATCGTTGGATAGTTCAAAAAAATATATTAATACTAAAAGAAAAATAAATGGCATTTGTAAAGCGTTATCTAAAGAAACAAAGGATTATAATCCAGTAAAGACTGTTGAGAATATACAGAATTATCTTGATAATAAAGATAAAATGGAAAGAATTCTATATTCTGAAATTAGTAGTTATGTCTTTGCAATGGATATGAATGCTAGAGGTATCTTTGCAACAAATGTTGAAAAACTTATGATATATGCATTGAATGCTAAATCAGAGGAGATTACTGATGATTGTTGCAAAATGATAGTTAAGATATATGACCATTTTCAACTCGCATTAAATCAAACTGAAAATGTAAAAATGATTTTAGGGGTAGGAATTGAAGAAACTAAAACAAATTTAAAAAACGAATTAAAAGGCGTTGAAAAAGAATATATTTCAATTTTGGGCATATTTGCAGCGATAGTTCTTGCGTTTGTTGGTGGAATAACGTTTTCTTCATCAGTTCTTCAAAATATAGGAAGTGTAAGTATATATAGATTATTGATGGTTATAGTTTTTCTTGCCTTTATTCTAGTTAATGTGATTTGGTTATTAGTGAAATTTGTTGCAGAAATAAATGATAAAAATATAAAACTGTTTAGCATTGGCGGATTCAATGCATTTTGTATAATATCTGCAATTCTAATTGTTATTGCTTGGGCTTTAGATGTTCAAGGGATGGCAGAATATATGCATAACTCTTTACCTTGGTGTAAATAGAATCTTTGCTGTTGCGTCTAATGATTTGACAGCTTTTTGTAACTGGTGCCAAGGGCATGGTTGGAACTGCTCTTGTAAATAACCTTAAGAATATCAGAGATAATAAAAATCAAACAAGACCGGGTATCGTTATAGATGATATCTATGAGTACGATATAGATTCTACAAAGGCTGAGCTGGATGAGTTTTGTTCAAAGGCGGATTTTGTATTTAATCTTGCAGGTGTAGACAGACCTGAAAATCAGGAAGACTTTATGAAGGGGAATTTTGGATTTGCAAGTGAGCTTTTGGATATGCTGAAAAAGCATAGTAATAAGACTGCTATAATGCTTAGTTCATCTATACAGGCGACTTTATCCGGTCGTTTTGGTGATTCAGAATATGGCCGTAGCAAGAAGGCAGGGGAGGAACTCTTTTTCTCTTATGCTGAGGAGACCGGAGCTAAGGTTGCGGTATATCGTTTCCCTAATCTTATGGGGCATTCAAGACCAAAGTATAATTCGGCTGTTTCAACATTTTGCTGGGCAGTAGCAAATGATTAAGAGTTTACTGTTAATGATAGGTCAACTGAGCTTGAGCTTTTATATATTGATGATCTTGTGGAGGGGATGTTTGATCTCCTGGAAGGTAAGGAACAGCATTGCGAATTTGACGGAGTTGAAACTGTTCTGAAAGCAGATGGCAGGTATTGCTGTGTTCCGGTCACTCATAAGGTGACATTGGGAGAAATAGTTGATCTGCTTGAAGAATTCAAAGCGCAGCCGAGGACCTTGATGATGCCTAAGATGCCGGAAGGTTCATTTGCGAAGAAACTTTATAGCTTATATCTTACATATCTGCCAACTGATAAGTTCAAGTATGAACTGAAGATGAATGTGGATAACAGAGGATCATTTACGGAGCTTGTGCATACTGAAGATTGCGGTCAGGTTTCTATCAATATCAGTAAGCCAGGTATTACCAAGGGACAGCATTGGCATAATTCCAAGTGGGAGCTTTTCATAGTTGTTGCCGGACATGGGCTTATCCAGGAGCGGAATATCAACACCGGTGAGATGGTTGAGTTTGAGGTTTCCGGAGAGAAGATAGAAGCTGTGCATATGATTCCGGGATGGACACATAATATAATTAACTTGTCGGAGACGGAGGATCTGGTTACGGTTATGACATGTAATGAGATTTTTAATCCGCAGAGACCGGATACGTTTGGTGAACCGGTGTGAATCTATTCATGATGCGATAGAAGCAGGTTTTAATAAGATTATATTTATCATTCGCCATGACATTGAAGAAGACTTTAAGAAGGTTATTGGCCATCATATAGAAGCTTACTGTGCTTCGCTTGGTCATTGACATTAATGAGACTAAGAATATTGTAAAGACCGAAAATGGAGCTTCAGCAAATGGCCAGTCATTGGATATAAACAGCCTGGTATCTATGAACTTCTGGTGCTATCCACCGGAATTCATGGACGTCTTACGTGAAGGCTTTCCTCATTTCCTCGAATCGA
>OCVV011331048.1_pt1 | contig 38339 bp, 28 predicted proteins | sample 1539721 | NCBI WGS metagenome assembly OCVV01 (sample SAMN02144230, study PRJEB22623) | gut metagenome | biome: sheep rumen | host: Ovis aries | place: New Zealand | reverse complement strand
CCCCCTGTCACATGCCGAGTGTGACAAGGTGCCTGTCCCCTTGTCACCTAAAGATTCAAAATATCATCCATTAAGACAGTGTAAAAAGAGTTTTTAGATGTTATAATAAACATTGATATGTCTTCAAATCGATGTGTTTAGGCAAAACGGACGATATGTTCTGCGAAGCATACAGCGTGATTGGTTCATTTTATGGTTGAAAGGAGGATACAGGATGAGGTTTAAGAATAATAAGAGCAGGTTGGTTTTGGTACTTGTTATGCTAATGCTTGTTGGCATTTTAGCACCTGTCAAGGGGGGAGTATATGCTGCTGATACGATAGAAATCAAGTTCGATTTATCCGATTCTGCATGTTCAGTAAAGTATAATGGAAAGGTATATCATAATGAAGATACAGTTATGGTTCCTGCTGATCAGGAGGTTACATTTTTTGCAGAACCTAATTCGGGATATGAAATATGTTTCTGGAGGGTAGATAGTAGTGTAGAGGAGGTTACAAGTAAGTTTACTTTTAAACCGGAGAATTATGCTGGGGCGGATAAGCTTAGTATTGGTGTTTACGCAGAATTAGTGGATGAAAGTAGGACTGAGTATAAACTGGAAATGGATGATATAACCTTTGAATCACTTTCAAAGGGATATGGCTATATAAATGGAATGAATTTAAATATAAAAAATGCAGCTAGTGTTGATAAAGGTGTGATTTTAAGGTTTTCAAAGGGAAATGCTAAGTTATCCGGCGATAATCCGGATGCTTTTAAAATAAATTATGAATATAATTGCCTTGTTTTATATGCGGGAAATGAAGCTGCATCCTTTATCAAGGTTGTTCCTAAAGATGGTCTTCCTGTTGGCAGCTATAACGCAGTTCTTGAACTTACGGATATTACAGGGAAAGCTACTGCCACAGCAAAGATTTCATTTACAGTTGTATCTAATATTTCGATAACAACAGGTATTTATGATGGCAACGGTACTGTATCGGAAGGTGGAGTTTATGACGAAGGGGAAAATGTTACAGTTAAAGCAACACCTGCTGATGGATATTATTTCTATGCATGGATGAATGTTGATACAGGAGAAGAGCTTAGTACATATGAAACTTACACCTTTAAGGCTGAAAAGCCGATAAATCTTGGAGCATTTTTTAGAGTGATTGAATATGTTTATATTACCGCTGACTGTGATAAAACCATGGGTACAGTTTCCGGTGGCGGAAAGTTTCTGAGTGGAAAGGATTTTACACTGACAGCAACTCCGAAGCAGGGATACAAATTCATGCACTGGGAAACTATAAGCGGAGATGTAGTTGGTTACGAACCAAGTATTAATCTTTTTGCCAATTATGATGAGGATTATATAGCTGTTTTCGATGATGCATCAAAGTCGGTTGTTTCGATTGAAAATGCAGATGTCAGTGGAATACCTGAAAGTACACCTTATAGCGGAGCGGAGCTAAAGCCTCTTCCGGTAGTAACAATGAATGGTCAGACACTTAGTAGTGGAAGTGATTATGAGGTAAAGTATTCCAACAATAAGGAAGTTGGAACAGCTACAGTGATAATTACCGGTCGTGGTAATTACAGCGGAGAGATAAGAATAAACTTTAGTATTACAGAAAGCAGCAATACAGCGATTGATAATAACGCTATAAAGGACAATAGTCAGAAGGACAGCGGTTCTGCTGACAGAAGATATTCAAATGAATGGGTAAATGGTCTATGGTATAATGGCGATGGAACCCAGACCTACGAGGGAAGACTGGAATGGAAATCTAATGAAACAGGCTGGTGGATAGAGGACACCTCCGGCTGGTATCCGGTTTCCCAGTGGCAGAAGATTGATGGCAAGTGGTACTATTTTACTGCAAGTGGTTACATGGACTACTCTGAGTATAGAGACGGCTGCTGGCTGAATGCGGATGGAAGTATGGATGAGGCATATACAGGCGGAACCTGGAAGAGTGATGCAACCGGCTGGTGGTATGAGGATAATGGCTGGTATCCGGTATCGCAGTATCTATGGATAGATGGAACCAATTACTACTTTGGAGCGGATGGTTACTGGCAGTAGGTGACAAGGTGCCTGTCCCCCTGTCACAGTTGGTGACAAGGTGCCTGTCCCCCTGTCACGGTTTATTGAATGTGCTGGATTTGATTATAAGGCAAATCCGGCACATTTTTAATGTTATAGCTAAAAATATGGTGACAAGGTGCCTGTCCCCTTGTCACATTTTAGCCTGCTGGTTCATTGTTTATAAAATAATCCGAGTTAAATTATAATCAAAGTAAGAAATCAAATATAGCAGAACCAAACAGAACAAAAACAGAACACAAGATATTTTATTTTACGTCTTATAATTGTCTCTGTGGTATATTTATGAAAGGGATTATTTTATGGATTATTTGAGATTGCTTAGAGAGATGCTCGGTAAAGAGGATGCAGAGTTCAGAGAAGGTCAGTTGGAAGCTATTGAAAGAGTGCTTGCCGGAAAGAGAACTCTTGTAGTTGAGAGAACAGGGTGGGGTAAGAGTATAGTTTATTTTCTTGCCACCAGGCTTCTACGTGATATGGGAAAGGGTATGACACTTATAGTAAGTCCGCTGATTTCCCTGATGAATGATCAGATACAGCATGCTGAACAGATGGGGATAAAGGTAAGAACCATTAGCTCATATAATGAGGATATGCATGATGAAATATATGATCAGATAAGTAGAGAAAATGAAGTCGATGCCCTTCTTATTTCACCGGAAAGACTTGCTAATCCCAGATTCAGGGAGCTTCTTCTTAATCTTACAGACAGTATAGGTTTCTTTGTTGTCGATGAGGCGCATTGCATATCTGACTGGGGGCATGATTTCAGACCGGATTACAGAAGAATAGTAGAGATAATCAACAATCTTCCATCCGATATTCCTATTCTTGCTACTACCGCTACAGCTAATAACAGAGTTGTAGAGGATGTGCAGGAGCAGATAGCCGGACTGGAGGTTATAAGGGGAACACTGCTTCGTGAATCTCTTGCACTTCAGACTATAAAAATGAATACATTTGCTGAAAAGCTTGCATGGATTGGAAAGAATATTGACAAGTTTGGCGGTTCTGGAATTATATACTGTAATACTGTGGCACATGCTGAGCTTGTGGATAGATATCTTAGATCTATCGGTAAGCGTACAGCAGTATATACAGGAAAGCTAAATGCAGAGGAAAGAGATGAAGTAATCGAGGGCTTTAAGGGAACTGAGGATACTCCTGCCTGCACCGATACCATTGTTGCTACAACTGCGCTTGGGATGGGATTTGATATGCCGGATCTTAAGTACGTGATTCATTTTGAGAAGCCTGGAAATGTAATATCGTATTATCAGCAGATAGGCAGAGCAGGAAGAGAGATAGATACAGCGTATGCAGTACTTCTTTATAATGAGAAGGATGACGAGGTAAACAGATTTTTTATAGATAGGGCTTTTCCTGAAGATAATCTGATGGATGAAATCATTCAGGCGACTGTAACAAATCAGGATACCGGTATGTCCATGATGGAATATGAGTACTACGTAAATGCCAAACAGAGTGATATAAAAGGTGCTCTTAAGTTTCTGGAGGTAGAGGGAGATTTATATAAAGAGGGAAATAAGTATTACAAGACACCAAGACCTTGGAAGGTCGATCATGAGAGAGCAGAAAGAATAACGGCAAGAAGGTATATGGAGCTTGATCAGCTAAATGAATTCGTGCAGACGGACAGATGCTACATGGAGTACATAGCTAAGCTTCTTGATGATGAAAGTGCCTGCAAGTGTGGAAAGTGCAGTAATTGTATTGGCAGAGACATACTGGACTTTGAAGAAGTTACAATGGAGGAAGCTGAGGCGGCTGAGGAATTTATTCATAGAGATACAGATGTGATTCTTCCTCGCAGGAAATGGCCCAATGTTTCGGAGGTCAAGCAGCTTCTGTCTATATCTAATAGCAATATTCCTGCTGAATATCAGCTTGGTGAAGGCGTGTGCCTGAGCAGATATGGAAATGAGGGCTATGGTGCTAAGGTTCAGAGAGGAAAATACAGAGATGGAAGCTTTTCAGATGAATTGGTAGAAGCATCAGTCGATTTGCTACGCCGGTTTATTCAGGATAATTCTATAACATGGATAGCATACATCCCTTCTTTGAATCATCCGGAGCTTGTCAGGTCCTTTGCAGAGAGACTTTCTTCTAAGCTTGGAATACCATGTAAGAATGCTCTTGTGAAGACAGAACCGGGAAGACAGCAGAAGGAATATAATAATAGCTTTTTCCAGTTCTTAAATGCTTATAATACATTTGACGTAAATGAAAATGAGATTTATGATGGAAATGTTCTTCTTGTTGATGATATGGTGGATTCAAGATGGACACTTACAGTATGTGGTTATAAGCTTATGAAGAAGGGCAGTGGAAGGGTATATCCGTTTGCACTTGCCAATACTTCAGGAAACAGGAGCGAATAGCATGCAGCTTTCAGATAATGAAATCAGTATATTATTGCTTTGTACAGATGTTGGTCTCGGAAAGGGGGGAGCGGCTCCTCTTACACAGGCCGAGTGGACCGGGGTGTATAATGCCCTGATTAGTTCAGGACTTGAACCTCAGGATATTCTTCATGATAGTTCTGGTAATAATCTGAGAACACTTGGGTATGATGATGAATTTATACTCAGAGTTAAGATGCTTATGGATAGAAGCATGCAGATGTCACTAGGATTGGAGACACTGTCTAAGGACGGTATCAATTTAATAACCATAATGGATGCCCGATACCCCTTGCTTTTTAGAAAAAAACTAAAGGATAAGACGCCACCGGTACTATACTATATTGGTGATATTAGTCATGCAAATAAGATTGGTATAGGAATAGTAGGTTCCAGAAATGTAAGTGATGAAGGTGCTGATTTTGCAAGGAGGCTTGCAAAGCAGGCGGCTAAGGAAAAACTGGTCGTTTATTCTGGAGGGGCAAGAGGAGTTGATAGTATTTCTGAATATGCTACGCTCAGTTCAGGTGGGATAGCTGTCGAGTATGTGGCTGATTCCATGTATAAGAAGATGAAGAGTTCTGATGCTACCAGAGCGATTATGGATAACAGATTACTTATGATCAGTGATATGAATCCCAGAGTTGGGTTTATTGCCTGGAGAGCAATGAATCGGAATAAGTATATATATATATCATCTTATGGTACATTTGTGGTCGATTCTGATTATAAAAAAGGCGGAACCTGGACCGGGGCGAAGGAAGCTTTATCCAAGGAATATTCTAAGGTATTTGTCAGAGTAAATGATAACAGTCAAGGTAATTCAGAACTGATCAGGCTTGGTGGAATAGCTTATCCGGAGGTAAGAGATGGTCTCAAGGATGAGATAATGAAAGCCGGAACTGTGAATGACTCAGGTAGTTCAAATGGCTCAGCAGGTTTGGGCAGTTCGAGTAATTCCGATGGCTCAGCAGGCACGGGCAGTTCAAGTAATTCTGATGGCTCAGCAGGCACGGACAGTTCGAGTAATTCTGATGGCTCAGTAGGTACGGACAGATCTAATAATATAAATTATTCAGATGGTTTGGGTAAAACAAACGGCTCAGGTATTGTTCAAAATACGCAGATGTCGATATTTGATTATAAAGATTAGATAGTAATGTGGCAAAGAGGCTGGGCTTCTTTGTCACATTTTTCTGTTGTCTTAATATAAGGTTTTTGATAAAATAAGGGACGATTGCGCCAATTATCTAAGGTTTGCAGCTAATCTGAGGTAGTATATTGCGAAAGCGGATTATAAAACCGGAATAGTAAAAGCAGAACTAATAATGGCAGAACTAACATCTTATAAAGGGAAAACGGATATACCTTAACAGGATAAAGGCATCAAACATAGCTTGGTGCCGGCATCATATTATCAATTTGTGACGACAGCCATACAAATAGTGTGGCTTATATTTATGGAGGATAAATAGTAAGGAGTAAGTCATGGATAAGACAGTAGAAATCAGATGGCATGGCCGTGGTGGCCAGGGTGCCAAAACTGCAGCACTACTTTTAGCAGATGTTGCATTTAACACCGGAATGTATGTTCAGGGATTTCCTGAATATGGTCCGGAAAGAATGGGAGCTCCTATTACGGCTTATAACCGTATTAGCGAGAAGGAGATCAGGAATCATTCATTTATTTATAATCCTGATTATGTAGTAGTTGTTGATGAGACTCTTATTCACAGCGTAGATGTAACGGCAGGTCTTAATAAGGATGGAGCTATAGTTATAAACACAGCCAGACCAAAGGAAGAAATCATTCCTATGCTGGGTGGCTATGAAGGCGATGTATATACTGTAGATGCCCGTACTATTTCTATGGAAACACTTGGAAAGTATTTCCCTAATTCACCTATGCTTGCTGCTATAGTAAAGGTTTCAGGCATTATGTCCAAGCAGGATTTTCTGGAGCAGATGAGAGGCTCATATCAGCATAAGTTTGCTAAGAAGCCTGAGGTTATAGATGGAAATATGAAGGCTCTGGAAAGAGCATTTGAGGAGGTACGGTAATGGCAAATAAGGTTAGAACAGATATTACAAAGCTTACTGAAACAGCTCCTTATCAGGATATTACTCCGGGTAATGTGATATATGGCGGTGGTGGTGCTGCCAGCTTTAATACAGGAGAGTGGAGAACTAAGACTCCGGTTATTGACTGGGATAAATGTGTACAGTGTCTTCTCTGTGCACCTATGTGTCCTGATTCCTCTATTCCTGTAGTTGATGGAAAGAGACAGGATTTTGATCTTGATCATTGTAAGGGCTGCGGTATATGTGTAGGCTGCTGCTCCTTCGGTGCTATAACAATGAAGGAGGGGCTGTAAGATGGGTAACGATAAGAAGAATATGAATAATCCTGAGGCTACTGCAAAGTCAGCTATTCAGGCGGTAAATATGAATCAGACCTCTAAGGTTGAAAGTCCTTATGAGACAGAATACCAGGAGGCTAAGAAACAGCAGGCTGCAAGTGGTGTAAAGGGAACAGCCATAAAGAAGAGAGACAGAATGTCAGGAAATGAAGCGGTTGCACTTGCTATAAAGCAGGTAAATCCGGATGTAATGCCTGCATTTCCAATCACACCTTCTACAGAGCTTCCGCAGATGGTTTCTACATATATTTCAAATGGTGAGATAGATACAGAGTTTATCCCTGTAGAATCAGAGCATAGCTCCATGAGTGCTGCCATCGGTGCATCTGCTGCCGGAGCAAGAGCACTTACAGCTACTTCATCTGCAGGTCTTGCTTTCATGTGGGAGGAGCTTTACATAGCTGCATCAGACAGACTTCCACTGGTTCTCTGTCTTGTTAACAGAACACTTACCGGTCCTCTTAATATCAACTGTGACCATTCAGACAGTATGGGAGCAAGAGACAGCGGATGGCTTCAGGTATATGCAGAGACTAATGAAGAAGCCTATGATAACTTCATCATGGCTTACCGTGTAACAGAGCATCCGGATGTAATGCTTCCTATGATGGTCTGCTATGATGGATTTATAACAAGCCATGCGGTTATGAATATAGAAACTATAGATACGGATTCAGTAAGGAGATTTGTAGGAGAGTATAATCCTGAGAATTTCCTTCTCAATAAGGATATGCCTATGGCTGCAGGTCCTTACGCTAACTCTCCGTTCTATATGGAGACTAAGTTTAATCAGCGTGCAGGAATGAAGAATGCCAAGAAGGTAATCATGGATGTCTGCGCTGAGTACGAACAGCTTACAGGACGTAAGTACGGACTTATCGAAGAGTATCGTATGGAAGATGCCAAGTATGCTATCGTTATCATGGGCTCTGCTGCAGGTCAGACCAAGGACGCAGTAGATAAGCTTCGTGAATATGGTATCCATGTTGGTATGATCAAGGTTCGTGTTTTCAGACCATTCCCGGGAGAGGAGCTGGTTGAGGCACTTAAGAACTGTCAGTCGGTTGCTATACTTGACAGAGCAGAAAGCTTCTCAGGTATGGGAGGTCCTCTTGGATCTGAGCTTAAGGCTGCTATGTATGATGCCGGTCTCAACATTCCAACAGTTAATTATTTCTATGGACTTGGCGGACGTGATTACACAGTTATCGAAGCAAGAGATATCTTCAGAGATATTCGAGAGATAGTACGTCGTGGCAAGGAGCCGGTACAGTTTAAGTATATCGGTCTTCGTGACAGAGATGCTGATAATTCAAATGAATTCAGGGATTTCGGTGGTGACGATAAGATGGATATTCGTATGTCTGGCGATGGCAAAAAGCTTTCCGAAGTATAAATGAATGAAGTTGAGTGGAATAAATGCTTTCTGAAGTATAAAAGGAGATGCAAAAATGGCATATAATTTAAAAGAAGTTATGAGCAAGCCTGACAGACTTACTCCGGGACATAGACTCTGTGCTGGTTGTGGAGCTGCCATCACAGTTAGAACTGTACTTAGAGCTCTTAAGGAAGAGGACAAAGCTGTTATAGGAAATGCAACCGGCTGTCTGGAGGTTTCCAGTTATCTGTATCCATATACAGCTTATAAGGATAGTTATATTCACAATGCATTTGCCTGTGCAGGCGCTACACTTTCAGGTGTTGAGACAGCTTATAATGCATTAAAGAAGCGTGGTAAGATAGATGAGGATACAGTCTATAAGTTTATAACCTTTGGTGGTGACGGCGGTACCTATGATATAGGTTTCCAGTCTCTTTCAGGAGCTATGGAACGTGGACATGATATGGTATATGTATGCTACGATAATGGTGCTTACATGAATACAGGTATCCAGAGATCCTCTGCTACACCTAGATTTGCAGATACAACTACCACACCTGTCGGTAAGGTCAGCACAGGTAAGGTTCAGTCACGTAAGGATCTTGCTGCTATCATGGCTGCTCACAATATTCCTTATGTTGGACAGTCAACCTTTACATCAGGTATGAAGGATCTTTATGAGAAGGCGGAAAAGGCTATCTATACGCCGGGCGCTGCATTCTTAAATGTTATGGCTCCATGTCCAAGAGGCTGGAGATTTGATGCGGCTGATATGGCAAAGATCTGTAAGCTGGCTGTTGATACCTGCTACTGGCCTCTCTTTGAGGTAATAGATGGCAAGTGGATTCTCAGCTACAAGCCTAAGAACAAGCTCCCTATAGAGGATTTCCTGAAGGAACAGGGAAGATTCAAGCATCTGTTTAAACCGGGTAATGAAGGACTGATTGAAGAGTTCCAGGCGGAGATAGACAGAAGATGGGATGAGCTTTTGAAGAAGTGTGAAGCATAGTTACTAATAATTCTTCGGTTTAATGACGGATAGCATGAACCTGTTTGATTATATTACTCCTGTTTGATCATATTACCAATGAGGATTAAGAAAATGAAGTATTATCTGGAAGATATAGAATCCGTCCTTAAGGAAAAGGATTCCAACAGACTTGGACTAAAGGAAGAGGAAGCTGCAAAAAGACTTGGAGAAATAGGTCCAAACAAGCTTGTCGAGAAAGAAAAGGAAAGCATATTTAAGAAGTTCCTTAATGAGATCTGCGAGCCTATGACTATAGTGCTTATAATCGCAGCCATTATATCTGCTATAACAGCAGTATTTTCACATGAAGGCTTTGCGGATGTATTTATTATCCTTGCGGTAGTTATAGTAAATGCAATTCTCGGAGTATATCAGGAGTCAAAGGCTGAGTCTGCAATAGCTGCCTTGCAGGAGATAGCTGCGGCAACCTCTAAGGTTATACGTGGCGGCGAGGTAAAGGTTATAGCTTCGGCAGAGCTGGTTCCCGGTGATATCATTACACTTGAAGCCGGCGATGCTGTGCCTGCTGATTGTCGTATCATAGAAGCTGCATCTCTTAAGGTTGAGGAAGCAGCGCTTACCGGTGAATCTGTTCCCTCAGAGAAAACCTCTGACACTCTTTCTACCGGCGGTGCATCTGATGTTCCGCTTGGAGACAGGGCAAATATGATATACATGGGTTCTTCTGTTCAGTATGGCCGTTGTAAGGCTGTGGTTACAGATACAGGAATGGGAACTGAGATGGGCAAGATAGCCGATCAGCTTTCCCAGGCTTCAGATGAAGAGACTCCTCTTCAGATAAAGCTGACAGAGCTTTCCAAGATTCTTTCGGTTATGGTACTTATTATATGTGCTGTAATATTTGCTATTAATATAATCAGAAATCTGGTAACAGGTCAGGGACTGGGCGGCGAATTCTTTATCAATACATTTATGATCGCTATATCCCTTGCAGTTGCAGCTATACCTGAGGGGCTTGCGGCGGTTGTTACGGTTCTTCTTTCGATAGGTGTTACCCATATGTCTAAGAATAACGCCATCATCAGAAGACTGACCGCGGTAGAAACTCTTGGATGTACCCAGATAATTTGTTCTGATAAGACCGGTACACTTACACAGAATAAGATGACGGTTGTAGAGCATGTAACAATAACAGATGGAAGTGTCGAGGTTGATAAGGATGCTGATGGAAAGCTGCTTCCTGATGATAAGCTTTCTGAGGATGGAAGAGTTCTGATACTTGGTATGGCTCTCTGCTCAGATGCTGAGTGGGAGACAGACAAGGCTGTTGGTGAGGCTACAGAATGTGCGCTTGTTACTGATGCAGCTAAGAATTCCATGGAGAAGCCAAAGCTGAAGGAAGCTTATAATAGAGTGGGTGAAGCTCCGTTTGATTCTCTTAGAAAGATGATGACTACCATCCACGAGGATCCAACCGGTGGATTTATACAGTTTACAAAGGGCGCTCCTGACTGTGTACTAAGCTGCTGCGGATATTATCTTATGGATGGTAAGATCCATGAGATGACCTCTGAAGTTATGAACAGAATCAAGACTGCTAATAAGGGCATGGCTGACAGAGCTCTCAGAGTACTTGCTCTGGGTTATCGTAAGTATGACAGTCTTACAGATGAGCTGACAGGAAGTGTTGCTCCTGAAGCGGTGGAAAAGGATCTCATTTATGTAGGTCTTTCGGGAATGATCGATCCTATCAGACCTGAGGTAAAGGTTGCGATAGGAGAGTGCCGTAAGGCAGGTATAAGACCTGTTATGATAACAGGTGACCACAGGGATACAGCAGTAGCTATAGCCAAGGAGCTTGGTATCCTGGATGGTACAGATGAAAATGGAAAGGCAGTTACCTACGAAGCTATTACGGGTGCAGAGCTTGAAGAGCTGTCCGATGAATACTTCATGGAGCATGTTGGAGACTACTCAGTATATGCAAGAGTTCAGCCTGAACACAAGGTTCGTATCGTAAATGCGTGGAGAAATAAAGGCAAGGTAACAGCCATGACAGGTGACGGAGTAAATGATGCTCCATCCATCAAGTCTGCGGATATCGGTGTTGGTATGGGTATAACCGGTACTGATGTAACCAAGAATGTGGCTGATATGATTCTGACGGATGATAACTTCGCTACTATAGTTTCTGCAGTAGCAGAGGGACGTCGTATATATGATAATATCAGAAAGGCTATACAGTTCCTGCTTTCATCAAATCTGGCAGAGGTTATCGCTATATTTATAGCCACCATTTTGAACTTTACTATACTTAAGCCGGCACATCTTCTGTGGATCAACCTGATCACAGACTGTTTCCCTGCTATCGGACTTGGTATGGAGGAGGCAGAGGCTGATACTATGACTCAGGCTCCTCGTAATAAAACAGATGGTATCTTCTCAGGTGGTCTTGGATTCGATGTTGTATTCCAGGGATTTATTATAGCCGTTCTTACAGTTATTTCATACATCGTTGGACATTATATAGAAACAGGAAGCTGGGCAGTAGAGACTTCGGCAGATGGTATGACCATGGCTTTCCTGACACTTTCACTTATGGAGGTATTCCACAGCTTCAACCTTCGTTCCAGAAGAGCTTCAGTCTTCTCACTTAAGAAGCAGAATAAAACACTGTGGATAACACTGGCAGTATCACTTATACTTACTATTTCGATACTGTATATACCGGCTCTCAGGAATCTGTTCTCCTTCAGTTTCATAAGTCTGAAGGAATTCGGTATTGCGGTTGGAATAGCTATACTCATTATACCTATTATAGAGATAACAAAGCTTATACAGAGAAGCATTAAAAAGTAATTAAAAAGTCAGATGATGGTTGATATATCCATTCATCTGACTTTTTTATGTGACAGGGTGCCTGGTGACAAGGTGCCTGTCCCCCTGTCACTTGGTGACAAGGTGCCTGTCCCCCTGTCACATTATGAGATGTTTCGTACAACTCCGATAGAGATGTAGTTATCCATAAGTGCTTTCATATCGGTTTCTTCCTCAGGCTGGGGACTAAAGTGACCCTGAACCATTACCTTATAGCCGCCCTCCGGAAGCTTTTCGGTTTTGTTGTAGCTGTCCTTATAGAACATTCCTCTGGAGACCTTTCGGTTTCCGAGTATTCCCCTGCACTCTTCAAGTGTGCACTCCGGGAAGTTGACATTCCATATCAGTCCATAGTCCAGCTCTGTATCTATTATTTTTGGCAGAATCTCCGGCAGATACTTATCAGTAACTACATGTGTTCCGTTGTAACCCTCGGAAAATGCTATGGAAAGGCATCCCTGAAAGGCTCCCTCAAAGGCTGCTCCGGCGGTGCCGGAATATTGCAGGTCTGTTGCTACATTATAGCCGTTATTGATTCCGGACAGAACTATATCGGGCCGTGCGGGCATGATACCGACTGCCCCTACACGGACACAGTCGGCTGGAGTTCCGGAGCAGGAGTATGCTTCAACTCCCGGAATCTGTATATCATAAGGTCTGATCTCTATCTCTTTATGTAATGTAATACAGTGGGCTGTGGCGCTTCTTTGCCCGTCAGGGGCTACTACCCATATCTGCCCATATGGCAGCGCGGCCTTTACCAGTCTTATCAGACCATCTGAATCAATTCCGTCATCGTTTGTGATAAGTATTTTCTTCATGTGTTCTCCGTAAAATTTCTATAATTACGCTTTAATTTGCAAAAACGTTACCTGAGCTTTGAACTTTGTTTACTCGAATTTGTCAGCTACAAGCTTTAGGTTTTCGATAATAGGAAGGTGCTGAGGACATACGCCCTCGCACTGTCCGCAGGCTATACATTCACTCGCTTTTCCGAACTCCTTTGTAAGATTATCGTAATATTCACCCTGAGGTGTCCAGCCCTTGGATTCAACCTCCTGCATTTCTGCATTATATAATGAGAAATATCTTGGTATGTTGATGTTCATCGGACATCCCGGTGCACAATAAGCGCATCCGGTACAAGGGATGGCAATGTTTCCGTTGATTATATCAGTGGCATTTTTGATAAGCAGCTTCTCTTCGTCATTAACAGGTTTAAAGTCCATCATGTAGGAGGTATTATCCTCTACCTGACTGATGCTGCTCATTCCGCTGAGTACCATGAATACGTTATCGAGACTAGCGGCAAATCTTATAGCCCATGAAGGGATAGAGGCGGACTTGTTATAAGCCTTGAAAAGTGTTTCAACCTCCTCCGGTACATTTGCCAGAGTTCCGCCCTTAACCGGCTCCATTACTATAACCGGCTTTCCGTGTCTGGTTGCTGTTTCGTAACACTCTCTTGAACGTACCCCCTTGCTTTCCCAGTCAAGATAATTGATCTGGAGCTGAACATATTCAATCTCCGGATGATCAGTAAGTACCTTGTCCAGAAGCTCCGGACCATCATGGAAGGAAAAGCCGATATGTTTTACATCGCCGGAGGCCTTTTTAGCCTGAAGCCAGCTCCAGCAGTCCAGCCTGTCATAGACTTCCACCGAGTGGGAATTAACATCGTGAAGCCAGTAATAATCGAAATAATCAAGTCCGGTTTTAGAACGCTGTGTATTAAATATCTTATCTCTGTCATCCTTTGAATTAATAAAGCCAGAATGAAGCTTGGTGGTAAGCGTGAAGCTGTCGCGGTTATGTCTGGTAGTAAGAATATCCTTAACAGCATCCTCGCTTTTAAAATTACAGTACATCCAGGCTGTATCAAAATACGTGAAGCCTCTGTCCAGAAAAATGTCAACCATTTTACAGGTCTGCTCAATATCTACCTTGCCCGCATCTGAAGGATCCAGAGAAGGAAGTCTCATCAGACCAAAGCCCAGTTTTTTACCCATAATTGTAACCTCCTTTGATAATTAAATCCGTACTTTGCCGATGGTTTGATTTTAACATAAAAAAGAAACTAAACAAAGCTTCTTGCTGTAATTATATTACTTTTTTTCTTCTCATTATTCTCAAATAATGATAGAATAGGTAACGATTGCATAGCATAGATAATCAGACGGAAATTGTCTGGTGCATCGTAAACCGGTCTGTCAGGTTAAGCGGGCAGGCATCTGGTCCGGTTATTTAAGAATCGATGTACCGTGTAACAGCCTGCTGCATGAACGGTGCCGGATCTGATATCTGTCTGCTTTGCCGGGAATAATAATTAGTAAATAATAATTAGGAGGATTTATCATATGGTAAAGCTATACGAAACAGGTGCATACCTGGTAAATGGAAATGAGCTTGTAGCCGATAATGAAAATGTATCTGGTGAGCTCAGTTCAAGAGGTATCACTACTACTAAAGAGGAGGCTAAGAAGGGAACCATCGCTTATGGTATTCTGAACTCTCACAACACCTCCGGAAGCGAGGAGGATCTTAAGATCAAGTTTGATAAGCTGACCTCCCATGATATTACATTTGTTGGTATCATACAGACTGCCAGAGCTTCAGGACTTGAGAAGTTTCCTATCCCATATGTTCTTACAAACTGTCACAACTCCCTTTGTGCGGTAGGTGGAACGATAAATGAAGATGATCATGTATTTGGTCTTTCGGCAGCGAAAAAGTATGGCGGAATCTATGTTCCTCCTCATCAGGCAGTTATTCATCAGTATGCACGTGAAGAGCTGGCTGAGTGCGGTGCCATGATTCTTGGCTCAGACAGCCACACAAGATATGGAGCTCTGGGTACCATGGCAATAGGTGAGGGCGGCGGAGAGCTGGCTAAGCAGCTTCTTGGCAGAACCTATGATGTAAAGTCTCCGAAGGTTATAGCTATCTATCTTGATGGCGAGGTAACAAAGGGCGTTGGCCCTCAGGACGTTGCACTTGCAATCATCGGAGCTACATTTAAGAATGGTTATGTAAAAAACAGCGTTATGGAATTTGTCGGACCCGGTGTTGACAAGCTTTCAAGTGATTTCCGTATCGGAATAGATGTAATGACCACTGAGACAACCTGTCTTTCTTCTATATGGAAAACAGATGATAATACAAAGGACTGGTTTGATACTCACTACAGACCGGAGGCTTATAAGAAGCTAAGTCCTGCTGACGTGGCATACTACGACGGAGTGGTATATGTGGATCTTTCAAAGGTTCGTCCTATGATCGCGCTTCCGTTCCACCCTTCAAATACATTTACTATTGAAGAGTTAAATGCAAATCTCAGCGACATCCTTCATGACTGCGAGGTTCAGGGACGTAAGCAGCTTACAGGTGATGTTGATTTCAGACTTACAGATAAGATCAGAGACGGAAAGCTCTATGTGGAGCAGGGAATCATTGCAGGATGTGCAGGTGGCGGATTTGAAAATATCTGTGATGCGGCTGACATCCTGAAGGGACATTATATTGGAAATGATGAGTTCACTCTTGATGTATATCCTGCAAGTATGCCGATTATGATGGAGCTGGTGAATAACGGACGTGCTGCAGATATCATGAAGACAGGAGCTATAGTAAAGACTGCATTCTGCGGACCATGCTTTGGTGCCGGAGATACACCGGCAAATAATGCTCTCTCTATCAGACATTCAACACGTAACTTCCCTAACCGTGAGGGCTCCAAGATACAGAACGGTCAGATCAGTTCAGTGGCTCTTATGGATGCACGTTCAATCGCCGCAACTGCAGTGAACAAGGGCTTCCTTACACCGGCTACAGATATTGATGTTGAATACACAGGACCAAAGTATTTCTTTGATAAGTCAATATATGAGAACAGAGTTTATAATGGCTGGCAGAATGCAAAGCCTGAGGAAGAGCTTAAGCAGGGCCCGAATATCAAGCCATGGCCATCGATGCCTGCACTTACCGAGAATCTTGTTCTTAAGGTATGCTCAGTTATCACAGATCCTGTTACTACTACAGATGAACTTATTCCTTCAGGTGAGACTTCATCCTTCAGATCCAATCCTATCGGACTTGCAGAGTTCACTCTGTCACGTAAGGATCCGGAATATGTTGGCAGAGCTAAGGAGTTCCATGCAGTCGAGGTAGCTCGTGAAGAGGGAGAGCATCCTTGTCAGGTTTATCCTGCTATCAAGGAAGTGATGCCTGTTATCAAGGAAACCTTCCCGGAGGTAAATCATACCAATACAGGCTTTGGAAGTACCATCTATGCCATTAAGCCGGGTGATGGATCGGCACGTGAGCAGGCAGCTTCCTGTCAGAAGGTTCTTGGTGGCTGGGCAAATATTGCCAGAGAATATGCAACTAAGAGATATCGTTCTAATCTTATCAACTGGGGTATGCTTCCATTTATCATGGATGAAAATTCGGTTGACATAACTCAGGATAATCCATACGGACTTGAGAATGGAGATTACATTTTCATACCTGATATAAAAAAGGCTGTTGAAGAAAAGAGAGAGGTAATTAAGGCTTATATCGTAAATAAGGGTATGAAGGAAATGAGCCTTAAGCTCGGCGACCTTACAGACGATGAGAGAACTATCATTACCAGTGGATGCCTTATCAATTATTATCGTGAGAATTAGTTTTCAAATTAATTTTCAAACGGGTTCACGAATTAATTCTCTTTGAGAGAGAAATAGGATTCTGTAATTTTCTTCTGATGTTCTTTATATATCAGGGCAAATTTGCTAATATACCAATCAAAAGTGTTAGTGCTTTAGGACATCTTATGTAAGGAAAGGAGGAGATGGTATGAGCTATGGAACCTTTTGGGTGATAGTAGCTACGTTGGCTCTTGTGATAGAAATCATAACGTTGGGGCTTTCTACTATCTGGTTTACAGGTGGTGGAATAGTGGCCGCTATTATAGGTTATCTGGGTGGACCGCTCTGGCTTCAGGTGTTAGTATTTATCCTTGTATCAACCGTGCTTCTTCTGGCTGTTCGTCCTCTTGCTAAAAGTAAACTGGCAATAGGGACTGAGAAGACTAATATAGATACTTTGATTGGTCGGACCGAGAAGATCCTTACGACTGTTGATAATGGAGCCGGTACAGGTATGCTAAGGCTCGGTGATGTTGAGTGGCGAGCGGTATCTGTCGATGGAAGCGTTATTCCGGAAGGAACGCTGGTGGTTATTGATCACATAGAAGGAACGAAGCTTTTTGTAAGGCGGGAACTTGGTGATCTATAAAGATATTGTAACGAGCTGCATTTTATAGATGCAGTTTATGATATAGGTATGAAAGTACCTGATTTAACAAATGGAGGTTAAAGATATGCCAGTATTAATCATTATTTTAGTCATTGCAGTTGTTATACTTTGCAGTTGTCTCAGGGTAGTAAGACAGGCAAATGCGTATGTAATCGAAAGACTTGGAACCTATACGGCGACATGGGGGGTTGGTCTTCACATGATGCTGCCGGTAATCGATAAGGTTGCCCGCAGGGTTTCTCTTAAAGAGCAGGTTGCTGATTTCCCGCCACAGCCGGTTATCACAAAGGATAATGTTACCATGAGAATCGATACAGTTCTTTTCTATCAGATAACAGATCCTAAGCTTTACTGCTATGGCGTAGAGAATCCTATTGCTGCTATAGAGAATCTTACAGCAACAACTCTTCGTAATATCATTGGTGATCTGGAGCTTGACCAGACACTTACATCTCGTGAGACTATCAACTCCAAGATGAGAGCTACGCTTGACGATGCAACTGATCCATGGGGAATCAAGGTAAATCGTGTAGAGCTTAAGAATATCATGCCACCTGCAGCTATCCAGGAATCCATGGAGAAGCAGATGAAGGCAGAGCGTGAAAGACGTGAGCAGATCATCAGAGCAGAAGGTGAGAAGCAGGCAGCAATCACTGTATCAGAAGGTGAGAAGGAAGCTAAGATTCTTAGAGCAACTGCTGAGAAGGAAGCTACTATCCTTGCTGCAGAAGCTAAGAAGCAGGCTGCTATCCTGGAAGCACAGGCACAGCGTGAAGCTGCTATCCAGAGAGCTCAGGGTAATGCCGAAGCTATCCGTCAGGTACAGCAGGCAGAGGCTGATGCTATCAAGATGATGAATGAAGCTGCTCCTGCACAGAGCACTATCGCAGTTAAGGGACTTGCAGCCTTTGAGAGAGCTGCAGCAGGTCCTGCCAACAAGCTCATCATTCCATCGGATCTTGCAGGAGTGACCGGACTTGCGACTGCAATCACAGAGGCAGTAAAGACAGGAAAAGAGTAATCAGTCCTGAAGCATAAAGAAAATAACTGCCGAAGTTAAAATAAATATTTGACAATTTAATTCTGATTTAAAATAATAATAAAGGTGATGCCCGTTTTAATGCCGGGTATCACCTTTAGTCCGCTTTTATGGAAAAATGCTTTATGAGGAGTGAATCTTGTTATGAAAAGAATGTTTAAAGGTTTTATCTCACTTATCTGTGCAGGGGCTATGGTGGTATCTGCCGTGGCATATAGTGACAGTAGTCTGGGCGTGGTAAGTGCTGCAGAGAGTGTCTGTGTAGATATAGAAGGCGAGAATACCAATGCGCAGAATTATAAGTATGACAAATGGTCATCGCCGGTAGAATCATATATTTCCGGGACGGCTGACGGAATCATGATAGCTCAGTATGTGGAAGGAACCGGTGTGGTTGCTGAATATCTGAATAGTGATAATCAGCTTACCGGTTATAAGATCATTACTCCTGACCTTCCGATATTTGGAGGTATATATCTGGGAAAGGACAGTTACTATATATTATCCGGTCAGGAGAATATGGATGAAAATGATTCGGTAGAGGTCATGCGGATCACAAAGTATGACAAAAACTGGAAGAAGCTGGGAAGCTGCGGCCTCTTTGGAGCAAATACTGTTTATCCTTTTGGTGCAGGTGCAGATTTTGCGGAATATGGAAACTATCTTCTGGTCAGAACCTGTCATAAGATGTATGCCAGCCAGAAGGATGGTAAGAATCATCAGGCGAATGTTACTATCCAGATTGATGCAAAGAATATGAAGGTTACAGACGCTGCCTACAAGGTTTCCAATGTTTCAACAGGATATGTCAGTCATTCCTTTAATCAGTATATCAGAGTAGATAATGATAAGCTTTATGCTGTAGATCATGGCGATGCATATCCAAGATCGGTGGTTCTTTTTAAGAGTGGGGCTGATCTGTCAAGCGGAAGCTTTGATGAAAGCTCAGAAAGCACTGACCTGATAAAGTTTTCCGGAAATATTGGTGAGAATTATACCGGTGCATCACTCGCAGGCTTCGAGATATCCAGTAAAGCATATCTGGTTGCAGGTAATCAGGATATAGCTGATGGAATAGAAAACGGCAGAAATATATTTGTGGTTGCTGAAGACAAGAATACGGGAACAGTTACATATAATAAGATAACTGATTACAGCGCTGGAAATGCCAATACCATAACACCGCAGTTTGCACCTGTCGGAACAGACAGGTACATACTTCTCTGGCCATATAATGATAAGGTTTACTATACAGAAATAGATGCAAACGGTAAGCAGAAGGGCAGTATATACAGCATGGAGGGAAGCCTTTCGGACTGCAAACCGGTTGTTATAGGCAATAATCTGATGTGGTACGTATGGAAGAATGAAACAGTTAATATCTATTCCATACCTGTTTCGGATATTTCATCTGCGAGCTCTGCAACTGCTATAATAGGCCATGACTATGAATATGGAACTGATGTTACAGATGGAAAGATAAGCCTCAAATGTAAGAAGTGCGGAACCGTTATAACTAAGACCGTTCCGACAGGATTTGAGGATAAATACAGTGAGCATGAAGCAAATGCATTTTACAATTATTACAGCCAGCTCTTTAATGAAGGAGCGACCTATGATCTCTGGCTTAAGCTTTCAGGAGAGTATGATCTTCCGCAGATGGAGGTGGCGTCCTCGGATACAGCTACTCTCAGCATAGGAAAGGACTCTAAGAATACTCTTCTTAATATGAACAAGGCAGGTATAGCTCTGCTGAGTATTAAACCAAAGTACAACCCCCAGATAGGAGTAAACCGTATAATCAGAATAGGAAAAGAAGGACAGTTTGATATAAACAGTTGTAATGTAGAGATATCCTATAATGATGCCGGTGCGAGCAGTCTGTCCGGTCTTTCTCCAAAGGTCTCTGTTAAGTATTCGGATATAGAGCTGGAGGAAGGAGTGGACTATACATACGAAACCGTTATGTCTGTTGATGGAATATCATCTGTAACCAGGATAACCGGAAAGAAGCTTTTTGCAAATTCCACGTGTGAAAAGCAGTATAATCTGGGAGAAAGCAGTCAGGGCGCAGATGGTAATAAGGCATATAAAAATGAATGGGTCAAGGGACAGTGGTATGATGCTAATGGAAATGCTTCCTATGCTGCCAAGCTGTCCTGGAAGTCTAACGAAAAAGGCTGGTGGGTTGAGGATTCTTCAGGATGGTATCCGGTTAGTAAGTGGCAGAAGATTGATGGCCTCTGGTACTACTTTAAAGCAGATGGATATATGGCATCTAATGAGTGGTATGACGGCTGCTGGCTAAGTGGTGACGGCGCCTGGACCTATGCTGCAACAGGCTCCTGGAAGAGTGACAGCAAAGGCTGGTGGTTTACAGATACTTCGGGCTGGTATCCGAAAAATGCCTGGCAGAAAATAAATGGTAACTGGTATGCGTTTGGACCGGACGGTTATATGTACACTAATATATATGTGGATGGTTACTGGGTTGGCTCAGATGGAGTATGCAGATGATGAGGTCCTGCTTCATATATAAATGACCTATATAACTACTTGGAAAACAAGTTTTCGCGGCGATATGTAAGTCGGTTCCGCATGACCTTATTGATTTATATATCAATTATTTGTCAAATTTAACAAAATTTCGACCTCTTTTTTACATAAATAGAGGTCGATTTTTGTTTAAATTAGGACAAATTAGACAAAATATACAAATTTCCAACTATTAAAAATAGTTTTCAAGTGAAAATATCCAAATTAATGTTTCAATATTCTGACATTGGTGTTATAATTATTCTGGCTGATTAAATAAGGGTTTACTGTGCCTTTGTTTATAACAGCCGAAGCTGCAATAAACGCTAGTAAATTACTTAGAAGGAGTGACAAAATGGTAAAGAAGGAAATGATAGCAATGCTTCTTGCAGGTGGTCAGGGTTCCCGCCTTGGAGTTCTCACCTCAAAGCTTGCAAAACCTGCAGTTGCCTTCGGTGGAAAGTATAAGATAATAGACTTCCCGCTTAGTAACTGCATCAACTCTGGAATAGATACCGTTGGCGTGCTTACACAGTACAGACCTCTGCGTCTGAATCAGCATATTGGTATTGGTATGCCTTGGGATCTTGACAGAAACTTTGGAGGTGTTACAGTACTTCCACCTTATGAGAGCTCTGATAATGCATCCTGGTACACCGGTACTGCAAATGCTATATATCAGAACCTGGAATTCATGGACTATTATAATCCTGATTATGTACTTATACTTTCAGGAGATCATATCTACAAGATGGATTATGAGGTTATGCTTGATTTCCATAAGAGCTCAAACGCTGACGTAACTCTTGCTACCTATCAGGTACCAATAGAGGAGGCAAGCAGATTCGGAGTTGTTATCACAGATGATAATAATGTCATTCAGGAGTTTGAAGAGAAACCAGAGCATCCTAGAAGCAATAAAGCATCTATGGGTATATATATATTCAACTGGAAACTTCTGAAGGAAAAGCTTATAGAGATGAAGGATACACCATCCTGCGACTTCGGTAAGCATGTAATTCCAGCCTGCCATCAGGAAGGTAAGAAGATAGTAGCTTATGATTATAAGGGTTACTGGAAGGATGTTGGAACTCTCGGATCATACTGGGAGGCTAACATGGAACTTGTTGATATTATTCCTGAGTTCAATCTCTATGAGGAATTCTGGAGAATCTACACCAAGAGTGACAATCTTCCACCACAGTATATCGCACCGGGCAGCAACGTACAGAAGAGTATCGTTGGAGAAGGTACTGAAATATATGGAAATGTTGAAAAGTCCGTTATAGGTTCTGCGGTAAAGATTGGAAAGGGTGCTGTTATCAAGGATTCTATCATCATGAATAATGTTGAGATTGGTGATGGAGCGGTTATCGATAAGGCTATCCTGGCTGAAGGCGTAAAGATCGGAAAGAATACCGAGCTCGGCGTTGGTGAGCCGGCAGAGAATACTTATAAGCCTGCGGTTTACGCATTTGATCTTGTAACTATAGGTGAGAATTCTATTATTCCTGACGGTGTAAAGATCGGAAAGAATACTGCTATTCTCGGCGAGACTACTCTGGAGGATTATCCTGACGGACTTCTTCCGGGCGGTGGTTCTATTATAAGAGAGGCAGGTGAGTAATATGAGAGCAATAGGTATTATACTGGCAGGTGGTAACAGCAGCAGGATGGGAGACCTTTCTGCAAAGAGAGCAACAGCAGCTATGCCTATGGCAGGTTGCTACAGAGCTATCGATTTCTCACTGTCGAATATGTCAAATAGTCATATACAGAAGGTTGCTGTATATACACAGTACAATTCCAGATCACTGAATGAGCATCTCAACTCATCCAAGTGGTGGGATTTTGGAAGAAAACAGGGTGGACTTTATATATTTACCCCTACAATCACAGCTACAAACAGCTACTGGTACAAAGGAACGGCTGATGCTCTGTATCAGAATATAGGCTTCCTTAAGGATGCCCATGAGCCTTACGTAGTTATTGCATCAGGTGATGGTGTATATAAGATGGACTACAACAAGGTTCTGGAAGATCATATCGCAAAGAATGCTGATATAACTATCGTAACTAAGGATATCAGAGCTGATGAAGATGATATCTCCAGATTCGGTGTTGTAAAGGTCGGAGAGAATGGCAGAGTTATCGACTTTGAAGAGAAGCCTCTTGTAGCAGAGACATCTACAGCATCAATCGGTGTTTATGTTGTCAGAAGACGTCAGCTTATTGAGCTTCTGGAGACAACAGCCGCAGAGGGAAGAACAGACTTCGTTAAGGATATTCTGATCCGTTATAAGAATGTCAAGAGAATAAATGCTTATAGTCTTGACTCCTACTGGAGAAATATTGGATCTATAGATTCTTATTACAAGACCAATATGGACTTCCTGAAGGCTGAGGTAAGAGATCATTTCTTCCGCACAACTCCCGGAGTTTATACAAAGGTAGAGGATCTTCCACCTGCAAAGTTCAACGGTGATGCAGTTACATCTAATTCACTTATTGCAAGTGGCTGTATCATAAATGGTTCCGTAGAGAATTCGGTACTGTTTAAAAAGGTTTATGTAGGTAATAATTGTGTTATAAAGAACTCCATCATTTTGAATGATGTACATATCGGCGACAACTGCTATATCGAGAACTGTATAGTAGAGAGTAGAGATACTATCAAGGCTAATACAGTTCACACCGGTGAAGCTGGAAATCCGAAGATTGTAATAGAGAAGAGCTTTAGATATACACTGTAGTATGTGATTGGAGGGTTAGTAGTATGGAAATCACAGATGTTAGAGTTAGACGTGTAGCTAAGGATGGCAAGATGAAGGCCGTAGTTTCAATAACTATTGATAATGAATTTGTTATCCATGACATCAAGGTTATCGAAGGGGAAAAGGGACTCTTTATAGCAATGCCGAGTCGTAAGTCAGCAGATGGCGAGTATAGAGATATAGCTCATCCTATCAATTCTGATACCAGAGCGAAGATTCAGGAGCTTATACTTACAAAGTATGCTGAAACGCCGGAGGATGAAGTAGTCTAGGAGTGATCATTTAAGAGGCAAGCTGGTTCTAAAAGAGCTGCTTGTCTCTTTTTTATATATTTGCTATAATAACCGAGGCTTAGCGTGGATATATGTATTTCCGGTCAGATACAGGGTATATATTTCTATGCTGAGAAAGTATTTGAGACCTGAGATTTAGCTGTAGTAACAGGACTCTTAATAATACATGAGGTGGAGAGTGAGATATGGACAAGTTTAAAGCAGTTATTCTTGCTGCAGGCAAGGGGACCCGTATGGAATCGGATCTGCCAAAGGTACTGCACAGAGTAAATGGTGAGACTATGGTTCACTATACTATTAAAGCGGCAAAGGATGCAGGAGCTACAGAGGTTATAGTAATAGTCGGTTATCAGGGACAGCTTGTGAAGCATGAGGTTGTCGATGTGGTACAGTTTGCAGAACAGCATGAACAGCTTGGTACCGGACATGCAGTGATGTGTGCCCGTGATAAGATAGGAACTAATGGAGACGTTGTTGTTCTCTGTGGAGATACACCGCTTATCAGACCTGAGACTATAAAGAAACTGTACGAGAAGCATAAGCGTGAATCCAATGGAGTAACTATCCTTTCTGCAATGATCGATGATCCGACCGGATATGGAAGAATTGTCAGAGATGAAGATGGAAACTTCCTGAGAATAACAGAGCATAAGGACTGTACCGAGAATGAGCTGAAGATAAAAGAGATTAATTCCGGCATGTATGTGTTTAATGCAGAGGCACTGTCCTTTAGTCTGGATAAGATTACAAATAATAATTCCCAGGGAGAGTATTATCTTACTGATACGGTTGCGGTCATAAAGAGTACAGGACTTAAAGCCGGAGTTGTGGTTGTGGATGATACTACAGAAATACTTGGAGTTAATACCAAAGCACAGCTTGCTGAGGCGGAGCGTATCATGCAGGAGAGAATGAAGTGAAGATAATCGCAGGACTTGGAAATCCCGGTCTCAGGTATGCAGGAACGCGCCATAATATGGGATTTTCGGTTATAACCGAGCTGTCAGATGCATTTAAAATATCTGTTAAAAAGAAGGAATGTAAGTCTGTAACAGGGCATGGAATAATAGCGGATGAAAAGGTTATTCTGGCTATGCCCCAGACATATATGAATCTAAGTGGTGAAGCAGTGTCAGAGCTGCTTCATTTCTATAAGTGTGAACCCCGTGACCTTATAATTATCTATGATGATATAGATCTGGATGTGGGGCGTATCAGGATTCGGGAAAAGGGCAGCGCCGGAGGACATAATGGTATAAAAAGCATCATTAAGTGCATAGGGACGGATGAATTTGACCGTATCAAGGTCGGAGTTGGTGCCAGAGATGAACAGCAGGATCTGGTTGACCATGTTCTTGGAAGATTTTCAAAGGAACAGCTTCCGGTTATCAGAGATGCGGTTTCAAGAGCAGCACTTGCGGCAGAGGAGATAATCAGAGCCGGAGCAGCTTCGGCAATGAATAAGTATAATTAGATAATTGGTTCAAATATATAATTAAAGAGGCAACAGATGGAGGCACTGATCAAACCGATTCGGGAAAGTGCTCTCGCTGACAAGGTAAAGAAAGAGGGTTATCCAGCTTATATCTGGGGAACCACCAGATGTGTCAGGTCACCCATCATGGAGGCTTTGAGAGATACTCCTTATACTCTCATAGTAACCAGTGATGGTGCCAGGGCTGATAAGCTTTATCAGGATTATAAGCTGCTGGATAGGGATGTGTATGTCTATCCAGCAAAGGATGCTCTTTTTTACTTTGCAGATGTACATGGAAACCTGACATCGGCCAAAAGACTTGAAATAATAAAAAGAATATATAAGAATGAACGAGCAGTTATCATAACCACGATAGAAGGGCTTATGGATAAGCTTCCTGATATGAAGTATTTTCGTAAGCATGCATTTTCTCTCCGGGTAGGAGAGGAGATGTCCCTTGAGGAGGCGAAAAGGCGACTTCTTATGCTGGGATATGAAAATGTGTCGGTTGTTGAAAACAGAGGGCAGTTTTCTGTGAGAGGTGGAATACTTGATATATACCCACTCACTGAAGAGTGCCCTTGCCGTGTTGAGTTCTTCGGTGATGAGGTGGACTCTATCAGATATTTTGATGAGAGTACACAGAGGTCGATAGAACAGTGCGACAGCTTCGAGATACTGCCAAGTACGGAATATGTATTAAGTGATGCCAGAAAGAGACGGGGCATAAATGCGATAGAGTCTGAGGGAGAGCAGGTGGTTGAGGCTCTCAGAAAGAGCATGAAGACAGAGGCTGCACACAGGCTGAAGTCCTATATTAATCATGTTAAGGAAGAGGTCATGGAGTATGATTCCACTTCCGGTCTTGATAGTCTGGTTACATATTTCTTTGGCAAGACGGTTTCATTTCTGGATTATCTTCCGAAGGAGACGGCTGTTTTCATAGATGAGCCTGATAAGGTAATGGAACGGGCGAGAGGTCATGCAACCGAGTTCGCCATATCCATGAGCTCAAGATTAGAGGGAGGCTATATACTTCCTGGACAGGCAAATGTTATATATTCAAATGATGACATAATTGACAGATTAAAGAATATGAATACCGTGCTCTTTTCTGAGTTTTTTACTACACAGAAGGACTGGGGAGTAACGCAGGCTATTCATTTTGATACGAAGCATATCTTTCCGTATAAGGGAAATATATCTCAGTTAGTCAGTGATATAAAGAAATGGAAGAAGGAAAAATGTAAGGTTGTTATCATTTCTCCGTCCCAGACCAGAGCGAAGCGAATAACCGAAACACTGATGGATGAAGATATCATTTCCAGTTTTACGGCAAGCAGGACCAGAGTGCTGCAGCCGGGGGAAGTCGTAACAACTACCGGTGCTCTGGAGGAAGGTTTTCAGATTCCGGAGATTCATCTGGTTGTTATAGCTGAAAGTGAGATATTTGGCGTAACACACAGCGGGAAGAAGAAGAGAGGCTTTACCAAGAAATATGAAGGTGAGAAGTACCGGAGTGTCGATGAGATCGGTATAGGCGACTTTGTTGTTCATGAAAGACACGGAGTAGGAATATACCGTGGTATCGAGAAGCTTAAATCCGAGGGACGTGAAAGAGATTATATACATATAGATTATGCCGGAAATGATAAGCTGTTTATTCCGGTGGAACAACTGGATCTTATAGGCAAGCTGGCAGATAAGGATTCCGGTAAGCGTAAGCTTAATAAGCTGGGTGGAAATGACTGGAATAAGGTAAGAAGCCGTGTTAAGACACATGTGGATAATATGGCAAAGGAGCTTATCGAGTTATATGCCATAAGACAGCAGAAGAAGGGCTTTGCCTTTTCTGAGGATACAGTATGGCAGAAGGAGTTTGAAGAACTGTTTCCTTACGAAGAAACCCATGACCAGTATCAGGCTATTCAGGATACCAAGAAGGATATGGAAAGTGATAAGATCATGGACCGTCTTATCTGTGGTGATGTTGGCTTTGGAAAGACAGAGGTTGCTATAAGGGCGGCGTTTAAGGCGGTTCAGGATGGAAAACAGGTGGCATATCTGGTGCCTACAACCATACTGGCAGAACAGCATTACGAAACCTTTAAGGAGAGGATGAAGGGCTATCCGATAGAGATAAGAACACTTTCCAGATTCTGTACCACAAAGGAAGCGAAGGAAACTGTAGAGGGGCTGAAAAGCGGGAAGGTGGATATTGTTATTGGTACCCACAGACTGCTTTCCAAGGATGTGAGCTACAAGTCTCTGGGGCTTCTGATAATAGATGAAGAGCAGAGGTTTGGCGTAAGACATAAGGAAACTATAAAGCAACTGAAGAATACGGTTGATGTACTGACTCTAACAGCAACCCCTATTCCCAGAACACTTCATATGAGCCTTATCGGAATCAGGGATATGAGTCTTCTGGAAGAGCCTCCTGTTGACAGACGCCCTATACAGACCTATGTTATGGAATATGATGCGGAGATAGTAAAGGAGGCGGCACGCCGGGAGCTTTCCAGAGGAGGACAGGTTTACTATGTCTATAACAGGGTTGATGATATAGAGAGGATAACACTTGAGCTTAGGGCGCTTCTGCCGGATGCTAATATTGAATTTGCGCATGGCCGTATGAATGAGCGTGAGCTGGAAAATATAATGCATGCCTTCATCAATAAAGAGATAGATGTGCTTGTTTCCACTACAATAATAGAAACCGGACTGGATATACCAAATGTAAATACCATCATCATACATAATGCAGACAGATTTGGTCTTGCACAGTTATATCAGCTCCGCGGAAGAGTGGGAAGATCTGACAGGAGTGCATATGCATTTCTCATGTATCAGAGAGACAAGATTATTAAAGAGGTTGCTGAGAAGAGACTTTCTGCCATAAGAGAGTTTACAGAGCTGGGTTCAGGTTATAAGATATCCATGAAGGATCTGGAAATCAGAGGTGCGGGAAATGTACTTGGAAGCGACCAGTCTGGTCATATGGAAGAAATAGGCTATGATCTCTATGTCAAGCTTCTGAATCAGGCTATCCGTACTGAACTGGGAGAGGATGTGGAGGAAGACTTTGATACCTCCATCGAGCTTCCTGTAGATGCATATGTGCCTGATGAATATGTGCGAAATGAATATCTGAAGCTTGAGCTTTATAAGAGGATTTCCCGTATAGAAACTGAGGACGATATGGCAGATATCACTTCAGAGGCGGAGGACAGATTCGGCACTGTTCCCAAGCCGACTGAGAGACTGATGAGGGTTGCGCTTATCAAAACGAAAGCCCACAAGGCATTTATCACATTTATCAGATACAGGGATGAGCACGTGGAATACATAATAAAGGATGGTACAAGAGTTGACGCCAGCCGTATTCCGGAGCTGATCAAGAAATATAAGGGTGCCATGAAGCTGATAGTTACCAAGGAGTCGGGCTTTAAGGTTAAGACCTCAAGTCTGGTTCAGGAAACTATGCTGGATAATGTTGAAAATGTAATTGATGATATCTATCATATTCTGATTGAGAAGTCGGAGGCCGGGGATTGTGTATGAATAGATTTAAAGTTTTTAATTTGAGTATATCTGTAACCGGTGCCGCGGGACCTGTTAACAAAGTGGCGGCTGCTGTAATGGCATTGGTACTGCTGGGTACTATGCTTTTTTCAGTGACGGGCTGCGGCAGTAAGGAAGTAACCGTAACTAAGTCTGATACTGTGCTGGTTTTCATGGGTGAAGAGATAGGACTTGGTGAAGTCTATCTTTACGCCAATACAGTTAAGGAAGATTATGAGAAGATGTATGGCTCCGGAATCTGGAGTACAGATGTTTCGGTATCTGCTTCGGAGAAGCTGAACATGGAGGATGTGACAAGACGGGACATCATTGAGGATATAGTACATGTAAAGCTTCTGTGCTCAAAGGCTTCAGAGTATAAGGTGGATCTTTCTGATGCAGAAGCAGAGCAGGTAAAAAATGAAACAGACAGTTTTTATAAGAACCTGACGGATGAACAGCTTTCGGATATGCAGATAAGCTATGAACTGGTGCAGAGTGTTATAAGAGAAAATGTACTCGCCAATAAGGTTTATAATAAGCTTATAACAGATGCAAATATTGAGGTGTCGGATGAGGATGCCCGTGAGACTACATTTTACGATCTGTTCTTTGATGTATATACTGTTGCTTCCAGTGGTGATGTGACCAGAATGACGGAAGACGAGAAGCAGGCGCAGTATGACAGAGCGATTCAGGCATATAATACACTCAATAATCCTATCGAATCCGGAGGTACGATTACCGGCGAGGTTAATATAGAAGGACTGGCAGAATACTACGGGCTGCAGGACTCCTCTTATCATACCATGACACCTGACGAGATAAAGGAAACCTATGGCGAAGAAGTGGCGGAAAGTATATACGGACTTGAGGATGGTTCTTACAGTCTGGTTACGGAGTCGGAATATGGCTACCATATCTTCTATATGAAGGCACTTACTGACAGGGATGCGACCACTAAGCGGAAGGAGGAGCTTCTGATCCGGAGAAAAAATGAATATATGGAGGATATATATTCAGGATGGCTGAGCAGTGCGGATCCGAATTACAGCTATGAGAATTCGGTTGTATTTTCCAATTATATGAAGATAGAATTTTAGGAAATAAAGAAAAGGAATAATATGGTTAATAAGTTTTTTGTAAATATAAAAAAAATAAGACCGGATGCGATTATACCGACCTATGGAACAGAGTATTCGGCAGGGGCGGATCTGTATGCCTGTCTGGACGGACCGCTTACTATAGAAAGCCGGGCAACGGTTCTTATTAAGACGGGAATCGCTATGGAGATTCCGGAGGGGTATGCCGGGCTGATATATGCCAGGAGCGGACTTGCCCTGAAGAAAGGGCTGGCACCTGCTAACAAAGTCGGTGTTATAGACGCTGATTACAGAGGAGAGATAATGGTTCCGATTCATAATCATGGAACTGAGTCTCAGGTGATAGAGCCGGGGGAAAGGATAGCCCAGCTTATTCTCACACCATATATCCTTGGAATGTTCACTGAGGTGGAAGAACTGGGAGATACGGAAAGAGGAAAAGGCGGTTTCGGTTCTACGGGACGTACCTGAATATACATTTGACTTTCTCAAATGTACTTTGTATATCTGCCGGATTCATATAGCTGTCAGGAGCATTACTATTAGATAAGGAATGATACTTACATGGTTTTCAGTTCTATTATATTTCTTACGGCATTTTTGCCCATAACCTTCATATTATATTATGTGCCGATTCCGTTAAAGGATGGAAAGCTCGTAGCATACAGGAATATCATTCTTGTGATTATGAGTCTTGTTTTCTATGCCTTTGGAGAACCGGTATATGTATTTCTTATGATTGGTTCAGTTCTGATTAATTATATATTTGGACTGCTGCTCAGTACGCCTGCTGTTGAGGGAAAAGACGGGGCGGGGAAAAGAACAGGCAGAAGAAAGCTCTGGCTTACGCTCTCGGTTATTATAAATGTTGCTATACTTGGGGTGTTCAAATATGCCGGATTCTTCGTAAGTACGCTTAACTCGATTGCAGGTCTTTCCATACCGGTTCCTCAGATCGCGCTTCCTATTGGAATATCATTTTTTACATTTCAGGCTATGTCATATGTTATAGATGTTTATAGGGATGGTACCATGTATCAGAGAAGCTACTGGAAGCTGCTCTTATATATATCATTTTTCCCTCAGCTTATAGCAGGACCTATCGTAAGGTATCACGATATAGATGTACAGCTCACGAACAGGGGCAGAAATGGCGCTGCAGATGCGAAGCTGATGTCTGCCGGGCTGATGAGGTTTACCAAGGGACTGGCGAAGAAGGTAATAATTGCGAATTCCATGGGCTACATCGCAGATAAGGTGTATGCACTGGATATCAGTAGCTATGGAGCGGCTGTTGCATGGATGGGAGCCATATGCTACGTGTTCCAGATATTCTATGATTTCAGTGGCTATTCGGATATGGCTATAGGACTGGCGAAGGTATTCGGCTTTGAGTTTCTGGAGAACTTTGATCATCCATACAGCTCGTTATCCATTAAAGAATTCTGGAGAAAATGGCATATATCACTCTCAAGCTGGTTCAAGGAATATGTTTATATTCCACTGGGCGGTAATCGTAAGGGAAGAATACGTACCGAGATTAATAAGATCATAGTTTTCTTCCTGACCGGTTTCTGGCATGGGGCTAACTGGACATTTATCATATGGGGACTCTTTCATGGACTGTTCCTGACTCTGGAGGATACTATATTCCCTGTAGGTAAGATGGAAACTAAGAGTATCGTAGGAAAGATTATAAGAAATATATATGTCTGGCTTGTGGCAATAGTCGGCTTTGTATTTTTCAGAGCGGATTCCATCGGATATGCCTGCAGGATGCTGAAGCAGATGTTTACTGGCTTTAGACCGGCAGTCGGCAGCAGTGTCGCGCTGGGGGTGGTTCTGGAGCAGGCAAATCCTTATAATATAGCGGTTCTACTGCTGGCAATAATATGCTCTTATCCGGTTAGCAGAGCTTTGGCAGACAGATTCAGAAATCGTAAATGGTGGGAGGGCGCTCTGCTTTCAGGGTCGCTTCTGCTGTTAGTGATCTGCATACTGAGTCTTGCTTCTGCGGCTTATAATCCATTTATTTATTTCAGGTTCTAGTACGCTGTAGTCGATGAGATAAGGAAAACAGGGAAAAGTATTTTGTAAATCCGGCTAAAAGTGTTAATGCGTCTATGTCAATGAGATAAGGAAAACAGGCAAACAATATTGTATAGCTAATTAGAAATCTGTGTACCGGTACACGGTCGGGAATGGTAAAGAGTGGTTGGCTTAGGGTTGCAGCCTCTGGATAGTAGTATATAGTATAGTAGAGGGATAGAAGAATAATAGAAGTAGAATAGTAGAAGAATAGAAGCAGAATAGTAGAAGAATAGAAGCAGAATAGTAGAAGAAAAGAAGTAGAAGAAAAGAAGTAGAAGAAAAGAAGAATAGAAGCAGAATAGAAGCAGAATAGTAGAAGAATAGAAGAAAAATAGAAGAATAATAGAAAGGCAAGAAATGAAAATATTTCGCATAATATATATAACATTCTTCGTTGTGATATGTTTCTCGTTATTTATACTCATGCCCCTTTCACATTCGGATATGAGTGTGGAGAAAAGGGAGGCGGCAGGACTGCCTGCTATAAGGACTGAGGATGGGAAGCTGAATATGAGCTTCTTTGATGAGCTTACGGATTATTTCTCGGATAATTTTGCATTCAGGCAGGAGCTGGCAACGGCAGATGCTGTTATGAAATCAAAGCTTTTCCATACATCTAATAATGAAAAGGCTGTTGTTGGAAAAAATGAGTGGCTGTATTTTAATGGATCGCTGGATGATTACTTTGGAAGAAATCTGTTAAATGAAAGGGAAATCTATGCGGCTGCCAAAACAGTTTCACTGATGCAGGAATATGCCCAGTCCAGAGGGTGTGACTATATCTTCACAGTGGCTCCGAATAAGAATACTCTTTATCCGGATAATATGCCGGCGAATTATATTCCGGCAGAGGGTGATACCAATATAGAACATCTAAGGGATGAACTGGCGAAGACAGTTACATTTTCCGGAAATAAAGTTAATTATGTGGATCTGCAGGGTACATTTCTTGCACAGGACAAGATTCTGTATCATAAATGGGACAGTCACTGGAATAATGAAGGCGCGGTGCTTGCGATGAACACTCTTCTGGGGAGTGTCGGTAAGGAGCACTATGATTATAAAGATGAGGCTTACAGCATTGAGGCAAATCACAGTGGTGATATATGGCAGCTGATATATCCGACCTGGAATAAAAAGGATGAAAATGTTATCTATGCCAGACCTCACTCTTATACCTATGTGAATCCGGTAGAGAGCGTTGAGGATATGTTTATTGTAACAAGCTGCGCGGATAAAGAGGGAAATGTTCTGATGTTCAGGGATTCCTTCGGGAATGCGCTGCTTCCGTATATAGCCGATGAATATGCAAATGGTATATTTCTCAAAGGAATGCCGCTTAATGTAAAGCAGATAGAAACGAGCGGAACCAGTACACTGATATTTGAAATAGTAGAGAGAAATATACCGAATATAATCGCATATCTTCCTGTAATGGATGCACCGCTTCGTGACCTTTCATCTGCTGAAATACAGTCAGTTGCTGAAACGGGTTCTACTATAGAATATGAGGATAAGGTCAATCAGTATGTAATCTATGGAAGTGTGGATCCGGAATATGTTGATACAGATACAGATATCTTCATCAGGATTACTACTGCTTCAGGAAATGTGAGCTGCTATGAGGCTACACCGGGAGCATATATAAAGCCTGAGGAGGGTGAAGATATGTCCTTTAATTATGGAGCATATATTTCAAAGGACAGTATCGGAGAGGATTTTACAGTAGAATTACTTTCGGGTAAAAATAATGATATTTTTTGTACCAAATCATTAAATATAGTGTATAATTAGAAGTTGGTTGAAAGAATACCATACTACATTTAAGGATGCTTTTCAGGAGGAAATATAATGAGAAAATTCAGATATTATGCGGTACTGGCATGTATGCTGTTTAGCTTTGCTGCATGTGGAGATGGTGATAGTGCTGATACAACAGCTTCAACAGTAGCAGAGGCAACTACTGAAGAAGTAGTGGAAAAGACAGAAGAGAAAACAACTGAGAAGAAGACAGAAGAGAAAACAACTGAGAAGAAAACCGAAGAAAAGACAACTGAGAAGAAGACCGAAGAAAAGACAACAGAGAAAAAGACAGAAGAAAAAACAACAGAAAAGAAGACCGAAGAGAAAACGACAGAGGTAACGACGGCGGCAGCAACTGAGGCGCCGACCGAAGCGCCGACCGAAGCACCGACAGAGGCACCAACTGAGGCGCCGACAGAGGCACCAACAGAAGCACCGACAGAAGCACCGACAGAAGCACCGACAGAAGCAGCAACAGAGGCGCCATCCATGAAATCAACTGCATCAGGATATGTTGGTCAGCCGTTCTCTGCGCTGGAAGCTGCATGTGGCGGCGGATATGTGTGGGCTGAAAATATTGGGTGTCTTGACGATGGAGGAGATCTTGCCACAGCAACCTACAGTGATTTTACGGTTCAGTGTTCAAGGACTCCCGGTGGTGACTGGATAGTTCAGTATGTATTCTGATAGAAATATGATATGGATTTCAAAGGTGAATTAGTACACCATAATACATAAACGGAGAGGGAGATAAAAATGACTAGATTCAATAAGTTTATATCTATGGCTTTATCAGGAGTATTTGCGGTGGCAGGACTTACCGGCGTTTGTGGTATAACTGCTAATGCAGAAGGTGGTTCATGGGTTGATTCTTCAGAAGGCTGGAAGTATGAAGTTGGTGGAGAAGCTCAGACAGGCTGGATAAGTGATGGGGGTACCTGGTACTATGCGGATTCGAATGGTATTATGCAGACAGGCTGGGTAGAGGATGGCTCCAACTGGTACTATATGGACTCAAGCGGCGCAATGTATGAGGGCTGGATAAGTGGTGCGAGTGGCTGGTATTATATGGGCGTAGGCGGTGCTATGGCTACAGGCTGGGAGAAGATTAATGGCTACTGGTATTACTTTGGTGATAGCGGGCTGATGCAGACAGGCTGGGTACAGGATGGCTCTACCTGGTATTATATGAACTCATCAGGAGATATGCAGCAGGGCTGGCTTTCGGATGGAGGCAGATATTACTATTGTGACAGATCCTCTGGTGCAATGCAGGCTGGAACTACAGTAAATGGCATATATCTTGAAGAAGGTGGTACAGCGGAGATTACATCTTATGCAGAGGAAAAAATCCCTGTTATGATCAGGGCTAAAGAAGTAGTTAAGTCGATATGTAATCCTGATGATTCACTTGCTTACAAACAAAGTGCGTGCTATACATGGGTTGCAGCATATCCATATATGTTAAGAGATTATCCGATTGGAAGCTATTATAATAAAGGATACTGGTCCTGCTATGATGCTCATTATGCAGATAATATCCTGAATTCCAAAGGAGAACTGGAACAGCCGGGAGCTGAATGTGTAGGCGAAGCAGCCGCGCTGGCATATCTTTTTAATGAGCTTAACTTTGGAACAGTATATCTGGATCATTCCGATGTTCATGGCTGGGTAGAGGTAAATGGAAGATTCTGGGATCCTCTTAACCAGGAGAGTGGAAAGAATGGTCAGAACTGGCTCAATATATCTCCTGCAGAGTATGAGATGAGCAGCGGATATCACTGGTCAGAAATCTAGGCTGAGTAATATCTTTATTTCGGCGTTCTACTGGTTCCTTACGGAGACAACAAATTGTGAATAGTAACAATAAAGCATATAAAAATGCAAAAAAATCAAAAACATATTGACAGAATTAGCCTGTTAGGCTAAAATGTGAAATTACGAAAAAAATATTAAAAAATCTGTTGACTTTGAAGGTTGATAGAGTTATATTATTTAAGCAGTCAGGTGTGAGTTAAAGCACCGTAATTAAAAATTTAGGGATTAAATAGATTTAAAGCGGTTTTGGGCTAGAAGTGGATTCTAAATTTTCTGAATTTTTAATTACGGTGCTTTTTCTGACCTCAAAAGTCTTGGAAAAGCCAGTATTAAAGCCAAAACTGGTATCTTACAACAGAATACGCCCGGTTCCCGGGGCCTCGAAGAATACGGTAACAGTCACTGCCGAGGGCTGATCGGCAGAGCATTGGAAAGCTAAGAATCCAAAATGCAACAAAGTGAACGTACTTTTAACGTGTGACATATCTGGCGTGTTAGAATATTAACAACGGTTAATTGATGAGTAAATATTTGTATAAATAAAATGCATGGCATTTACGATAGGACGTTTGATACCTATATCTTTATATAGGATCGTAAGGGTTTGGTTCCGTAAACTTGAGTTGTTATTCTATGTAGTCATTTATGTTAGTATCAGAACAAAGAGTATTATTTAATGAAGAAAGGAATAGTGACCTATGAACACACCAAGACTTGGAAGCTTTAATTCAAAGGATGTAGAGATTTATATCGCAGCGGACACACTGTCGATGATGTTTGGTAAGACAAAGTGTATGAACTATAGTGCTCTTGACAAGGCACGTCTCAATTATAACCAGGTGGTTAACAGGGACAAGGGGAACTTTGTTCAGAACAAGCTGAACCGTTTTGATGCAGAACTTGATCGTGTGCTTGGAGACAGGGTCAAGGAATGGGGAGATTACCACTGTGAGCTCCATATCAGCAGAGATGAATATGGTACTTATGTACTTGCGGATGCTGGTTTCTTTACAGTGAAGGTTTCTTCTGATGGTAAGGGTAATTTTTATATAAGATACAGAGGTGAAGGGGAAGAGCTGGGATAAAAACGGCACACCTCTAGTGGTATGATGAATTTACAACACCGGCCAGTCTCATGAGATAAATGAGGTAAGAAGGAAGGGGTGATGGTTGCAACATCTGATGGGACGATGCAAGGTTGTGTGATTTCAGCTTTTGAGAATAACAGGATGGTAAAATGCCTAGCTGCAAGGTAAAAGGACAGTCAGGACAATAGAACAGAAATAATGACAGAATAGAAATTACAATGGAACAGTAGTAACAACAGAACAGAGATAACAATGGAATCGAAATAACAACAGAAGAGAGAAAACAACGGAATAGTAATAACAACAGAAGAGAGAAAACAACGGAATAGTAATAACAATAGAACAGATTAACAACTTAATAATGAGGTATAGAATATTAAGTATTGGAGGAAAAAGTCAAAAAAACAGTATTATTGATTTCATACCCATTTTAATCCTCTTGGAACGGACTGTTGGAAAATAAGATTATAAAAAATATGATTATAAAAAATATGATTATAATAAGAAGTCAGTCCTTTAAAATGATTATTTTTATCAGATTGATTTATAGAATCTAAGATGGATTAAGTAGAAAATATTATATAAATTGATACAAGAGATCAATTAGCCGAAAAAGTAACTAGTAGATTCGCATTAAATAGCGAGGTAATTCTAATAAAGATTGGTAATAATTTAAGTATAGTTGAATATTCTAAGGAGAGCGAAGCTATGATAAGAGTTGATATGGAAAAGACCGGCGATAACATAAAGAGACTTAGACAGATGAAGTCTATAAAGGTTGAGGAGGTAGCTGTACAGTGCGGCTTCCAGAATCCTCAGTCAGTATATAAGTGGGAAAGGGGAGCAACCCTTCCGTCGATTGACAGTCTGGTTATACTCTCCAGAATTCTCGATACCAAGATCGATGATATTCTGGTTTGCGATGACTGATCAGTAAACGCTGATTAATAGATAAAAAAGGCATTTCATTTTTAAAAATTCTGTGAAATGCCTTTTATTTTCAAAATTTCCTTTATTTTTAAAGATTAGTGTGTTATCATCATACAGTTGAAAAAACCTGAGGACTAAAGCATATATATTGAGGCGGCATATTAGGTATGCTTGGAGGAAGCCTGTATATATGTAAAAAAAGGAAAGGATAAAAGCAGGAAATGAAGATTAGAAAGATTAGTGCAGTCCTGGTAGCAGTAATGATGATGTCACTTTTTGCAGGATGTGGCAAGAAAGATGAGCAGTCTATTGAAACAATGCAGGATGATTACAGCAAGT
>OCVV012825810.1_pt1 | contig 38340 bp, 35 predicted proteins | sample 1539721 | NCBI WGS metagenome assembly OCVV01 (sample SAMN02144230, study PRJEB22623) | gut metagenome | biome: sheep rumen | host: Ovis aries | place: New Zealand | reverse complement strand
TTACTACCAACATGGTTGGCGATGGTGCCAACAATGCTGCTACTGTTGGCTTGGATGCAGATCTCTTTACTGTTTTGGCAGACAAAGGAGGTAATCAAAATCTCCCGGGCTTGAACAAAGCCAATGACATTCGTCTTTATGCCGACAAAAACACAGGTAATGGAAACATTATTACTGTGAGCATCGCTAATGGCACGATTAATTCTATCGTATTGGACATTAAGCAGACTGCAACTTTCGTTGTGAAAGCAGGTGAAACCGCTGTAACAGAAGAAGATGGTGCGTATGCTATTAACGCAACATCTTTCTCTATTCAAAACACCACTTCTGGTGCAACAACTCAGCTGCAATTGAACAAAATTACTATCACTTACGAAAGCGGCGATCCTACTCCGGCGCTTGAGAACGGATTCTATCTCGTAGGAACAATGAACGAATGGACTCCGGCTGCTGAGTATCATTTCACGGGCAACCCGGAGAATCCTGCTGAATTCATGCTGGCAACCACACTTGCTGAGAACGACGAACTAAAAGTCGTTAATGTACTGGATGGCAATATTACCGCTTGGTTCCCCAATGAGGGTGGTAACTACGTAGTGAACGCTGCGCACGCTGGTGAGAAGACTATCTACTTCCGTCCGGACTACCAAGGTGGCGAGGATTGGTTTGGCGCTTGCATCTATATCGCTCCGAACGCTGAGCCGCAAGAAGAGGAGTTCGTGGGCTTTGATGCACGTACAGTAAATCTGGGCGAGCAAATCGCAGCCGGTTTGGCAAAGAATCTGGTGAATGTAACTTTCGAAGAGACTTCAGCAGGTAAGTATTCGGTTAATCTGGTTGAGGGCGGCACAGAAGGCTCGTTCTCGTTCGGTGGCGTCATATTTGCATACACGAACTCTAACGCCGGATCAACGGCATACAAGACCTATGGTACTTACATCCAGCCGAACGGAAAAGACCGTGAAATACGTATCCCGCTGAATGCCGGTGAGAAAGCGAATGTCATTCTTACGGAAGCATGTGCGGGTGTCCTCGTTAATGGTGTATCTACGGACTTGGTATCCGGTGATAACATCTTGACGGCAGTAGAGGGTGGTCTTCTCTTGAAAACCGTAGCTACCAAGCCGAAGATTCAAGCCATACTCCCTGTAGCAGAGGAGCCTGCTAAGTTCTACATCACCGGTGATGCTGCTACTGTTGGTGAGTCTCTGGCTTGGAACCCTGCAGCAATCAAGGTAACCGAGGATAGCTATACCTTCGAGAACCTCGCAGCTGGCGACTACAAACTCAAAGTAACCCTTGATGGTACTTGGGGCGACGGAATGGTTAAGGGCTTCTCTGACCTGACTACCGTAGCTGACGGTCTGACCGCTGACGGTGACGGCAATATCTGCTTCTCTCTCGCAGAGGCTGGCGATGTAGTTGTTACCTATACCGCTGAGGCATTCACACTTGCCGGCAACTTCTATGTAGAGCCGCAACCGCAAGGATGCGATTGGGACAACATCGACTTCCTCGGTGATGGCAGCCCTGAGCAAACCTTCGGAAGCCAATTCAAGATCTGCATGCCGGAAGGAATGAGTGTGGTTAATATCCAGAAACCGGGCTTTGCTTCGGAGTCGGGTATCTATGTAACCTTCCCGAGTGATGCATTTGGTACAATCTCCCTGCCTGAATCCGCATATGAAACCCAAGGCGCAGGTATGATTCTCCACTGCTCCGCATTCACGGAGGAATATACCGAAGTAACCGTTAACTGCCAAGGCAACGACATCGTCTTCACCGTTTACAACGCTAAGGGCAGTACTCCTGAACCCGTAGCAAACTACTATGTCATCGGTTCGATGACTGATTGGGAAGTAAGCGAGGATTATATCCTCACTCCGAACAATGAGGCGGAAGGCCAAGAGTTCATGGGCGAGTTCACTTTCGCAGCGAACGATGCATTCAAAGTTGTCAAGAACAACAAAGAGGTTTGGTACCCCGATGGTATGGGCAACGACTTCGTGATCTCTGAGGCTGGTGACTACACCGTTTACTTCCGTCCGAATGCTGACGGCGGTGAAGGTTGGCACTATGGTTACATCTACGCTGCTAAGAAAGAGGCTACCGCTATCTCTAACACCGCTGCTGATGCTGAGGCTGTGAAAGTTCTCAACAACGGCATGCTCCTCATCCGTAAGGGCAACAAGACCTATAACGTAATGGGTCAGGCTGTCAAATAAACTCCCTTAGGGACAACAAAAAATACGGCTCGCACTTCGCGAGTCGTATTTTTTTGTTGGTTAGAAAGCTTTGTGCTTTTCTGTCCTAATGCCTTCGCATTATTCCTTACTCTGCGCCCTCTGCAGGAACCTCAGCTGCAGGAACTTCTGCTGCCGGAGCGCTCTGCTCTACTTGGATTACCGACTGATCTTCGCGTGCCTCTTCTTGACCCTTGCCAAAGCCAACTGCGGCAATACTGAATACTACGATCAGAGCGATCAACGTCCACGTTGCTTTCTCCAGAAAGTCAGCCGTCTTGGGAGCACCCATTACTTGGTTTCCACTGGCAAATCCGGCTGCCAAACCGCCGCCCTTACTGTTCTGTACCAATACCAGAAGCGTAAGCAAAATCGCGGCAATTACAATCAAAATAGTAATAAATATGTACATATGTTTATAAAATTTAGTTTCATAAACCGACCCCACCGGGTACAAATCGGGTGCAAAGGTACAATAAAATTCGCAAATACGCAAATTTTTTTGAATTTTTATTGCATATATCAAAAAAAAGTAGTACCTTTGCGCACTTTTTCCTGCGTTCGGGGTGCCGAACGCTAGACGGAAATATGAATATCGGGATTTAAAACTTGTTTTGAAGACCGAAAAAGCGTAGCATAGCACGCAGGCGTAATCGAGCGGTACTACCGCGAGTCACGCGTAGTGCTAATGCAAGCGAGGGGCTATCTGGTTTTGACAGCAGGTAGAATGGTTGTGTAAGCACGCCGAGCAATGAGGCAATGCTCGTTAATCTCGCTTCGAAATATAACTGGCAACACTTCTTATGCTCTCGCTGCCTGATTGAAGTATAGTAGATCGGCCTATTCGAGCGCAAGGCGCTTGAACGAGACGTCACTCCAAGCCGAGTCTGTGGGCTGAATGGATATAGTGGCGCAGAAATTCACAGAATAGGTATCGCAGGCTGCGATGCGATGCCGAAACTTTAGCAGATAAGCCGGTGGTTGGTGGCTTGGGTCTTGCCGCCGGACGAAAATCAAGGCCAAGATAAGCGTGTAGAAAGCACAAGTATTCCTTGTTTGGACACGGGTTCGACTCCCGTTAGCTCCACAAATAAGGCTATCGTGAATATAATCCTCGGGATTTAAAACTTGTTTTGAAGCCCGAAGAGCGTAGCATAGCACGCAGGCGTAATCGAGCGGTTGTACCGCGAGTCACGCGTAGTGCTAATGCAAGCGGGGTATTAGCTCAGTTGGTAGAGCGCAACGTTCGCAATGTTGAGGTCAGGGGTTCGACTCCCCTATGCTCCACAAAATGGCTTTGGAAATACGGAAAATAGGTACGAAATGCGAACTGAAGAAGTTTATTCAGTTCGCTAACGATTTGTATGCCGATTGCCCGTACTACTGCCCGCCCCTCTTCTTCGATGAGATGAATTGCTTCGACCCTAAGCACAATCCTGCGCTGGAGGTCAGCGAGTACCAACTATGGATGGCGTACCGCGATAACAAACCCGTCGGACGCATCGCAGGAATCATCAATCGCAAGGCTAACGAGAAATGGGGCTTTAAGCACGCGCGCTTCGGATGGTTCGACTTTATTGACGACCTCGAGGTCTCTAAAGCGCTCCTCGATACCGTCGCTGCGTGGGGTAAAGAGCGTGGCATGGATGCCATCAACGGACCTGTAGGCTTTACCGACTTTGACCACGAGGGCTTGCTCCTCGAGGGATACGAATACCTCGCGCCTATGGCTTCCCTCTATAACTACCCCTATTATGTCCGCCATTTTGAGGCGTACGGGTTGACTAAAGAGGCAGACTGGATTGAGATTCAGGTCTATCCGCCGAAGACCGTCCCCGAGAGACTCGACCGAATCGCTAATATAGTTAAGGAACGCTCGCACGTGCGCGTGGATAAAGTCAAGAACTCCCGCGAACTCGTTCGTAAGTATGGCATCGAGTACATGGACGTGATTGATGAGGCATACCAGAAGCTCTATAACTTCCAGCCCATGACCATCGCCCAGAAGAACTACTATAAGAACATGTATTTCCCGATTCTCAACTTCGACTTCGTTACTATCGTGGTGAATGAGAAGGATGAGATTGTCGGAGTCGGACTCGGCATGCCGGATATCTCCAATGCGCTGCGCAAATGTGGAGGCAAGCTCTTCCCGTTTGGCTGGTATCACATCCTCAAGGCGCTTAAAGCAAAGCAGATTGATACGTTCAATCTCCTCCTCATCGCCGTGAGACCCGATTACCAGAATACCGGAGTTAACGCTCTGTTCTTCCAGGACCAGATTCCTCTGATGGCGAAATACGGAATGAAACGCCTTGAGACGACCTCGATCTTGGAGACTAACACCAAGAATATAGCGAACTTTACTCAGTTCGACCATAAGCAGCATAAACGCCGCAGAGCGTATATCAAGACGATTGACTGATTTATGCAGAAGATTGCACGGGCATATAACCTCGCGCAGGAGAAATTGGCACGCTATTTGCGGGAGAATGAGAAGCGACCCTCTAAGGTGCGAAACATGGTCTTGACGCAGATTTGTCAGTTGCCCCAGCCTTTTACGGCGGATCAGTTGCTCAAAGCCTGCGAAGCAGACCGGATATCCGTCGGGACGATCTATAACTCATTAGAGACCTTCGTGGACGCAAATATCTTGGTGGCTTTTGAAAGACAGATGGGGAAGAATGCAGCCGAGTACGAACTCATTACCGGTAGCGCCAACAGGATGCAGATAATCTGCCAGAAATGCGGACGGGTTACTAATTTTACCGACAAAGCGATTACTACGCTCATTCAGGACCGTAAGTACTCGAACTTGAATATGCAGCATTTTTCGCTCTTCGTCTATGGCGAATGTAAGATATGCCGCAAGAAAACACTGAAAAATAATAAGGAATGACACCTACAGCAATATATTGGATTCTATTCATCGGCATCGCCTTGGCGAGTTGGATTGTATCCGCTTCCTTGGAGCGGAAGTTCAAGCGCTACTCGCAGGAACCCCTCCGCATGACCGGAAGAGAGGTGGCGGAGAAAATGCTGCACGATCATGGCATCTTTGATGTCAAGATCACCTGCATCAAAGGCCAGTTGACCGATCATTATAATCCTGCGTCCAAGACCGTCAACCTCTCCGAGGATGTTTATCACGGAGCGAACGTGGCGGCAGCCGCAGTAGCTGCACACGAGTGCGGACACGCGGTGCAACACGCTACGGCGTACGGACCCCTCGGACTACGTTCAGCCCTCGTTCCCGTGGTGTCGTTCTCCAGCAAATGGGTCACTTGGATCATCCTCGCCGGACTCCTCCTGCTTGGTTCCGGTCCCGGACAAGTACTCATGCTGCTCGGCATCATCCTTTATGCGATGCTCACCCTCTTCTCCCTGATCACACTTCCTGTGGAGGTGAACGCCAGCCAGCGTGCAGTGAACTGGCTTAGAGAAGCAGGTATCACCGATAACTCCACCACCGAAATGGCGTCCGACGCACTCCATAGCGCAGCCTACACATACGTCGTAGCTGCCCTCTCGTCCCTCGCTACACTGGTGTACTACATCCTCATCTTTATGGGAGGAAACCGTAGATAATTAAAAACAAACTCGGGATATACATCCCGCGGCCCCGTAGCTCAATTGAATAGAGTGTCAGATTCCGGTTCTGAAGGTTCTGGGTTTGAGCCCCAGCGGGGTCACAAAAGGCAGCCAAGCTTGGCTGCCTTTTGTTATTTTAATTTGATATCAACTATGATTGGCTCATGATCCGCGTAGCGGTGCGCGCTCTTGTCCTTCATCTTGTACGCCCCGTGCGAGTAGTACCAGTCGCAATTGACGTGCCACGGCCGTACTTTCACTACCTGTCCTGCCATACTCGGACTACCGAAACAACGGTCCAGATATCCTACCTCGCTTCGGAAACTGTACGAGTAGTCTCCCTCTCCGCCCATCGGCAGCAACTCCTGATACCCCGCGCGGACAATCGTCTGAATCGGTTGTTCCTGCGTGTAGCAATTATAGTCGCCTAATAGCAGTATATCCTCATCTCCGAACGTCTCTTTTGCTCTCGGTAGCATCGCTAATAACGAATCCGTATTCTGCATCCTCCTTGCGTTCGTGTCGTACTGATTTCTCCCCGGTCGCTTGGACTTGAAATGGTTCACGCTTACGATCAGCCTTTCTCCGCTCTTCTTCTCTTCAAACCCCACGGCGAACATCCGCCCGTAATAATGACTCGCGCTGTCCCTGTAAGCCGACATCGGTTCTCCGTACGTGCGTACGCGCTCCTTATTGTAAATAATACATCCGCCGATTCGGTCCTTGTCCCCTTGCGGCATAGTGACATACCCGTATCTCTCTTTCCTTTTGTTCAGAGCCCTGAGTAACATCTCCGGCGCTTTCTTCCCTACCTGTATCTCGCATAACGCATAGATATCTGCCTTCATCTTCTTCATCGCCTTTACTACTTTCTGCGTCTTCACTTCCTGCTGGGATGGGGTAGTACGCTTCGTCGCGTAGCCGCCTAAGTCTGCGAAATAATTCTCCACATTCGCGCCCACAATCCGTAACTCGCCTTTCTTCGGACCCGCCAGACGGTCTTTGGGCTGATGTCGTGTACCCAAGGTCTTACCCGTTAGCAAATGCCTTTCGCTCGTCACCCGGGCGCGTAACCGCCGGATCTTATCCCCCGTGCGCACTTTGTAATACGCGTTTCGGCAGTGAACGACGATACTCTTCGCTTTATTCGTCTTCTCTATCATCAAATATGCCGTGCTGTCCCCGTCCGCCAGACCCACTCCGCGCTCCTCCGGACAAAACAAACGCTCCTCTGCCAACACGAGCGAGTCATAATAACTTCCGCAGACCACCAACTCGTCCGTGATCTCCACTACTTGGTTTTGATACGTACTCCAGCGTCTTTGAAGCTCTGCCAACGACACCCGCTCTAACGCTTGCGCCGTGAGAGCCAAAAAACTAACGAGAATTAGTAATTTTCGCATAAGAAATGTCTTTTATGGCGCAAAATTACAAAAAAATCGGTATATATGCAAAAAAAACATAAAAAAATTTGCATATATCAAAAAAAAGCAGTAATTTTGCAGTCCCATTTGAGAAAAGTGGTGTTATATCGCGGAGTAGAGCAGTGGTAGCTCGTCAGGCTCATAACCTGAAGGTCGGTGGTTCGATCCCGCCCTCCGCAACAAGAAAAAATCTCATGTACACTTGCGTATGTGAGATTTTTTTTGTACCTTTGCACCCAAATTCTGAAAACTATGGCAAAATATATCATTATGGCGGAGGAAGGTGAGCGCGAATTGCTCTCCAAAGCCCGCGAACAACTCGGTCTGGACCTCCCGGACGCAGAGGTCATCTTCACGGGCGTCGGAGCCATCAATATCATCCGCTCTTTGCAGTCCCTCGACCGTGACGCAGAGCTCTATAACATCGGTTACGCCGGCAGCGCGAATTTTGATATCGGTACTTGGGTAGAGGTCTCCGAGGTGCGCCTCAATCACCCTAACGTGACCTACCCCGAGCCGGAACTCAAAATCCCGAATCTCCAATCTCCGCTCCCCAACTGTCGCCGGGCAATCTGCTATACCAATACGGATTTTGTCCTCGCTTCCGACTACAAAGACTGCGTCTTCGATATGGAGCTGGCGTTTATCGCAGCCCTCGGTTTTACCCGTCTCCATAGCCTCAAGTATGTCAGCGATAATCTCTCGCTCCATACCTACCACGAACTAACCCACGGCGTTGAATAATTCGTAATTAAAAATGACTACCGTCATCTTAAAGCCCCATAAAGAAGAATCCCTCCTTCGTTTTCACCCCTGGGTCTTCTCAGGAGCGATAGCCCGCGTCGTCTTGGATGCCAAGCATAAAGGCGATACACCCGCAGAAGGCGAACTCGTCTCGGTCTTCTCTTCCGCTAACACACCCCTGGGCGTCGGTCACTGGCAAGTCGGCTCCATCGCCGTGCGCATCTTGGCGTTCGGAGTGGAATCTCTCCCCGCAGACTTCTGGCACTCCCGTATCCGCGCTGCCTATAAGGTACGCGAGTCCTTGGGCCTGGTAAGAAAGGACAATAACACTTTCCGTCTTGTCCATGGCGAAGGAGACAATCTCCCCGGACTCATCGTCGATATCTACGCCGACACCGCGGTCATTCAGGCGCACTCCGTCGGCATGCATGTCTGCCGAAAAGAGATAGCCGACGCCATCCTCGAGACCGTACCGCAGGTCAAGAATATCTACTACAAATCCGACGATACCCTGCCTTTCAAGGCACCCATAGAAGGCGATAAGATAGGCTATTTAATCTCTGATTACCAATTTCCTGCCCATTTAGGGGAAGGACAGGAAGGGGCGGACGAGTTCTGGTCCGTCGAAAACGGTCTCTCGTTCCGCATCGATTGGCTCCGGGGCCAGAAGACGGGCTTCTTCATCGACCAGCGCGAGAACCGCGCACTCGTCGAGCGCTACGCGAAAGACAAAGATGTCCTGAATATGTTCTGCTACACCGGCGGCTTCTCCCTATATGCCCTTCGTGGCGGCGCTAAAACCGTGGACTCCGTTGATGTCAGCCAGAAAGCGATAGACCTCGTCAATATCAATGTGGCGAAGAATTTCCCGAAGGCCAAGAACCATACTGCCGTCGCAGCGGACGCCTTCGAGTATCTCAGCGCGCAAAAATCAGCAGGAAAAACGTACGATCTGATCATCCTCGATCCTCCGGCTTTTGCCAAACACCGCGATGCGGTGAAGAATGCCCTTCGCGGCTACCAGCGCATTAACGCCAAGGCGATTGAGATGATCCGACCCGGCGGCATCCTCTTTACCTTCTCCTGCTCCCAGGCTGTGGACAAAGAGGCTTTCCGGCTCGCCGTCTTCTCTGCGGCAGCGCAAGTGGGACGCTCCGTGCGCATCCTCCACCAGCTGCATCAACCCCAAGATCACCCTATAAACATCTACCACCCCGAAGGCGAATACCTCAAAGGCCTCGTCCTCTACGTGGAATAATTCGTTAAACATTAAACAATAAACATTAAACATGCAACTGGTTGCATTCGATACAGAGACCACCGGCCTCGATGTGCAGAAAGAGCATATTATCCAGCTCTCTCTCGTGAAAATTGATACCGCCGATTGGCATGTGATCGACACCCGCGATTGGTATATCCTCCCCGAAGGGGAGTTCACCATCCCTGCGGAAGCCGAGGCGGTGCATCATATATCCAAACCCTTCTTGTTGGAGAACGGTGTCTCGCTTCGTTCTGTCTATGACGACCTCATCGCCTTCACCGATGGTTGCGACTTCCTCTCCTATAACGGCAACGGCTACGATGCGCCTATCCTCCATTATAACCTCGCGCGCCTCGGGCTCTCCTTCGCGTTCGAAGGACGGACTTGGTACGATGCCCTCCTGCTGGAGCGTATCCATACCGCCAGCATGGTCGATGAGAACGGCGAGAAAGTGCATAATAACCTCACTGCCGCGTACACTCGTTACTACGGTCATCCCTTCGAAGGAGCCCATAACTCCCTCGACGACGTCATGGCAACTATCGAGGTCTTCAAGGCCCAGGTAGCCGCACACGGTTGGCAGTGGGCCCAACGAGACGAGTTCTCCTTCATCTGTTTTGACCGATGGCTTACGAAAAAAGGCGACTATTTCTACCTCACCCAGGGTGCCCACAAAGGCGAGTCGCTCGAATCGATGATGCGCATCGACCGCAGTTATCTGGAGTGGATTGTCGATAAATGCAAATGGACCGACGACCAGACGCGCGACATCATCAACCCGTTTTTGGGTCGCTATACCTCGCCCTTCAAACCTACAGCGGAAACACCGGTAGCGACATCCCCGCTTCCTGCTTCTCGGGGCAAAAAAAGACCCAAAGGAACCATCTCTGATGCCGATTTGTGCCTTTTTTAACAAAAAATCACAGAAAATACTGCAAATATTTGCATATTTCAAAAAAAAGTAGTACCTTTGCACCCGCTTTTCGAAAGAGAAGTCGCGCTAACGCGCTCTGGCCGGTTGGATGAGCGACTTAGTCAGCGGTCTGCAAAACCGTATAGAGCGGTTTGACTCCGCTACCGGCCTCCAAGCCGCCAACATTTTTGGCGGCTTTGTTTTTAGAAATGGACGAAATAATCCAAGATATCACTTCGCAGGACTACAAGTACGGTTTTACGACCGATGTGGAGACCGATATCGTACCTGCAGGGCTGAACGAAGACATCGTTCGGCTCATCTCTGCGAAGAAACACGAACCCGAATGGCTCCTCGAGTTCCGCCTCAAGGCCTTCCGCAAATGGCAGACCATGAAGCTCCCCACGTGGGCGCACCTCAATATCCCGGAGATCGACTTTCAAGCCATCTCTTATTACGCCGCTCCGAAAACAAAAAAGCCATCAGCCGTCAGCAATCAGCCTTCAGATGAGATTGACGCGGAGATCATGAAGACCTTCGACAAACTCGGTATCCCTCTCGAGGAGCGCGCAGCACTCGCAGGAAACATGGCGGTCGATGCGGTCATGGACTCCGTTTCTGTCAAGACCACTTTCCGTCAGACCCTCGCCGAGAAAGGGATCATCTTCTGCTCCATCTCTGAAGCCGTACGCGAGTACCCTGAACTCGTTCAGAAATACCTCGGTTCGGTCGTTCCGCCTTCCGATAATTTCTATGCGGCGCTCAACTCCGCCGTCTTCTCCGATGGTTCGTTTGTCTATGTCCCCCAAGGGGTTCGTTGCCCGATGGAACTGAGCACCTATTTCCGCATCAATGCCGGCAATACAGGTCAGTTTGAGCGAACCCTTCTCATCGCTGATGAAGGCGCGTATCTCTCGTATTTGGAGGGCTGTACAGCCCCCATGCGTGACGAGAACCAGCTTCATGCAGCCATCGTCGAGATCATCGTCCATAAAGATGCCGAGGTCAAGTACTCCACCGTCCAGAACTGGTACCCGGGAGACAAGAACGGCAAGGGCGGAATCTATAATTTTGTTACCAAACGTGGTATCACCCACGAGAACGCACGCCTCTCCTGGACACAGGTCGAGACGGGCTCTGCCATCACTTGGAAATACCCCTCCTGCATCCTCCGCGGCGACAACTCCTCGGCGGAGTTCTACTCGGTAGCCCTCACCAATAACTACCAGCAGGCAGACACCGGAACGAAGATGATTCATATCGGCAAGAACACCCGTTCCCGTATCGTCTCCAAAGGTATCTCCGCGGGCCATAGCCAGAACGCGTACCGGGGACTCGTGAAGATGGGTATCCACGCTGAGAACGCGCGTAATTACAGCCAATGCGACTCGCTCCTCCTGGGCGATAAATGCGGCGCGCACACTTTCCCCGACATGATCATCGCTAACCCCACGGCGACCGTCGAACACGAGGCAACGACCTCCAAGATCAACGAGGACCAGCTCTTCTACTGCCAGCAGCGGGGTATATCCCTCGAGGACGCAGTCGGACTCATTGTCAACGGCTACGCCAAAGAGGTCATGGACAAGCTCCCGATGGAGTTTGCCGTCGAGGCGCAGAAACTCCTGCAGGTCTCCTTGGAAGGGTCCGTCGGATAAAAAAGCAATTTATTGTTTAACCCTTAAATAATAAAACAAAATGAAATTATGTAACAAGTTTGCTGCAGAGTTCTTCGGAACGGCAGTTTTGGTTCTGGGCGGTTGTGGAACGGCCCTGTTTGGACATGTTGGTTTTCTGGGCGTAGCCCTTGCGTTCGGTCTGACGATCGTGGCTGCGGCTTACGGAATCGGTCACATTAGCGGCGCACATCTCAACCCGGCTGTCAGCCTCGGTGTCTTTGTTAACGGTCGTATGTCCGCGAAAGAGATGCTCTGGTACTGGTGCGCACAAATCCTCGGCGCTATCGCTGCGGCTGCTATCCTTTTCGGTATCGCTAAATCCGCAGGCATGGAGATCGGTACCTTCGCCGCTAACGGATACGGAGATTTCTTCAGCGCAGCTGATGTAGAGGCTGGTTACCTCCAGACGAATGTTTGGGGTGCTTTCGCTACCGAGTGCGTCCTGACGTTTGTCTTCCTCATGGTCATCCTCGGCGTTACGGACAGCAAGCACGCTAACGGTGCTTTCGGTGGTCTGGCAATCGGTCTGACCCTGACCCTCATCCACTTGATCTCTATTCCGTTGACCAACACTTCGGTTAACCCCGCGCGTTCCATCTCGCAGGCCCTCTTCTCCGAGAACGCACTCGCTCTCCCGCAGCTCTGGCTCTTTATCGTGGCTCCGCTCGTTGGCGCAGCCCTCGCCGGCCTTTGCTACAAGTACATCACCTGCGAAGGAAACTGCAAGAAATAAGAGCATCTTCGATTTATCGAAAAATCTCAAAAAATGGCATACAAATTTGCGTATGTCATTTTTTTTTGTGTAATTTTGCAGCGAATTGTTAATAAAACGTTCAAATTTATGAAAAAAAGATTTCTTCTTGTTCTGGCAGCAGTCTTTGCCAGCGTAGCGCTTCAGGCGCAGTTTATTACACAAATGAGCTTGCTCACCCCGCATTATTACCCCGGGGAAGTGTATTTTAAAGACGGTCATGTGGAAGAGTTTGCCGAACTGGAATTGCCGCGAGTCGGAAAACACAAACTGGGTGTGAAGAAGAACTCCGATGACAAGGGGCATACGGATATTGACGCAGCGGACATCATAGGTATCAAAATCTGGCATAAGAATTTTCCGGACAAGCAACATGTGCTCTATTATGTGCATGCCAACAAGGCGTTGCTGCAAAGCGATCACCAGTGGGGCAATCCCGTTATGGGCAGCGCTTGGGGTGTGATTTTCGAGTGCGAGCAGAACTACCAGATGGATAAGAAAACAGGCGACCTGAATTTCATAAAATTCGTCGGAGGAAACGCTCCGGATACCCCCACGCTCTATTATCTCGTGCGCCCGGACTGGGACAAGGCGGAGCTTCTTTTGATCAATAGCGAGTTTGCCAAGAAAAAGAGGGTAGCCGAGTTCTTCGCCGAGAAAGAGGAGATTGCTACAGCTATCAAGAAAGGCAAACTCAAAGGCTCGGACATGCAGTATATCTTGGACGAAATGGCAGGTGGCAAGAAAACGGAAGAACCCGCAAAAATCATTCCGGAGATTAAGACGGATTCGGTGTCTAATGGCGTAGTTGGCGACGACGAATAATTCTTACAATATGAAACGTTTCTACTCTTTGGCAGCATTGCTGCTATGTGTATGGATGTCGGTGTCCGCGCAAGGACTGCGGCACAGTGTATGTATCGTTTCTCCTGAGTTTGCGGACTCGGAAAGGGCGATGATGGCGGATTACTCTTTGTACATGGCGCGTGCCGGTATGCGGAGTGCCTCGCAGGCCCTGACCGCCTATAAGAACGAAGGAACCTTCGGTTCGGGTGTCGTAGTGGAGCAGGGAGGTAAGAAATATGTGCTCACCAACCTGCATGTCATCGGCTACGCCGAGAAAGCAACCCTCACCTTCCAGCTCCACGAGAAAACGCTCCGCTACGAGCATTGCGAAGTGGCGAATATCGGCGAAATGGACTTGGCGGCAATCGCCCTTCCTGCGGAATGTGAGATGATCCCTCTGCCGCTTTATGCCGGTGAGATTGAGGAAGACGTCTCCATCGTGGCGGCGGGCTTTCCCGGCTTGGCCGGCAAGCCCTCATGGCAACTCACGCGCGGAAGCATCTCAAACGCACGCGTGGATGTCGATAGTCACGAGCGCGCTTCGCGCATCATCCAGCATACCGCCTCTATCGATCCCGGTAGCAGCGGAGGACCGCTATTGCTCAAAAATGCGGCAGGCAAGTACGAGATCTTGGGTATCAACACTTGGAAGGCTTTCTACCGCGAGGGAGTGGGCTTGGCAATCGGAAAAGAAGATGTACAGGCTTTCTTGGCTTCCTTGGCTTCGCCGAAAGCGGTTGCCCATCCGGAACTAAAACCCCTTCAGAACCTCTCCGGCGAAGATTGGTTGTTCGTCTTCCGCCATCTGCCGGATTCAACCCAACAGAACATAAAGAAAGAAGATTGGCATTTGCCCTTCGATCCTGCCTTGCGAACGCTCGCTGTCCGCGACAGCCTGGTGTCCGGCAAACTGGCGAAGAGCAAGCATTTTGAATCCTCTGCTTCGCACGTAGTGAAGGATATGGATCGAATCAGAGACGTACGCCTGATTTACGACAACTTTTTGGGTATGAACCAACAGGTCGGCCTTCAGTTCGGTTTCGATTGGTTGGGTTATATCGCTACCGGCGTGCAGATAACCGCGCTTATCGAAGAAGCCATGACCGAGGACGAGATTTTCGCTACCAAGTTAGGTTATAAGACCCGCGCGGGAGCGATGTTCGGGCTCTATGTCGGAGGCCAACTGCCCATTCAGGTGGGTAAACACATGCTCGTTCCTCGTATCACCCAGAGTGCCGGAGCCGGACCGATGAAAACGGGAAATATATATGGCGGTTTTGCCCTTCTCACGGACACCCGTGCCGGTATCGATTGGCATATTCCGTTCAATTCGGTGGACTTGGTTCTGGGGCTTCATTATATCATGGATTGGCAGTGGACTAAGAATGACCTGAAAATCCCGGCGTTCAAGCCCAAAAGCAATAACGATTCCTTCAACCAGTACCTCCAGCACGGCCTCGGCATCACCCTCGGTGTCGCATGGTAGAATTGGCAGGCATATCCGGATCGGGTAAACATAACCAAGAAAATTCACTAAAATGGCATACAAATTTGCGTATGTCATTTTTTTTGTGTACCTTTGCAGCCGCAAAGGTTTAGAAAACAATATGACCACTTTAACACATAGCGAAAAAGAAGCCATTATGAAGGATATGAAGTCCTTCGATGAGTCCATGCCGGCGGTGGGAATCTTCTGGTACGACCCCGAGGAGCACGATTTCTTCGGCGTCTATAAAAAAGAACTCACGCCCAAAATGGTAGAGGATGCAAAAGCTAGTGGAATAAAGGTCATTAACTACGAAGAACCAGATCACCGGCAAAACACTCGTGGCCGTGTAGCTTGGGCTGTGGATCATTTTGTGGTCTTTGTCGGTCAGTGGGCAAAAGACATTGAGGAAGAGTTGACTGCATTGCTGGAAAAATACTTCGCCTTGCCGTATTTTGAGTTCAAATACGACGAACACTGGGATTTAGGTCACGGTTGGTCGGGAGATTTATAAACCATCGCTGGCACCGACAGCGTAAAAAAGCGGTGACATAAATCAATATAAATTGAATAAATTCTCTAAAAATGACATACAAATTTGCGTATGTCATTTTTTTTGTGTACCTTTGCAGCCGCAAAGGTTTAGAAAACAAGAACGACTATGCAAACAGACGTTAAAAATCAACCCCAAGAAGCACCTATTACAACAGATGCAATAGGTACCGGAAATGTGCAGAAAAAGTACTATACTGCCGATGAAGCAATCGCTTTCCTTGAGCCGCGCATTCGTGCTATGTTCCAATGAAAGAAGTTGTTTACACCAAGCAAGCTCTTTTGCAGTTTGAAGAAAGTGTAAAAGAGTTAGTTGAACAGAAGAATTAGAGAACGTATATAGTATAGTTTATCTTGCTAATAATAAACTAATCGGCCATCTGTTGGATATTAGTTTATAACTCAACCACCGCTGGCACCGACGCGTAAAAAAGTTATCCATGTATCCGCCGAATGTGGCGGATTAGAAATACAAAGCGCGAAGCGTCGCGCAAAAATAGCGTAATAAGCCCAACTTGATTATCTGGAACTTCGACAACTTCAGAAATCATTAATGTTTCAAGTACGGTTTATGCACGCTCACGTATCAGCGTGAGTTTTCCGTGCATTTATTTGAAACATTAAGGTAGTCGAAGACCTCAGATAATCAGATAAAGCGAACGAAAGCGCACGCTTTTTGTGTGCAAAATGAAGAAAAATAGTGTAAACTATTGTATATGTAAAAGAAAAGCTGTACCTTTGCAGCGAATTGTTCAACAAAACATTTATTTTTATGAAAACAAGATTACTTATTCTTTTGCTTCTTCTCAGTGGGGCAACTTTATTACAGGCTAAAACGGTAAATAAAATCGTGTTTAAACGAAGCATCAGCGGTCCTGTAAAACTCAAAGATTCCGGGGGCAGATGGTACACGGTGACGAATGGTGCGAGTTTTACCGGCGAATATAATTTTATTCGCGGATACGATGGTGAATGTAACGGTCTTTCGGTAAGACATAAGGGAGAATATTCCCGTCCGGGAGATAATCGGTCTGATTTTATTCGGACTTGGTATGTCGGAGAGTCGGTAATGCCTTACCTCAATGATTCTTACCACGATTGCCCGAACGCAAAGAGTAGCAGTTCCAGTTCTTCCTCAAGCAATAATTCATATTCGTCTAATCGCTCGTCTTCTTCATCATCGTCATCTAATCGTTCGTCCTATTCAAATAGTTCTCAATCTCCCACGACCGAGTATGATCATATGATTGATTCTTGGCCGGATGATTGCGAAATGTGCGGCAACTGGAAAGGCTCATATCAAACTACCGCTATCGTTCCTAAGCCTAATGATCCGGGATCTAATATGTTTACAACTGTTACTGCATATGTGGTATTGGGAATTGGAAATGAAGATAATGAATATGTGATAAAGAACGTTGACATCGGTGGGCTGGATCCATCGGAAGGCACACTCCGTCCGGAAGCCCATATAACGCATACAGACGATCAAACTATCGAATGGTATCATTATTATGGAACTGACTATGATTGGGACTCCAAGTATAAAGGCAGATGGATTGGTCACTCGGAAATAAGGCTGATATGCGCTGTAAAACTTCAAAACGGGGTGTTAGAATATACGAGTTGGCCACAAACGACCTATTATGACCGCAACGGAAAACTGATTGGCGCAGAGACATATGACGATGTGCCCATTGGTTTCAAAAAAAAGGTTACACTCCATCGCATACAATAGATTTCCAATAAAACAAAACACGAGCGAACGTAAATTAGAAGCAAAAATTTGTCAAGGTTTGAAAATCACTCATCGTAAAATCGTTGAGGAGCATCGTCGCAACAACCAACCGCTCATTTTTAGTGAGAACGGCAAAGTGAAATACGTCGATCCGTTTACGGTGGAGATATAAAGGACAGATGAAAGCAGAAAAGGGACATATATTAAAATAAGTGAGTAGGTAAAATAAAAAAATGCAGAAAGGAGTCTGTCCTATCTGTGGCAAACCCTTTGACATCGAAGTCATGGAAGCAGACCATATCACCCCGTGGGTAGAAGGCGGACGAACGATTGCCTCCAACTGCCAAATGCTCTGCCGCGATTGCAACCGCCGCAAAAGCAGTAAGTACCCTAAGAGAAAGAGAGCTCGGCGGAATAGCGCCGAGAGTTAAACCAGCGGGGTAGGGTACAGGAAGTGAAATAAAGCCGCATATAGATGAGCGGCGCATAAACGCTATAAAAAGCGGAATATAATTCCGCAGCAAAGGACAAAGTCATGCGGGATATAATCCCGCGGAATGAACATACGAAAGGCAGCGAGAAATCCGCTGCCTTTTTTGCGGCATCGGATGCCATCCGACGTAAAACCAAGAAGAAAGAGGAAGCGCGCCAGCGGAGGTGGCGTGCACAGAACACCGAGGGGCAAAAAAGGCAGAGAAAAATAAAAAAGGAAAGAACGCCTAAAAATATCATCAAAATTTGCGTATGTCAGAAATTTTTTGTATCTTTGCAGAAGATTTTAGAAGTTCAACAGATTTTCGGTAGATTTTAGTCTTTTGGGGCCGTGGTTTTTGCGGTTTTGTCCCAATATCGTCCCGTGATAATACCGTGAATAACCAAACAATATCTAAAATATTACCAAAGAATAACTAAAGATTTACCAAAGAAAAGATAAGGAAATAAAAAGAAAGGAGAAAGGATATGTCAAGAGTAACATTAAGTCCGGGGATTGATATATGGAGAGGAAAAGTAAGCGGAAAATCGGGAATGACCATGCGTATCAAATCTTATCGTGACGATGAGGGGAATATCGTTAAGATGGGTCCGCAGGAGTATTACCGCAAAGACAAGCGTGATTTTAAACGCCATCCGCGGAGCGAGAAAGAAGAAGCGCAGAGGTTGGTGTGGCAGGAGGTTTGCCGGGAGGCAAGTGCGATTGTGAAAGACAAGAACCATGCAAGGTATGCGGAGTTGCGGGCACGATGGAATGCGCAATTCAAAGAAAAGCCGGATGCGTTTTTGAATGAGGGGTTGGCGGAAAAGAAGGTTTACGGGATGTTTCCGGTGTTTGTGCGGATGGTACTTCTGAAGGAGAGAAAAGGGTAGAGGGGGATAAATTACTCCAGATCGATGTGCTCCGCTTGGACGGGGGAGGAGAGGAAGAGCGATGCGGATTGCGAGAAGCGGTCCGCATTTTCTGTGGTCAGGTAGCGGCAGGAGCCCATAGGCGAGCTAGAAGAACTAGAAGAAGTAGAAGAACTAGGCGAAATAGAAGAACCAGGCGAACTAGAGGGGGCAGAGGTCGTTTTTGAGAGTTGGGACTCGTACTCCGGGTGGCGGCGGAGATAATCCGCCAGGCTCTTTGCTTCCAGGTACCCCTGCGAAATGACCTGAATATCGCTTGCCGCAAAGCGTTTGCCGTTGTTGCGAATCCATTGACTGATCTTCGGCAGCAACAGCGGATAGTGGGTGCAGCCGAGAATCAGGGTGTCGATGAGCGGGTCCTTCTCTAAAATCTGCCGCAGATAGAGATCGACAAAGTAGTCGGCGCCGGGGTTGAGGTGCTCGCCGTTCTCGATCAGCGGAACCCAGAGGGGACAAGCCTGTTGGGTAATTGATAATTGACAATTGACAATTGACAGTTTTTCTAATTCGAGGACGTAGCTCTCGGAGGAGACGGTAGCCGGGGTAGCGAGGATGCCTATGTGGCCTGTCTTGGTGATTGAGGGCACGGCTTCTACCGTCGGACGGATGACTCCCAAGACATTTAGAGACCGTCCTTCGGACTGACAGAATACAGACCGTTTCACTGACAGACCGTCCTCCGGACTGACAGACCGAAGAAGCGGCAGGTCTTTTTGCTGAATGGTTCGCAAGGCTTTCGCGCTTGCGGTATTGCAAGCCAAAATGACCAACGCGCAATCTTGGGAGAAGAGGTATTTGACCGCCTGCAGCGTATATCGGTAAATAACATCGAACGAGTGCGTGCCATAAGGCGCACGGGCGTTGTCCCCCAAATACAAATAGTCGTACTGAGGTAACTCCCGGCGGATCGCTTCCAAGATGGTCAAACCGCCATAACCGCTGTCAAAAATACCGATTTTTGCCATAATTCGCTGCAAAAGTACTACTTTTTTTGCAAATATCCAAATTTTTCTTGCGTATATCAGAAAAAAATTGTATCTTTGCACGCTAAAATGTGAAAATTACAATAAATTGTAAAAAATAATTAAAAAGATACGTATATGAAATTCAATGTTTCGAGTTCAAAACTCTTTTCCCAATTGCAGGCTGTGAGCCGCGTGATTAACAGTAAAAATGCGCTTCCGATCCTGGATGACGTGCTGTTTGATTTGGCGGGCAACGAGCTGCGCCTGACGGCTTCCGACGGCGAGACCACCATCCGTACCTCTGTTGAGGTAGAGGGTGTTGAAGGCAGCGGCAAAGTGGCTTCGGCGGCTAAGTTGTTGTTAGAGACCCTCAAGGAGTTCAGCGAGCAACCGCTGGCCTTCACCATCGACGAGAATAATTTTGCGGTGAACATGGTCAGCCAGAACGGTACTTATTCGTTTGTCGGCGTGAACGGCAACGAGTATCCGGAGATGCCGGAGGCTGAGGCAGATGCGAAGTTGGTATCCATGCCGGCAGGCGTGCTGCAGAGCGCGATTGAGAAGACGATCTTCTGCACCGCGGACGATGAGTTGCGCCCTGTGATGAACGGTATTTTCTTCGACATCGCCGAGGACAAAGTGACGATGGTAGCTACCGACGCGCACCGTCTGGTTCGTTACACGAACGAGGGTGTGAAAGCCGGCGTGGCTGCAAGTTTCATCCTGCCGAAAAAACCGGCAAGCCTCTTGAAGAACCTTCTGGCGAAGGCTGATGAGGATGTCAAAGTGACTTTCGGTGCTAAGAACGCGCGCTTCGAGTTCGGCAACACGATCGTGGTTTGCCGCCAGATCGAGGGTCGCTTCCCGAACTATAACGCCGTCATCCCGCAGGCGAACCAGAATGTCGTAACCATCGACCGCCAGACCCTCATCAACGCTTGTAAGCGTGTGGCGGTCTTCGCTAACAACGGTACCGCACAGCTGCGTCTGGCGCTCAGCGAGAACCAGATCAAGATCTCTGCTCAGGACATCGATTTCTCGACCAGCGCAGAGGAGACAATCGCATGCGACTACAACGGCACGCCGATGGCGATCGGTTTCAAGGCGCCGTTCCTGATTGATTTGCTCAGCTCCATCACTTCCGCAGATGTCCTGCTGAAGCTGGCTGACCCGGCTCGCGCAGGTCTGATTCTGCCGGCAGAGAACGAGGAGAACGAAGATGTCCTCATGTTGCTGATGCCGATGTTGCTGAACGACTAAGAAGCCTAACCCCGGCCCTTCCCTAAAAGGAAGGGAGAAAAGAAACTGTATGAACTACCGCAAATTATCGCGACAAGAGATTGCGCAGTTGGAGGCACAGGGCTGCTCCGCGGAGAACTGGGCGGAGATAGAAGTGGCGCAGGATTTTGATGCGCAATACGTGCATCACACCCGTTTCTCCGGTCATAACCGTCTGGGAGCTTTCAAAAGGGAGATAACCCTGCCGGGTGGGCTGAAGATCCATTCGGGCATCTATAACGCCACTTTGCATAACTGCGAAGTGGGCAATGATGCGCACCTCTATAACATCCATAACTATATCGCCAACTATCACATCGGCGACAACACCTGTATCGAGAATGTCAACGCCATCCTTGTGGACCGCAAGACGACTTTCGGCAACGGGGTTCGCGTGCCGGTGATGAACGAAGGCGGCGGACGGGAGATTCCGATTTTCAATGAGCTCTCCGCCAGTCTGGCATATATCCTGACGCTGTATCGTCACCGCCCGGCGATGATTCATGAGTTGGAGCGCCGCATCGACGAGTACGCCGAGGCGCAGGCCTCCGATCATGGCTACATCGGCAACAACGTACACATCCTCAACTGCGGTTCGATCAAGAATGTCAAGGTCGGCGATTTTGCCGAACTGACCGGTGTGAGCCGTCTCAAGAACGGAACGATCAACTCCAACGAAGCGGCTCCTGTACGGCTCGGCAGCGGTGTCAAGTGTACGGATTTTATCATCGCTTCGGGTGTGGAGATCGGCGACTCGACGCTGGTGGACAAGTGCTTCGTGGGGCAGGGATGCATCTTCGACAAGCACTACTCCGCGGGCGAGAGTCTGTTCTTTAGTAACTGCCAGGGCATGCACGGAGAGGCCTGTGCAATCTTCGCAGGTCCTTATACCGTGACCCACCATAAATCAACTTTGTTGATTGCCGGTATGTTCTCTTTCCTGAACGCCGGTTCGGGTTCCAACCAGTCGAACCACATGTACAAACTCGGTCCTATTCACCAGGGTATCGCCGAGCGCGGCGCGAAAACGACCAGCGACAGTTATCTGCTCTGGCCGTCCAGAGTGGGCGCCTTCTCCCTTGTTATGGGACGTCACACCCACCATGCCGACACCTCCGATCTGCCCTTCTCGTACCTCATAGAGAACAACTCCGAGTCGTATCTGGTGCCCGGCGCGAACCTGCGTACCGTAGGTACGATCCGTGACGCGCAGAAATGGCCGAAGCGTGACAACCGTAAGGATCCGCACAAGCTCGACCAGATCAATTTCAATCTTTTGAGCCCTTATACGGTTCAGAAGATGTGGCGCGGACGCGAGGTGTTGGATGAACTGCAAGCCCTCAGCGGCGAGAACACCGAGGTCTATGGTTACAGGAACTGTAAGATCCGTAACTCGTCCCTCAAGCACGGTCGCGAACTCTATACCATCGGCATCCAGAAATTCCTCGGAAACAGCCTCATCAGCCGGCTGGAGAAGAAGGAGTGGAAGACCCTCGAAGAGGTACGCGCGGCCTTGCAACCCGACAGCCGGGCAGGCTTGGGAGACTGGGTCGATATGGCAGGTCTGATCGCTCCGCGTGGCGAAGTGACGAAGATGCTGGACGCCATCGAAGCCGGACAAATGAGCCTCGAAGCGATCCAGACATGCATGGAGCAGATGCACGCGAACTACTACTCTTACGAGTGGACTTGGGCGCTCGACAAACTCGAACAGGTGTGGGGTTGTCCGGTCAGCGAAGTGACCCTTCCGCAGATCCGCGAGACCATTGAGGCCTGGCGTGACGCGGTAGTCAAACTTGACCGGATGGTTTATGACGACGCCCGCAAAGAGTTCGACCTCAACAGCCAGACAGGCTTCGGCGTCGATGGCGACCGCGAACAAGCGGAAGCGGACTTCGAAGAGGTGCGCGGATCGTTTGAGTCCAACTCCTTCGTCCAAGCCGTCCTCGAACATATCGAGAAAAAGACCGCCCTCGGCAATAGGATATTAGAAAGGCTGTCAGCCGTCAGCCATCAGTAATCAGCATGAGCGAAGCAAATGTAACGATATTAGGTTGCGGCAGCGCAAAGCCGACAAAAACCACTTCCCCATCGGGGCAGCTGGTGGAGCTGTGCGACAAGTCCTTCCTCGTCGATTGCGGCGAAGGAGTGCTGCTGACCATGCAGCGGCTCGGTGTTCACACCGGGCGGCTGTATAATATCTTCATCTCCCATCTCCATGGAGACCATTGTTTCGGTCTCATCGGGCTGCTGACGACGCTCGGCATGCTCAAACGCACCCAGCCGATGCATATCTACGCCCATCCGGATCTGGAGAAACTGCTTACGCCGCTGCTGAACTATCACGCCAACGACCGTCTCTACGACATCATCTTCCATCCCATCAACCCCCGCAAACACGAGGTGATCTTCGAGGACCGCACCGTTTCCGTGGAGACCATCCCGCTCAAGCACGGGGTGCCGACTTGCGGTTTTCTCTTCAAAGAGACTCACCGTGTCAAGAATGAAGATGGCACGTTCAGTTATGAGACGAAGAAACGCTACGCGTACTGCTCCGATACGATGTACAGCGAGAAGATCGTCCCGATCATCGAAGGCGTCGGGACGCTTTATCACGAGTCCACGTTCCTGCAGACACTCGCTGCACGGAGCAAGGAAGTGCAACACTCTACCGCAGCGGACGCGGCGAAGATTGCTTCTCTGGCGAAGGTCGGCAAACTGATTTTGGGTCATTACTCCGCGCGGATCGAAGACCACTCGCTCTTCCTTAACGAAGCCAAACCCATCTTCGAAAACACTCTCCTCGCCGAGGAAAATGACGTGATACCCCTCTAACCCCTAACCCATAACCCCTTATGGCAAAGCCCTCCATCCAATATGTCTGCTCATCCTGCGGCGCAAAAGCCCCGCAGATGCTCGGCCGCTGCCCGGTCTGCGGAGAGTGGGGGACGTATGAGGAGGAAGTGGTGGAAAGTCGAAAGACAAAAGACCGCTTCGCTCAAAGCCGTCCGGGGCTGTCTGTCCACCCGCAAAGGTTGCAAGAAGTAGTGGCCACCGACGAGATGCGTATCGACCTGCATAACGGCGAACTGAACCGCGTCTTGGGAGGAGGTCTCGTGCCGGGAAGCCTTGTGCTTCTGGGCGGCGAACCCGGTATCGGCAAATCGACCCTCGCGCTTCAGGTGCTTATGCAGCAAGGCGAGCGGAAGACCTTCTACGCTTCCGGCGAAGAGTCCGTCCGCCAACTCAAACTGCGCGCCGAACGCCTTGCGGGGAATGCGGAGAACCTCTATATCTCTTCGGAGACCTCGCTTGAGCGCATCCTGGAGCAGGTCAAGGAACTCGAACCCGACGTCGTGGTCATCGACTCCATCCAGACCATCGGAACCGAAGCCGTCGAAGCGACTATCGGCAGCCTCACGCAGGTCAAAGAGTGCGCCGCGCGGATTATGGAGTTCGCCAAGACGCGTAATATACCCTTTATCATCATCGGTCACATCAACAAAGAGGGTTCGCTTGCTGGACCCAAGGTGCTCGAGCACATCGTCGATACCGTCCTTCAGTTCGAGGGCGACCGCCAGTATATGTACCGTATCCTCCGGGCGCAGAAGAACCGTTTCGGTTCTACCTCCGAACTCGGCATCTATGAGATGCGGCAGGATGGCTTACGCGAAGTGACCAACCCCTCTGAACTGCTCCTTTCCACGGCGCGCGACGGCCTCTCCGGCATTGCTATCGCAGCGGCAGTAGAAGGTGTCCGGCCGTTCATGATCGAGGTGCAAGCCCTCGTCTCCTCTGCCGCGTACGGCACACCCCAGCGCTCCTCTACGGGCTTTGACGGAAGGCGTCTGAACATGCTCCTGGCGGTTCTCGAGAAGCGCGTGGGTTTCAAACTGCTGCAGAAAGATGTCTTCCTCAATATCGCCGGAGGTCTCCGCGTCGATGATACCGCTATCGACCTTGCGGTCCTGGCTGCCGTCCTGAGCAGTAATATGGATATCGCCCTCGATGCCGCTACCTGTCTCTGCGGCGAAGTGGGATTAGCCGGAGAGATCCGCTCTGTCAACCGCATCGAACAACGCATCGCGGAGGCGCAGAAACTCGGCTTCAAACGCATCATCATTCCCGCTGACCAGAAAGGCGATTTTTCCCGTTTTTCCATCGAAGTGGTTCCTGTAAGGAAAGTTACAGACGCTTTTAGGCTGCTGATTAAGGCATAAATCGTGCAAAAATGTCTTTTTTTCTTGCGTATGTGAGAAAAAATGTGTATCTTTGCACGCTTATTTTGTAATGATGTCTAAAAACAGCCGCATAATATGTCTATTTTTATTGCTCGCGTGTGCGAGTATGAGCGTTCGTGCGCAGGGTCAGCCGTTCCTTTGTGAGTTCGGCTTGCAAGGTGGCTGCGGCTATTATGTAGGCAACGCCGCGCAGCATATTTTCATGAACCCCCGCGAGGCATTCGGCTTGCATTTCCGCTATAAGTTCACGAAACGGTGGGCGATTCAGGCGAAGTTCTCCTCCCAGCGTATTACCGGAAACGAGTACTATTTCGAGACCGGGAAGATGCCTGTGAAGCTGGATTCCAAATGGCAAAACCAACTCATCAATGCCGACGTCATGGCGGAGTTTAACTTCTTCCGTTTTGGAGACCGGAATAAGTACGACAAGCGTATCCGGCCCTATACCCCGTATATCTTCCTGGGCCTCGGAGTGGGGCTCTATGGCGCCGAGGGCTATCAGAACGCCAATTATAACAAAGTGATGGCGTATTTCCCTTTCGGTATCGGATTCAAATGGAAATTCCACGAGCAAGTGGGTCTGAATATCGCGTGGCAGCATAACGTCTATTTCGCTGATAACCTGGAGAATAGACCGGATCTCAATAACCGTCATGACTTGAACGGAAGTAATATAATGAACTGCGACTTGACCGGAATGGTCACCCTTGGCATAGTTTTTGAATTTGCACAGGCGAAAAAAGCGTGCAGGATTTGTAATTTCTGATACAATGAGCTATAAAGAACAAATAGACACAGCGCGTCTTCCACGTCACGTGGCGATCATCATGGACGGCAACGGCCGATGGGCTAAGAAGCAAGGCCTGGCGCGTATGTTTGGGCATAAAAAGGGCGTGGAGACCGTCCATAATATTACCGTGGCTGCTACCAAACTCGGTATTGAGTACCTCACGCTCTATACCTTCTCTACGGAGAATTGGAACCGCCCGAAGGAGGAGGTGGACGCCCTCATGACGCTCCTGGTGGACACGATCGCCAAGGAGACGCCGACGCTGATGAATAACAACGTCCGCCTCCAGACCATCGGTGATATCAACCGCCTCCCGGAGGGGACGAAGCAGAAATTTCTTGCGTGTATAGACCAAACCAGCCGTAATACCGGCCTGACGATGGTCATCGCCCTCAGTTATTCCGCGCGGTGGGAGATCATCGAGGCGGTACGCGAGGCCGTTCGCCTCACCCAGGCCGGTCAACTCCGTCCGGAGGACGTAACCGAGCAGATGGTCAGCTCCCTTATGACGACCCGCGAGATGCCGGATCCCGACCTCCTGATTCGTACCAGCGGCGAGTATCGTATCAGCAATTTCCTGTTGTGGCAGTTGGCTTATAGTGAGCTATACTTCACCGATTGCCTCTGGCCGGAGTTTACCGACGAGGAGTTCTATAAGGCAATCGTGGACTATCAGAAACGTGAACGAAGATTTGGCAAAACGAGTGAACAGATTCATTAATATACTATTATTGCTGGTATTCAGTCTTGGCTTGTGGGCGCAGAACGACTCTGTGCCTGCCGCTGATGTGCCTGAGATCGAATACGGTATGACGCGTAAGACCTACGAGATCGCGGGCATCGAGGTGCAGGGCGCCGATAGCTACGAGGATTTCGTGCTCATCGGTTTCTCCGGCTTGGCGGTCGGCGATAAGATTGAAGTGCCGGGAGACCAGATCACCAAGGCCATCAAACGCTTCTGGAAGCAAGGACTCTTCTCCTCCGTCAAGATCAAAGCGAAGAAGATCGAAGGCACCAAGATATGGCTGGTTATTGAGTTGGAGCAACGGCCCCGTATCAGCGAAGTGCGCTACGAAGGACTCAAGAAAAGTGAACGCGAGGACGTGGAGGTGAAAGCCGGTATCCGGCAGGGCTCGCAGATGACGCCCAACCTCGAGGATCATGCGAAAACGGTAATAAAAAAATACCTCGCGGAAAAAGGCTTCCACAATGCCGAAGTACATGTCATCCAGCGCAACGATGCCGACCATCCGGGCTACGTCAAAGTCCTCATCGGCGTGGATAAGAAGTCCAAAACCAAGGTCGGAAAGATCTATATCACCGGCAACAAGAACCTCACCCATCGCCAGATCAACAAGGCGATGAAGAAAACCAACGATAACGATATCGTCAACCTCTTTAGAACCAAGAAATTCGTTCGCGAGGAGTACGAGAAGGACAAACAGGCGGTTATCGAGAAGTATAACGAGCATGGTTTCCGCGACGCTTATATCGTGGCGGACAGTGTCGTCCCGAACCCTGAGGACCCGAACCGTGTGGATATCTATATGACCATCAGCGAGGGTGACAAATACTACGTCCGCTCTGTCAAATGGGTCGGCAATACCGTCTATCCGTACGAACTGCTGGACGCTACTCTGGGTGTCAAACCCGGCGATGTCTATAACCTCAAGACTCTCAATGACCGTCTCACCAACGACGACGATGCGGTATCCAAACTCTATACCGACCGCGGATACCTCTTCTTCAACGTCGAGCCCGTAGAGGTGAATGTCGAGAACGACTCCATCGACTTTGAGATGCGAATGTATGAGGGCAAACCCGCGACGATCAACGAGGTCAAGATTGTCGGCAACACCCGCGTTTATGAGCATGTTGTCCGCCGTGAGTTATATACCAAACCCGGTCAGCTCTACTCGCAGTCGGATATTATGCGTTCGCTCCGTGAGTTGGCGCAGATGGGCCATTTCGACCAGGAGAAACTGGTGCCGGATATCCAGCCGAACCCCGAAGAGGGAACCGTGGATATCACCTACCAGCTGGAGACCAAGTCCTCCGACCAGATTGAGTTCTCACTCGGATGGGGTGCTACAGGTCTCGTGGGCTCTCTGGGACTCAAGTTCACCAACTTCGCCATCCAGAACCTCTTCAACAAGAAATCTTACCGCATCGTGCCGCAGGGTGAGGGTCAGACCTTTTCTATTAACGCGCGTACGAACGGTATCTATTATACCTCCGCCTCCATCTCCTTCTTGGAGCCGTGGCTCGGTGGTAAGCGCCCGAACAGCTTGAGCGCAAGTATCTATTTCGCCAACCAGACGGGTTACTCCAGCCGTTACCAACGCGCCTACCAGAACCTCTATAACACCTATTCCAACTACTATTACTACTCCGGAAACAGCAACTACTACCAGCAGCTCGCGGAGTCTGAGGCGGATAAGGATAAATACCTCCGTACGCTCGGTATCTCGGTTGGTTATGGTAAGCGTCTCCGCTGGCCCGACGACTACTTCACCTTCTACGGCGAACTGAGTTATCAGATGTATATGATGAAGGATTGGCCCTACTTGCTGATCTCCGATGGTACCTCCCATAACCTCGCCCTGAACCTGCAGATATCCCGTTCGTCTATCGACAACCCGATCTACACACGCCGCGGTTCGCAGTTCACCATCGGTGTCAAACTTACGCCGCCTTGGTCCCTCTTTAACAAGAAAGACTACTCCCAGCTCTCCACTTCCGAGAAGTACCACCTCATCGAGTACCACAAGTGGAAGTTCTCCGGAAAGGTCTTCACGCCGCTCACGCGCGACAGCAAACTGGTCCTCATGACCCGTGCGGAGTTTGGTTATCTGGGTCATTACAACCAGTATGCTAAATCCCCGTTTGAGTCCTTCTATATGGGTGGTGACGGTATGTCCAGCTACACCAGCTATGCTACCGAGTATGTCGCTATGCGTGGTTACTCATCCGGTTCGCTCACCCCGTACGACGTAGCTACCGGACGTAATATGGGTTACCTCTATAACAAATTCACCATGGAGCTCCGTTACCCGATCTCTCTGGAGCAAAACGCCACCATCTGGGCGCACGTCTTCCTCGAGGCCGGTAACTGCTTCTCGGATATCAAAGACTACAACCCCTTCAACCTCAAGCGTTCAGCCGGATTGGGTGTACGTATCTTCCTGCCGATGTTCGGACTCCTCGGTATTGACTGGGGATGGGGATTCGACGAAATCAACGGCTCCAAACAATACGGCGGAAGCCAGTTCCACTTCGTCCTCGGACAAGAACTATAAAGATTATGAAAAGAATTATTATCCTATTATTGATTGCCGTAATGGCTTCTGGCACAACTTTTGCTAAAGACCAATCGATAGCCTATATCGACATGGCGTATATCCTCAAAAACCTGCCTCAATACGAGCAGGCGAATGAGCAACTTTCGATGCTCTCCAAGCGGTGGCAGAAGGAGATTGACGCGGCCCAACAGGAAGCACGCGTCATGGCTACCAACTACCAAACGGAGCAGATCTTCCTCTCGGAGACCATGCGGACCCAACGCGAGGAGGAGATCGTGAAAAAAGAACAGGAAGTCCTGGAACTCAAACGCAAGTATTTCGGACAGGAGGGTGAACTATACAAGAAACGCGAAGCGCTCATCAAACCCATCCAGGACGAGATATACACGGCCATCCAGGATCTCGCCAACGAGAAACGGATCGACATCGTCAAGGACCGTTCTGCGGACCCATCCCTGATCTATATGTCCTCCAAACTCGACATCTCCGATCAGGTGCTCCGCAAACTCGGCGCAAAATAATAAGATTGTTCCACGGAAGGCAAGTAAGACTTAAGTAAGACTCAAGTAAGACTTAAATAAGGGTCGTGGAACATTTCAAAACGTAATAAATAATATAAAATATCGAAAAAATGAAAAAAATTATCATCACTCTCATGCTGGCTCTGCCGATGCTTGCCAGCGCACAGAAATTTGGTCACATCAACACACAGGAGCTTTTCGCGCAAATGCCTGAAATGGCTCAAGTCAAGTTGAAAATGGATACCATCAACTCGCAGTACGAGAACCAATTGGCTTCCATGAACGAGGAAATCCAGAAGAAGTATCAGGACTACCAGGCCCAGGAGGCTACTATGGCTGAAGCCATCAAGCAGATCCGTCAGCAGGAGCTCCAGGAGATGCAACAACGTATCCAGCTCTTCTATCAGACCGCTGAACAGGATATCCAGAAGAAACAGCAAGAACTCATCGCGCCTGTTCACGAGAAGATGGCAAAGGCCATCAAGGCGGTCGGCGAGCGCGAAGGATACACCTATATCTTCGACTCCGCAGCTATGGTGCATATCGGCCCGGACGCCAACGACGTCATGCCGGCTGTCAAGAAAGAACTCGGTATTAAATAATCATGGCGGACGGCTATTTGGAAAGCCATTATGCCGAGTACGAAAAGAAAAAAGCTGAGTGGCTAAAAAAGAAAAATTCATATTCCTACAATTATGGTAGAAAAACTCCAAAAGACCCTTCGCGATAGCGCTGTGGCGCGTTGGACCGTCCTTGTCCTTGTGGCTTCGATGATGTTCTTCGCTTACATGTTCGTAGATATCCTCTCGCCGCTGGCTTCCCTGCTCAACGACACGCTGGGATGGGATCAGGGCGTGTTTGGAACTTATGCTGCAGGTGAATTCCTGCTGAACGTCTTCGGCTTCCTCATCATCGCAGGTATCATCCTCGATAAGATGGGAGTCCGTTTCACCGGCTTGCTATCCGCTTCACTCATGGTGATCGGCGCAGGTATCAAAGTAATCGGTATCTCCGAGTGGTTCCAGACTTCCGCTTTTGCTGAGTGGCTCAATTCCTGGTGGCCTTCCATGCCCGGTTCCGCGAAACTGGCGATGTTCGGCTTCATGATCTTCGGCTGCGGCTGTGAAATGGCCGGCACAACGGTTAGTAAGGTCCTTGCGAAATGGTTCAAAGGCAAGGAAATGGCGCTCGCCATGGGCTTGGAGATGGCTATCGCACGTCTCGGCGTCTTCGGAGCGATGTGGCTATCACCGATGATCAGCCAGCACTTCGCGGTGGATGGCGTGAACTCGGTTACCGCTCCGCTGCTCTTTGCATCAGCGCTCCTTGTCATCGGTCTGCTCAATTTCTTCGTCTTCACAATCATGGATAAGTCCTTCGATGACCAACTTGTGGCTATCGGAGAGGCTACTCTGGAGAAAGATCCGGAGGACGAGTTCCACGTCTCCGACCTCAAGCAGATCTTGACTTCGAAGATGTTCTGGATCATCGCACTCCTCTGCGTACTCTATTACTCCGCAATCTTCCCCTTCCAGCGTTTCGCAACGAACTTCCTGGAAGAGACACTCGCCATCTCCAACGCCGAGGCGGCAGGTTTGTTCAAGTGGTTCCCGATACTCGCAATGATACTCACGCCGTTCCTCGGTGCCTTCATAGACTACAAGGGTAAAGGTGCGTCGATGATGCTTTTAGGAGCAGTAATCATGATTGCTTGCCATAGTGTCTTCGCATTCGTCTTACCGCTCTATCCCTCGAAAACGCTCGCACTGATCACTATTCTGGTACTCGGTGTCAGCTTCTCGCTTGTACCTGCATCCATGTGGCCCTCTGTGCCGAAGATCATCGACGAGAAAGTGCTCGGTTCGGCGTATTGTCTGATTTTCTGGGTGCAGAATATCGGTCTCTGCCTCGTGCCGCTGCTCATCGGCAAACTGCGTGTGGCTACCGACGGATACCTCGTGCCTATGATTGTCTTCGCTTCGTTCGGCGTACTGGCATTCTTATTGTCCCTCGCCCTCAAAGTGGAGGATAAACGTAAAAACTATGGATTGGAACTTCCTAATAAAAAATAAGGAATCCCTGCACGTAACGACAGATAGCCGGAAGGTCACTTCCGGCTCTATCTTTGTTGCGCTCAAAGGGGAACACTTTGACGGTAACGACTTCGTGGAGCAAGCCTTCCGTCAAGGGGCAGAGTGGGTTTTGATGGACGATAAAGAGAAGTATAATCTTCTTCCTGCCGAATATAAAGAATGTATCTCCCTTCCCTCCAGGGAGGGGGCGGGGGTAGGCTTGCTTCAAGACCTCGCTCGCGCTTGGCGGCGGGAACTCGGCCTGCCGATTCTCGGCATCACCGGCACGAACGGAAAGACGACAACCAAAGAGCTTTGTGCCGCTGTCCTCTCAACGAAGTACAACCTCTACTACACCCAAGGCAATCTCAACAACCAGATCGGCGTGCCCCTCACCTTATTATCTATAACGCGCGCGCACGAGATGGCGATTGTCGAGATGGGCGCGTCACACCCCGGAGACATCAAAGAACTGGTGGAGATAGCCGAACCGAACTACGGTCTCATTACCAACGTCGGTAAAGCACATCTGCAGGGCTTCGGCTCTTTCGAAGGAGTCATGCGCACCAAAGCCGAACTCTATGACTTCATCTTGGCACACAACGGAACAATCTTCCGCAATGCCGATAACCCGTATCTGGAGAAGATGTATCTGTCAGCTTGCGAAGCAAACGGTCTGTCTTCTGTCAGCGAAGCGGTCTTGTACCACACGGGCACAATGCCTTCAGACACCCATCTGGTCGGAGGTTACAACGCAGAGAACGTCTCGGCGGCGATTTGTGTCGGACGTTATTTCGGCGTGAGCGAAGAAGCAGCGTTAGCGGCTATCCGCGCCTATATCCCCTCCAACAACCGCTCCCAACTCATGCAGACCGGGCGCAACACGGTTGTCGTGGATGCCTATAACGCCAACCCCACCTCCATGACCGCAGCGATAAATGCTTTTGACAAATCACAAATCATAAATCATAAATCACAAATGCCGAAGGCTTATATCCTCGGTGCCATGCGTGAACTCGGTGACTACAGCCACCTCGAGCACCAGAATATCGTTAACATGCTCCTCGAGCGCAAAGCCGATCGTGTCCTCCTCGTCGGAGAGGAATACAAAGCCACCACAGCTCCGTATCCCATCTTCAACAACGTAGAAGACCTCTGCGCATACTTGCAGACCGAACCCCTCACAGGATATACCATCCTCCTCAAGGGTAGTCGGTCGAACCAATTAGAAAAAGTAATCCCATTCCTATAATGAAAAAATCGTATATCATAGTTTTAATCCTATTAGTGGCTGCCATCATCGGACTCGTCATCTGGAATCTCTCCCAGCGGCAGGAACTCAACGAGATGGTGGAGCAGATGACCATTGAGAAAGAAGAACTGCAGGAAGAGTACGAAGATCTCGCCCTTCAGTTCGACGGCTATCAGCAGATGGATATCCGCAACGATAGCCTCCAAGACCTCTTGAGCCGTGAGCAACAACGCGTTCAGGACCTCCTTGAGGAACTGCGTACCACCAAGGCCTCTAACGCCCGTAAGATTGCGGAACTGAAAAAAGAACTGGCTACCGTACGTGCCGTCATGCGCGATTATGTCCGCCAGATCGACTCGCTCAATGCTACCAACGCGCGCCTTACGGAGGAGAACATCCAGGTTCGCCAAGAGAACCAGCAAGTCCGTCAGCATAACGAACAACTGACTCAGGCGAACACCCAACTCACCGAGACCGTTACGCGTGCTTCCATGTTGGAGATCACTTCTTGTACCGTCACGATGCTCAACAAGAACGACCGCAAGACCCGCATTGCCAGCCATGTGCGCAAACTGCAATTCGACTACGCGATCGCAAAAAATATCACTTGTACACCCGGACTTAAAGACCTCTATGTACGTGTGATCACACCCAACGGAGACCTCATCAGTGAGTCTGAAACAAAACTCTTTGCCTTCGAGAGCGGAGAAATACCCTTCTCGATGACCCAGCAGATAGAGTTTACAGGCGAGCCTTACGCAGGCATTTGCTACTGCCCGCTCGACGAAAATACCGGAGTGGAGAAAGGATTCTATACCATCGATTTCTTCTGCGAAGGAAATCTCATCGGCTCCTTCCCCTTCCAATTAAAGAAATAAAGAGAGGGATTCGAGAAATGCGGAGCATTAATCGACAGAGCGCAGCGGCGGAGACCCCCCGACCGATGGGGTGAGAAGGCCCTGCCTTCTCAATAAAATTTATAGGGACACCCCTATGGAGATGTCCCTATGAATTTTAAAGCGGAAAGAGAGGGATTCGAACCCCCGGTACCTTTCAGTACTTCGGTTTTCAAGACCGACGCAATAGACCACTCTGCCATCTTTCCTCAAAAGCGGGTGCAAAGGTACTACAAAAATTTGAATTATACAAATATTTTTGCTAAAAAATGAAACAGCAGGCTACTTTTTCTATGTTAGCGAAGACTTTTAAAGGTCTCGAAGAGGTTCTGGCGCAGGAGCTGATAGCTCTTGGAGCTAACGAGGTGCAACTCGAACGCCGAGCTGTTTCTTTCCGTGGCGACAAAGCGCTCCTATATCGTGCGAATCTCTGTCTGCGTACCGCCTTGCGCATTCTCGTACCCATCGCTTCTTTCAAAGTCAAAGATACCGACGCGCTTTATAACCAACTCAAGAAAATCAATTGGAGCGCGTACATGCAATCCTCCACTACCTTTGCCATCGATGCCACCGTCTATAGCGAGACCTTCCGAAACAGCCGTTTCGTCACGTACCGCGTCAAGGACGCCATCGCCGACTACTGGCTGGAGAAAGAGAACCAACGCCCCTCGGTGAGCACCCGCGAACCCGACCTGCTCATCAATATCCATATCGGTAACGAGCAAGTAACGGTCTCGCTTGACAGCTCCGGCGAGAGTCTCCATAAGCGCGGCTACCGCGTCGCAACAACCGAAGCACCCATCTCCGAAGTGCTGGCTGCTGGCATGTTGCTCATGGCGGGATGGAACGGGCAATCCGACCTCTATGACCCGATGTGCGGTTCGGGAACCTTCCTCATCGAGGCAGCACTCATCGCACGCAACATCGCTCCGGGTGTCTTCCGTTCATCGTACGCCTTTGAGAAATGGCCCGATTTCGATGCCGACCTCTGGAGTGATATCTACAACGACGATAGTAACGAGCGCGACTTTACCCATAAGATATACGGATCCGATGCCTCTTTCTATGCCATCCAGCAAGCTGCCAAGAATATCAAAGCTGCCGGTGTGCAGAAAGATATCGAACTCAAACAGATCCGCATCGAGGAAATCAAGAGTCCTTATACCCTCCCTACGGAGGAGACCAAGGGTGGGACCTCACCTTTGGTGATGCTCAATCCCCCTTACGGCGAACGTCTCCATTCCAACAAAGAGATGGAGGATCTCTATGCCGCTATCGGTTCGACCCTCAAACACCAGTTTGCAGGTTCTACCGCGTGGATCATCTCTTCCAACGCTGCGGCGATGAAGTGCATCGGTCTCAAACCTTCCAAGAAATACCACCTCCTCAACGGCGAACTCGATTGCCAATTTAATAAATACGACCTTTTTGCAGGAAAACGTAATGAATCCATTATACATAGCTGATTTCAATTACCCGCTGCCGGACGAGCGCATCGCCAAGTATCCGCTGCCCGAGCGAGACCACAGCAAACTGCTCATCTATCGCGATGGCGCGGTTAGCGAAGACCATTTTTACAACGTGGGGGAATACATCAATCCCTCCGCACTCCTTATATATAATAATACGCGCGTGATACAAGCGCGTCTGGAGTTCTATAAGACCACCGGCGCTCGCATCGAAATTTTCTGTCTGGAGCCGCTCACTCCCCATGACTACCAGCTCTCGCTCTCTTCCACTACCGGCTGTACCTGGAAGTGCATGGTCGGTAATGCCAAGAAATGGCACGACGAACCCGTCTCGCTGCAGGCTGGTCGTTTCACGCTACGCGCCTATAAGGAGCAAGCATTGGGAAATACCTTCGCCGTGCGTTTTGAGTGGAACGGAGATGACATCTCCTTCGCGGAGATCCTCGATGCCGCAGGGGAACTGCCCATTCCTCCCTACTTGAACCGCAAGACCGAAGCTTCGGATCTTAAGACCTACCAGACCGTTTATTCGCGCATCAAAGGTTCGGTCGCTGCGCCCACAGCCGGCCTGCATTTTACCGAATCCGTCCTCGATGACCTCCATCGACGGGGCATCGAGACCGACGAACTGACCCTCCATGTCGGCGCAGGAACATTCCTGCCGGTGAAGACCGCTGATGCCAACGAGCATACCATGCACACGGAGATTATCGCCGTCCCGCGAGAGACCATTGCACATATCCTCGCCAAACTCGGTTCCATCGTTGCGGTCGGAACAACCTCCATGCGTACCCTCGAGAGCCTCTATTTCATCGGCTGCCAACTTCGTAATGCCGAAATGTTGGAATATCGAAATATCGATTCCATCCACGTGGACCAGTTTGAGCCATACGAGAACGACTCTCAGCACTCGGCTCTTAGCCCTCGACTCTCAACTGCGGAGGCCTTGCAGTCCATCCTCGACTACCTCGATGCTACGCATCAGCAAACGCTCCATGCCGAGACCCAGATCATGATCAAACCCGGCTACACCTTCCACGTTGTGGATCAGCTGATCACTAATTTTCACCAGCCGCAATCGACCCTCCTTCTGCTCGTCAGCGCGTTCGTCGGCGGCGATTGGCATACCATCTACGACTACGCCCTTTCCCACGACTTCCGCTTCCTCTCCTATGGAGACAGCTCCATCCTCACCCGGAAATAACCCATCCCCCGTAACCCGTAACCCCTCACCCCTCTATGATTGACACCCATATCCATTTAGACGAGGAGGCTTATGCTCCCGACCGAGAAGAGATGATTCTCCGCCAGCGCGAGAGTGGAGTAGAAGCAATGCTCATTCCTGGGGTAAATGCGTCCTCAGTAAGACCAATCCTAGACCTTAGTACTACCTTTGCAGGACTGTGCTACCCGGCTTTGGGATTTCATCCGCAGGAAGTCAAAGAAGATTGGAAAACCCAATGGACCCTTATTGAGACTGCGATTCGCGAGCACCGCGATAGACTGATCGCCATAGGAGAGATCGGACTCGACTACTACTGGGACTCGACTTTCAAAGCCGAGCAGCAAGAACTCCTCCGTCTCCAACTGGCCTTGGCGCAAGAACTGAACCTGCCGGTGATGATCCATAATCGCGAAGCGACCGAAGACACACTCCGTATCCTCCGCGAAGCGCAAATGGCGCATGGTACAAGTCCAAATGGTAAATTAACCGGCGTCATTCATTGTTTCAACGGTAGCCGTGAGACCGCGCAGCAGATCTTGGATATGGGGTTCTATTTGGGTATAGGAGGTGTCATAACTTTCAAAAACTGCAAACTCGCTGACACACTCGCAGGTGACAACCGCTTTGATCCCGTTCCTTTGGATCGCTTGGTTTTGGAGACAGATGGCCCGTATTTGGCACCAACACCTTTCCGAGGTCAGAGGAACGAAAGTCGGCTGATGAGTTATGTTGTGGATCGGCTTGCAAAAGTCTATAATTGTTCGAAAGATGCAATAATTGATGCAACAACTGCTAACGCAAAAGCACTTTTTGGGCTAAAATAACGAAAATTTTCAAAAAAAATGCATAAATGTTTGCGTATGTCGTAAAAAAGCAGTAATTTTGTACCCGATTAGCGAAAATGAGTTAATCATAACTATTAGGAGAGATGCTCGAGTGGTTGAAGAGGCACGCCTGGAAAGCGTGTAAACCCCAAAAGGGTTTCCGGGGTTCGAATCCCCGTCTCTCCGCAAAGATTTTGCGTCGAGCCGGGGAAGTAAGCTCGCTTACGGACACGAATGAAGGCAGACATTAACCGAAATACAATAAACACAAATAATCAATTAACAATTTATCTCATGAAAAAAGTATTTGCAACCCTTACAGTGCTGGCTATGCTTACTTTCGGTAGCGCAGCAGTAATGGCACAAGAGGCAGCAGCTCCTGCAGAGGAAGCAGCTGTAGAAAACGTAGATGAAGTAGCTGCTCCTGAGGCAGTAGAAGAAGTAGCTGAGGCTCCGGCTGAGGAGGCTGGCGGTCTCGTGGCTCTCCACAAAACCCTGAAGACGAAGTTCATCGAAGGTGGAGCAGGATTCATGGCGCTGACCCTCGTTACTCTCGTATTCGGTTTGGCTCTCTGTATTGAGCGTATCATCTATCTCTCCCTTAGCAAGACCAACACCAAGAAACTTCTCGCTGACGTAGAAGCTGCTCTCAAAGAGGGTGGTATTGAGAAAGCATTGGAGGTTTGCCGCAATACACGTGGTCCGGTGGCTTCAATCTTCTATCAAGGTCTCAGCCGTTATGACGAAGGCATCGACGTTGTTGAGAAGACGGTCGCTTCCTATGGTGGCGTTCAGCTCGGTCTCTTGGAGAAGAACCTCTCTTGGATCACCCTCTTCATCGCTATCGCTCCGTCTCTCGGATTCTTGGGTACC
>OCVV012881423.1_pt1 | contig 38374 bp, 67 predicted proteins | sample 1539721 | NCBI WGS metagenome assembly OCVV01 (sample SAMN02144230, study PRJEB22623) | gut metagenome | biome: sheep rumen | host: Ovis aries | place: New Zealand | reverse complement strand
GCCTCATGATATATCCCTCCATTATTTTAATTTATTTATTTTTAGTAATATTTCTTGGCAAGTTCTTAGTTTATTTATTAATTCGTTTATTTTATTGTATGCTTTAGTTATGTTTATATTTTTATATTTGTTAGTAGTCCATAATAAACTATTCCATATAAAACATATATTACTATCAGCATTATTAATTTTATCAAACAATTCTTCAATATCTTTATTCATATTATAATACCTCTATCTCTTGTTTTGTTATTAGTACACTCTCTTGATTGAGTAAGTCGCATAACATGTGCTTTACATCGTTTATATACAGAAAGTTAGTCCAATTTTCATGCTCTATTATTTCAACATTCAAACTAGGTTCGCATACCGTTGTACCGTCTTCATGTTGATAATGTCCTTTACATTTATATATTGTATAGTTTTTAATATCCTTTAATCGCATAACTTTACGAACTGTATTAAAGAATTCTTGACTTGATATCTCCTGTTGTTTTGTATCCTTATCAAACATACCAATGTAAATATTATATTTATACATTTTTAGTACCTCCGTTACTTTTATTATTTCATATCTTGTATTTTATTTCAAGTGTTGTAAATAAATTCTTTACAATTTGTTACAATTAGTATTTTACATCTTAGTTTTTTATACTGGTTACTTGCCAGCCACTAATTAATAACTTATTGCTTACATTATTAGTATACGGTATAATAAAATAAAAATACAGACCTAAAAGAACTATTTTTACCTAATACTAAAGGATGATTTTTGGTACTACTTAAAGTAGTTCTTTAGAATTAGTTTATAATTAATATATCTAATCGATATAAAACTATAAAATAGTTTGATGAATTTATTCATATATATCTAAGCGTTATATTTGTATATTGCATTTTTATTTTATATCGAACTGATATATCTTAGTGTTACATACCGGTTTTAAAAGATGTTTACATCTTGGTTATGCTATTGCATAAGGTTGCAAAATTTGAAATATATTTTAGTTAGTTTATTATTTATTATAATTATTCCAGACTGAGTTTGTAATATTGCTTTTATATTAGTATCTTTTAGTAACTATTACTTAATGCTTTATTATAATTGCGGTTGAAGTTTGGATTACTACCCAAAACCTAAGCCCATGGCCCCGATGCATCGAATAGGGGGGCTTTTTTTCTTGTGGGGAAGGGGATTAGCACCCAAACCTAACGCACCAAATAATTTAAGGTTAGTTAGAATTTGTATCTAAACGATATAAAAGTAATCATTGAGTGTGCTATAGTAAAGAAAGAAGAAAATTACTTTCTTTCCAAAAAAGAAAAATATATAAAAGAAAAAAGGTTCTCTTTCAATAAAAGAAGAAGGTATTTTAATGATAGTATCTTTTGGATACTAAAAGGATACTAATAAAACTCATTTAACAAATATGTAGCTAATCACAATTTTGTAAAGTAGAAATCTTTAAATTTTAGTTCTGAAATTATAGTGAAAAAATACAAGAGAAAAGTAAGGTCTTCTCTCCTTCTTCTTTCCCCCCTATATATATACTTACGTATATAAGTAAGTATAAGTATATACGTATATAAGTATATACCCCCCTATTATTATTCTCTTATTCCTACAAAAGAGAATTGGTACTTTCCTAATTGGAAAGAACCAAAAAGAATAGATACGTAGTATCCCTTTAACCGCTATAAAACTAACTAAAGTAGTTTTCTATCGGAATAAAAGAGAGAAAACTACCAAAGAGAGAAAGTAGGTTACTTTCCAAAGTAAGTGGTATTATTTTTATAATTACAACGCATCCGCAGTATGGAATGTTATCTCTTGCTATTCGAGATTAAATTGGTCTCTGACAATTTATAATGGAATACAAGGATGCCTGAGTTCGCTTCGCTCACTTTTATATATATGTTAAGAAATGTAAATATATATTTTACATTACCGCATATAGGCAAAATATATGCTATACTAATAATGTAAGGCATTGAAAGAGATAATCTTCTAATAATTTTGTAAACAAAATTAAATATGAGGTTGCGTTTTTATCTAGTTTTGGTTACTATAGAAGTAGAAGGTAAAACAAAAGGAGGAAGGAAATGAGTTTTAAATCAGGTTATCGTAGACTCCAGCAAAGATTACAAAGACAATTACTTCAACAAGCTGGTCTCGAAAAAGAATATAGAAGGTTACAACGTAGAATTAAGAAGGAGATGAATGGAGCTAGACCTTATCTTTACAGGGATGTAGAACCAATGACATTGGGAGAACCGGTATGTATAATCCTAGTGTTTAACCAACAAGATGAAATACTTGCAAAGGTTATGGGATATACAGTAAAGGAAGTAATTAAAACAATGGAGGATTGGTTAGATGAATAAGTTCGTAGTTATAAGTGATATACATTATCCGTACCAAGATGAGGAAGCTATTAAAGCATTTTTAAGATTTATAAAAGCAAACCCAGTAGATACAATCATAATGAATGGTGATATATTAGATATGTATGATTGTTCAAGCTTTGACAAGAACCCAGATAGAATAAACAGTTTACAAGAAGAATTAAATCTAGCAACTAAGTTCTTTGCAAAGCTGAGAAAGATATTACCAAATGCAGAGATTGTATTTATTCGAGGTAATCATGAATATAGATTAGAAAGATACTTAATGAAACACCCAGAGCTTTTTAGTTTGGATGCTTTAAAACTGCCAAACTTACTCCGGTTAAGAGATTTTAATATAGGGTACGAACCTAAAGCTTTTAAACTAGGCTCATTAAAAATAACTCATGGAAGTATCGTAAGAAAGTTTAGCGGTTATACCGCCCATGCAGAACTTGATAAGAATGATTGCTCCGGAATATCTGGACATACTCACAGAGGAGGAGCTTATTTCAAACAAACTCCTAGTAGATACTTAGCTTGGTATGAAGGTTTCTGTTTATGTGATATTCACCCAGAGTATGTAGAAAATCCTAATTGGCAGCAAGGGTTCCTGTATGGCTATGTAAATAAAGACTCGTTCGCAATAAATCCTATACCGATTGTAGATGGCAAGATTAAATGCCCATTTTATATGGAATAGGTAGCGACATGTTAATTTCTCGTAGCACATCCGAGGATAAAAAAGGTGCAAATAATATAATACTGACACCGCCCTCAAAAGTATGAAATAGGACTGGGGTAGTAGTCAGAAAACAAAAAGCTGAAATTTAATCACTTCCTTCCTTTCATTGTCAACTTAGGGTTCCAGCTAATCCCTAAGACCTTTTCTTTTTGGAGGAAGAATGGCATTAACAAAAGAACATTGGATATTTATTGATAATTATATTCAAACATTAGATTATGCAGCAGCAGCAAAAGAGATGGGAGTTCCTCAAAAGGAAGCCGTAACTGCTGGATTAAATTTAATATCAAATAAAGAAATACAAGATGCAATCAAATTAAGACGTAGTGAGTTAGTTGAAGCTATGAAAGCTATACCACTTAGCAAAGAACAAATACTTGCTACAATGATGTTTCAATACCAAAAAGCAAATAAGCTTGATAGAACAAAAGAAGCTACAGAAATACTTAGTAAGATTGCAGAAGCAAATGGTATAGACCTTACTAAAATTCAGGTTGAACCAATTAATCTTATAATCAACAACCTAGATGAGAATAAGATTTAAAACAGAAGGATACGACGGCTATATTAAGAGCGGTGGAGTGAATACCGCAGACTTAATAATTGAGACCGTTCCAGAGATAATACTAGGTAAGGCTCTGGTTCAAATGCGGAATAAGAAGTTTGGTTGTTTTAGTCCTGTTTAGAGTTAAAACAGGCTCCGTAAACCCTTCGGGGTTAACCCCTAATAGTTCAATCACAGAACTGCCTGTATAGGAATGTTGAGGGTCGGAGTCCTTCTTAGGGGTATATAGCGGAGAAGTGTAACGGATGCATACAAGGCTCATACCCTTGTGGTAGTTGGTTCAATTCCAACCTCCGCAATTTTATCGGAAGGAAAACTTGATGGGTACATACGAGATAGAGTTATTACCAGCTCAAAGAAAATTTATAGAAATACCAGAAAATATAAAACCAGGTACTCAATATTATAGCTTATATCAAGGTGGCGTGGGTTCAGGAAAGACCTGGAGTGGTAGTCTAAAAGGATTACTAATAGCTCTAAAATATCCGGGTAGCGAAGGACTTGTTGGTGCTGCAACTTACGCATTATTAAGTCAGACAACCTTACCAGCGTATAAGATGCACTTAGATAATATGGGTTATCGGTATGACTGGAATGAGAAAAAACAAACACTAACACTACAGAATGGTAGCACTATTCTCTTTAAACATTTTGAAAACCCAGAAGATATTAAATCAATAGACAAACATTGGTGCGAAATTGAGGAGATGTCTCAAATATCGGAAGACAGTTTCTTAATGATTATGTCTCGTATTCGTAAACCTCCGAGACCGGAGTGGGCTGATAAATACGTATATCAAATATTTGGACATACAAACCCTCAGGCAAGTAAAGGTTGGATTTATGATAAGTTCAAGAAAAATCCACAACCTAACTTTAGAAGGATAATCGCTCCTACTACAGAAAATGTTCATCTACCAAAAGACTTCGTAGAGAACTTAAAGGCAAATTCTAGTGAAGAATATTTTGCTATTAATGTTTTAGGACAGGATGATACAAGCGAGTCCTTACTTGCGGTTAAAGGATTTAATCATAGCGTACAGGTTAGAGAAGATTTAACTATAGATAATAAGTATCCAATCCATTTAACTTGCGACTTTAACGTAGACCCAATGTGCTGGTATATATGCCAAGATTATGGAAACATGACCTATGTACTATACGAGTTTGTAATTGAAAATACAACAACACCAGATTGTACTCAGTTAGTAGCAGAAACCTTAGGAGAGAGATTTAAGTCTCATCCGATAATAATAAATGGTGATGCTACCGGACAGAGTAAAACAACAAAGGGTGTTGATTATAATTTAATGAAGACTGTACTTTATAGAGAAGGTTTTACTAATTTACAAGTACAAACTTTAAAAAAGAACCCAAGTATTGAATGGAGAATGTCTTGCTTTAATGAATGGATGCAAGACCATACTGGTAAACACCACATACTAATTCATCCTCAATGCGAACATTTTATCTATAATTTAGAAAATGTAGAGATTAAAGAGGGTACATCAAAACCTAAAATACCTAGTACCGGAGAACTTAAACGTAATCCCAAAGCTAAGTATTTAATACATCCAATTGATGCAGTAAGTTATCTTATTTGCCTATATCATCCTATTCGTAAAGAGTCTGAATGGTTCAGTTATAATAACAGACAATTTGGTACGGATGTGTTTGGTGGTAAATATGATAAACGATTAATATAGGAGATTATAATGGTAGCATACTATTATAAAGAAAACAAAAAAGTTTCTTTAAATTCAGAAAGACGTAAGGCTATTTGTTGTGATATCAAAAGTATGTTCAAGAGATATTACAAAGACTTAGAACCATCCAGAAGAGAAACGGCAGATATCCTTCGCTCATTATTTCCGGATACCAATGACGATAAGATAGAAAAGGTTCCTGACCTATATCAACAGTACCAAACTTATTCAGCAGCATTATTTAGAGCTTGTATTCCAAGTTATCAAGCTATATTAGATGTAGATGGTCAAGACCTTCCTTCAAATGAATTAGCTTCTACTTATAAAGCTAGTATTATTTATGATTGGGAAAACATAGAGTTAATGAAAACATTAGTTAAGATACTCTATGACTGGACAGTAAAAGGTGAAGCTGCTGCTTATATTCAATGGAAGACTGAAACCTATCAACAAGTAGATAATGTAACTAATGAATACATAAACGAAGATGGGGATACGGTTAGAGAAACTATTAAGGTTCGTGAAGATATACCAATCTTTGAATGTACTGATGTTAAATATATAGACCCGCATAGTTTATACTTTGATAAATCTCAGGTAGATGATTGGGAGAATTGCCGTAAGGTATATAGAGACTTTGTTCCGTTAGAAAAGATATTAGCTAATGCTAATTATAATCTGACTCCTGATGATAGAAAAGCATTAAAAGAATTAGTTAAAGCTGAACAAAAAGAGAATATAGGAACTGTTAATGCAGATACTATAGTTTACGGAAATACAGTAGAAGTTCTTGAGTTTGAAGGTACTTATGTAATGCCAGATACCTTAGAACCTCTAAGAAGAATAGAAGCTACAGTAATTGCTGGAGAGTTCTTATCTCAGTTTAAAGAGTCTGATAAACCTCAAACACCATTTATTTGGAAACCTTATATGGAAAGACCTGATACTGGTCGTGGTCAATCACCATTAAAGATACCTAGCATTATTAATGCAGTAGAAAATATGGTAATGGATTTAGTTATGACTTGTTATCAGTTAGTAGCTAATCCTCCTTATATCACTGCTAAAGGAGCTATACCTTATGCGGTAGATATAAGACCTGGTATGCCGGTAGAATACGATAATGAAATTATGGAACAACCTCCAATCAGGATGGATTTCTCAGGAGGACTTCAAGGCTATGCGGTTAATAATTACTTAACCCAAAAGATGCAAGATGCTACTGGTGTTACTCAGTATATGCAAGGTAGCCAAGATGGTTCCGTAAGAACTGCTAGTGAAGCAAGTTATATTCATTCCGGAGCTTCAATGAGAATGGCTTACGAGGCTATGAAGTTCGATGAGTTTATTAAACAACTTGTAAGAAAGTATGCTTTGTTTAAGAAAGTATATGACACTAGAGATATGCAAGTTAGACGTGAGGATGGTACCTATGCTATGGTAGACGAAGCAGTACGTTCAGGAAACTATCACTTCATAATTGGTGGAGCTAGAAGTTCCGTAGAGCGTGAAGCAGAAACTCAAAAGATGTTCTCATTACTTGGTTTACCAGCAGTACAAACTTTAGCTCAAGTTATGAACCCAGTAAATGCAGCAGAGTTCTTAGTATGGGCATTAAATAGAATGAATATCCAAGGTACTAATCAGATAGCAGAAATGCTCAGAGGTAATAAACAATTACAGGAGGTAGCTAGACAGTTAGGAATACAAGAACAAAATATACCTCAATTCAAAGAAGATGTAAGACAATACATAAACGACAATATGGGTACTATAGGTCAACAATATATGCAGCAATTAATGAATAGACAAGGAGGTATTCAATAGTGTTTAACCTTGAAACAATTAGTCTGTTCAGCAGAAAGAGAGACTCCACAAAGGATGATACCCAAGCCAAAGAAAAGGCTCAAGCTGAACTTAAAAGGTATGAATGTTTCAATACATTATTAAACGGTAGAGAAGAAACTTTTAAACAATGTAAAGACATCATACTTCAAGATGTACTAACCACAACACGTAGCAATTCTAAAATCAATAGGGATTATCTAATAGGATATCAGGATGCCCTAGATTGTATCCTAAAGGATTACAAAAAATTTGTAGATGCTATGGAGAAACTAAGTTAAGGAGATTTTGATTTATGGAAAACGAGACTGAAAAAGTAACACAACAAACAACTGAACAAGTATCGACTCCAACTACCGAGGTAGATGAAAGTAAAACTGATACACAGAACAATGTTACAGAAAACACTCAGACTAAAGAATTAAATGATAGCCCACTAGAAGGCTCAGGAACAAACAATAATGAGTCGGAAGGTAGTGTAACTCCTACGGATAATAAAGATGCCGTAGAGGGCAAGCCAGTGGTCTCTGATGAAATTCAGAAGAAATTAGATAAACTGGCTGAGTACGAAGTAAAAGATAAAGAGCTTACAGACCTTAGAGGTAGACTTGGTGTTACTGACAAAGTAGACAATCAAGTATTTTCAGCTCAGCAAGAACTAGCAATAGTCGAGAACCAAGCACAACAAGAGTACATAAAATTATGTAACGAGTATGGGGTTGACTACAGACCAGATAAAATAGATGCTAGTGGTAAAGAGTTAAAGGAAAAAGACCCTCAAGCTTTTTACGAATTACGATATAAGCTAGAAGCTTTAAATAATGAAGTTGAAGCTAAAAGAACAATGGTTGAAAACTATATCTCTCAAAGAGATATTCAACAAGCAATCTTACGTAATCAACAAGTTTTAGAAGCTTCCCCTGTTGTTGGTAATATTGTTAATCACTACTTACAACAAGGATGCACTGGTGCTGATATAGACCAGATAGTTAGCTTTAGTAATCAAATAATGCAAGAAGCTTTTGAAATGGGGAAACAATATGCTATGAATGAGAAAGCCCAAACTAAACCGGCAGAGGTATTAAATAATACTACAATTTCTCAACAAACGCAATCAAGTCCAACCCCTAAAGCCTTCACTCTGGCTGATATTGAAAAGATGGATGCAGAAACTTATAAAAAACATCAAAAGGAAATTGATAAGCTCTTCTTAGGTTAGATTTTTAAAACTTAAAAGGAGAAATAAATTATGGCTGAATATTTTAGCGAAGCATTGAGTAATGCAAATGGTGCAATACCTATTATATTTTCAAAGAAACTTGCCGTAGCTTACGGTACTAAAGGTATGGGTGTTACTGATAACCTTACCAATGATAACTATGCTGGTGAAATTAAAGAAATGGGAGACAGAGTAAGAATAGTTGTTCCTGTTGTTCCTTCTGATAATGCTATCGCATTTGCTCAATTAGACAAAGACGGTACTGACTCTGTAGAAGGTGTTTGCCCAACATTCCAATCTCCAGCTCCAGAGTCTTTAGACTTAGTTATCGATAGAGTTGCTACTTTCGGTTTAGCTATTGATGATGTTCAGAAAGCACAAACTCAGTTCAAACAATGGTTAGACGGTCAAGCTACTGCTTACGGTGAAAAATTAAAATACTTAAGAAATAGACAAATTGCTAACTATGCCTTCACTGCTACGGCTCCTACTGGACATGCTTTTGCTGATGGTGGACAAGGTGGTACATTAGCTACTCCGTTGACTGGTATCACTTCTCAGAACATCTTCACTCATTTACTTAAAGTAAAAGAAGCTTTAATTAAATCTGGGGCAGTAGGTGCTGATGGTACTTATTCTTTCAAACCTATGGAAGAAGAAGCTAGAGATGAAAGAGCAGTTATTGTCGTAACTCCTGAAATGCATACACTTATTATGTCTTCTTACAGAGTAGGTGGTCGTTCAGTTGATATGGCTGATGTAGTTGTTAAAGACGGTGCCGTTTCTAGAGTAGCTGGTATGGATGTAGTTATTGATAAATCTTTGAATGACTTACAAACAACCGGTTTACCTTTCTTAGCTGGTACTAAGAATGCAATTACTAAAGCTCAACAGATTTCTAAAGTTGAGTCTACAAGAGACCCTTATTGCTTTAGAGACCTTATTAAAGGTATTGACCTTTATGGTTTCAAATTGGTTCATCCGGAAGCATTATATCGTGGTGTAATTGCTGATGTTGACCCTGTTGAAGCTATTCCTACACAGGAAATTCAATAGCCATTCGTCTAGGGGGATTAATTTCTCCCTAGACTCTCTGGTATAATATAGGAGACGAAGATGTCCGGTAAAACTTATTTTGATTTATGTAATGATGTGTTAGAAGAATTGTATTACGAAAAGGTTGATACCTTTGAAGAATTAAATACAACTGCAGAAGGTAGACGTGTTAAAAAGATGCTTAACCAAGCTCTAAGTTATATTTGTAATAATGAAAATGAAGCTTGGGAATTTAGAAATAAAGATACAGAAATAGTTCTAGTACCCGGGATGAAGACTTATGATAGACCTAATGGTTTTATTCAGTATATGAAATACCCTTGTTTAGATTTAGTATTAGGCTACTATGAAGACCATAAGTATTTACCTCATAATACAACAGGATTGCCTGTAGGATATTATATTAGTAATGATAAGATTAACTTCTTCCCTACTCCTGGTGAAAGCGAAGATGATGTTATTATTAAAGTAGAATATTATACAGATGATTTTGCAGAAGATTGTTGTGGTTTAGGTAAACCTGAAATGAAGTTAGCTAATGATGTTCCTATTATTCCGGCTCGTCATAGAGATATATTAATATGGAAAGTATGTGCCGACTGGAGAGGTAATGATGCTGATGGAAATTATATACATTACCAATCTAAATTCAAGAGAGCATATAGAGCTTTGTGTAAGGATTGTAGACGTACTCAAGATTTACCTAATGGCTTCCATTTAGGAGAACATGAACAAAGTATTGCTAAATCTCTATATAATGCTTGGCAAATTAGAACACAAACATCAAGAGGTAATATATAATGAGTAAAGCTCTAAGCTTTTATAATTTAACCGGAGGATTAAATACAGTACAAGACTTAGCAACTATTAATTCTAGTTCTAGTCGTACAGAGTCTCCGGATATGATGAATGTAGAATATTACAAACTAGGTGGTATTCAAACAATGAAGGGTAATACCTTAATAGGTATGCCTAGTCCTGGTGGAAGTACAGTAACTTGTGGATATGAATACACTCTAGGTAATGAGTCTTATATGATAGTTACTACCCAAGATAATAAAGTTTGGGAGTATGATAAATTCAACAAGACCTTTGGTTTAATAGGTACAATGTTATATGAGGATGGTGGAGAAAGTGGTACTAATCCTAGACATTGTATTGTAGGTTATAATAACGGAGTAGTTGTAGTTAATGGTTGGTCTGCTTTTTATTATAACAAAGAGAAACCTAGTTTAACTAAGACTTGGGTACCTGTATTAAGTATACAAGATGAAGGACAAACCTTACAAACTACTTTTCATCCATCAACAATAGCTTCCTATAGAGGTAGGTTATTTATGGGAGCTAACTCTGTTGAACAAGGAAACGAAGCTTATACTGGTGGGATGTTATTCTATTCTGGTGTAGGTTTAGGAACTCAGGATGTATGGCAAGAGTCTTCTAATGTTGGTGAAGATGCTGGAGCTTTTAAAGAGTTCTTTGAAGATAGTTCTAACTTTACTGCTTTAGGAACTTGGGCAGAGTTCTTAGTAGTTCATAAAGAACAGAATACTTACCTACTTAACGGTACTGCTGATTTAGCTAGTGAATGGGAATTAAAACCTTACTCAGAATACACGACACCTTCTCAGCAATCATACGTAGTAGCTAATAACGGTTACTTTACTTATGTTCCAGAAGCTGGAGGTATTTATTCTTTACTAACCAGAAGTATTTATAATAACACTTATCAAGGTGGAGACTTATCTTTTAAGATTAAAGATAGTTTTGTTAATATAGATGTAGATAGATATAATGAAATATACGCTACTTACAATCCTAAGAAAAAGTATATCTTATTCTATATGCCAATGATAGATAACCTTGATGAATATAGAGGAACTACTGAAAGTCCTAATGAGAATTATGGAGAGTATAACGGTAGTGGTAAATGTTATATCTATGATATACAAACTAAGACTTGGTTATTCAGAAAAGTTCCACAATATGTAACTTGTGCTTTTCAGTTTGAGAATGAAACTTATATCGGTACAAGAGATGGTTTAGTTCTTCAAGAATTCAAGGGTAAGACATTTAACGGTAGACCAATTCAATTTCATTGGTTATCACCTTCCTTTATCTGGGGAGGAGGAACAAATAAAACTACTACTAAAGAGTTTAGAATTAAGATGCTTAATACATCCGCTAATCACTTCTATGTAGAAAGTTATAGAGATGGTAACCTAAGTGCTAAAGAGAAACGTTTAATAAAGAACCTAAACGATAATCTAGGTGGTTTAATTTGGGATGTAGATTACAACTATCCTACTTATAATAGCCTTAATGAAATAACCGAGTTAGGAGATTGGAACCCTAATAACTTCGATTATATATTAAGTAGGGATATCTATCAAATAAAGAATAAAGAAGGTCAAAGATATAAATATACTATAGATGGTACTGATTACTATACAGAAAAAGAGATAGGCGAGTATAGTTGGAATGTTCCGGTATACACTCTTAATTCTTCTACTCAGCAGTTAGTATTTGATGGATATAATCAATATGATAAATATTATACAGAGACTCAGGTAACAGTAAATGATGATTATAATTTAGTTAAACAAACTACAGTAACATCTTACGCTTGGAACAAAAAAATACCTAGTAGCTTATGTTATAAATATACAGATAGTAATGGTACTTATTACGCTTGGGTTGAAGGTGATATTTGTCAAACTAACATAGTTAAGAAACAAGTAACTACGACTAATTACTATGCCTTCTATGGTGTTGATTATAACTATAATCGTAATGGGAGAATATTTGGTGTTACTACTCAAGCTTATGCTAATGCTATCAAGAATGGTACTACTAATACTAATATACCAATCTATATTAAAGACGGTAGCAATTGGTATCACACCGTAGAAATAGGTACAGGTACCGCCCAATTATTCCCTTCCAATATAGCTCCTTATGGTAGTGCTTATGGTTATGGTATAGCTGCTAGAAAAGATGGACAAGATTTTGCTTGGTATAGTTATAGTAAAAACCAGTTCCAAAAGTTAATACTTGATAGAGCTGAAAGCTATGACGATAAAGATACTGAAACAAAAGAAGTTCCTAGTGGAACAAATCCTATACCTAGTAGTACTAAAACGTATACTCAAAGTGGAAGTAATATCATTATAAAAATTAATGGTGTTAACAGAACTTTCACTAGAGAGTCTAGTAAGGATTTAGGTAGTGTTACTGGTACTAACTACTATACAGATACAACAGATATAGGATATGGTGATAACGTTTATACGGACATTAATCTTACTAATGTTTATGGAACCGTATCAAGCGTATCAGGAAATACAATAACAGTAAACGGTAATACCTTAACTAGATATAGCCAAGCTGATAAACAAAGAACAACATCTAGTTACTATTTAAGAACCTCTAACTTCTTGGCTACTACTCCAACTACAGAAACTATTAATGAACCTATTTATAATTATCCAGTATTACCAGAAAATACATTACCTAAGTCTTTAACGGATACAGTATGGGATTATTCAAATAGTTTCACAACTAAAGATGGAGATTTTCCAGCAGACCTACCTAGTGGATATGATAATTATAATGATATTCCGGTAGCTATGCTAGGAGATGGTTGGTTAGAACAAGGTTATCAAACTAAACGTTTCTTACTTCCTACTCAATATTTTGAGACTGTTCAGTTCAGGTTCTCTGGTGGGTATGAAGATGAAGATGGAGATGATAATTATAGTGATAATATATGTATAAGTGGTTTTGAAGTTGAAGGTATTCAGCTCGCAGAAACCCCTTGGAGATAACGAAAAGGAGGACAAAATATGTACGAAGTTATCCAAGTTAAATGGGAACCAGAATTCCAAGATGAGATAAAAGAAATCTATAGGATGTTCAAAGACCAAGAAAGAAAGATATTTGATTTAACCACATATACCGAAGGTAATACAATTATGGACTTCGTTGAAAGAACTATAGAAGATGATTTAGTCTTTATGGTAAAAGAAGATGGAGTACCTTGTGCGGTATTTACCCTAGATAATATTAGGGTATACAAAACAGTAATAACAAGAATTAATATACATTGTGCAATTCGTAGACACTTCTGGGGAGCTAAGGCTAGAGAGATATGTAAAGTATTTCTAAACTTCTTAGATAGTCATTATCTAATAAAAAAGCTCATAGCAGAGGTTCCCCAATGTGGATACGGAGTAATAAAACTTCTAAAGGATTTAGGGTTTAAACATGAAGGTACTATGAAAGAGTCTAGTGTTTATCTTGATAAAAACAATAAACCTAAATTCTATGATGATTTGATTTATTCAAGAACTAGAGAGGATATAAAATAATGGGTACATTTGGTGGTAATAAAAAAGTTAAAGCTCCTGTATATCAAGAATGGCAAGGTAATGAATATACTGATAGAGCTAGACAAAATGTAGGAACCTATGGTGATTGGGTAGGAGGTAATTGGCAGTCTTTAGTAAAAGCTCCTACTGCTCAAGACTTTACTGGAATAGTTAATAAAGCTTACAATACGACTTGGGATGATTTCCTCCAAGATTACAATACGCAAGCTAATGCTATTGCTAGTAGAAATTACAATAGGTTTGGAGGATTAGGTTCTACTCCTTCTATGTATACGCAAGATATGCTTAATAAACAAGAGAATGACCTTGCTAGTAGATTAGGTTCTCAAATGTATCAGATGGCAGACCAACTTGCTGGTAATCAATTTAATAGAAACCTTACATCTTTGGGTACTGTTTATGGTATGTATAATGATGCTGGTAATACTATTAATGATTTAGACAAGAATAATTGGCAGATACGTAATAGAAATATTGAAGCACAATATGTTGCTGATGCTCAGAATGCTCAGAATAGATTTAATTTAGGTAATGCTTTAACTTCTGGTATCGGGGGTGCTTTAACCGGTTTAGCTTCCGGTGGAGTTCCTGGTGCTATTCTAGGTGGTGTAGGAGGTTTGGCTACTGGTGCATTAAGTGGACAAAATACCGGAGCTATAGGTACTATGTTTAATAGTCAATCTCCAGCAGTTCAATGGTTAGGTAATATTAATACAACTCCTAATCTTAATCTGAATACAAAGGCTCAACAAATAGTTAATACACCTACTACTTATAGAACCTATATGGGAGGAAGATATTAATGGTGAATGTAAGATTTAAGAACTATAAAGACTTTGTTAATTTTTTCTTAAAAGCTCCAAGGAATGTTCAAAGAATACTTTATAAAGCATATCCTGACTTTGCTGCTAAAATGACTAATGATTATATCAACAGTACTAAGAAGATAACAAATAAAACACAACCTAAACCTCAACCTCAAACTACTCCTAAACAAATAGGGATGGCTAAGGATACAGTTAAAGGTATCAAAGATAAAGTAGAAGATACTATTAAAGATACCGCTAAGAAAGCTACTGAGAAAGCTCCTATAATTAGTAAGGTAGGTAAGATTGCTAAATGGGGAGGAAGAGCTTTAGCTGGTGCTGGTACTGCTTGGACAATGTTAGACCCTAAGACAACTTGGAACCAAAAGATTTTAGGAGCTGGTTTATCAGTACCTCATCCGGTAGTTAGAGCAGCATCTCTTGCTGGACTAGGAGCTACAGAACTTATTCCTCAAGCAATTCAAAGTTACTATGATAAGAAGATGGCTGGGGATAATAGATATAACTGGAAACAAGGTGATGAGATAAATATGTATGATGCTTTTGATACTCTCAACACTAACTTTACTCCAGAACAAAGAGCTAAAGTAGATGCTTATAATAAAGCTATAAGAGCTAAATTGATTAAAGAAGCAGATGATACCTTAGCAGCTAATCAAGCTTTGCAAGATGAATACCAACAAGGTATTGATAGAATGCAAACAGAAGAAAATAATCTAACTAACGTAATTAATGGTGGAAGTTATCCTGAACCTCCAAAATTTAATTACTCTACAGGAAGATATACTAATCAGACCTCTCAGAATGCCCCAGAAGGAGCGTTTATTTATCCTCAGGATACTCAGGTAGTAAATTCAAATCAACAAGCCTTAAAGGGCAACGTAGACGTTCCTAATGTATTTAGTGATATTCCTGATTATGGTAGATGGAATGCTGGGGTAAGTTCAAGGTTAGCAGATTTACAAGCTATGAACAATAATCAAGTAGAAGGAGTTCAACCAATGCAGAATAATGCTGGTACAGAAGCTTTATTACAATACCTTCAATTACAAAATGCTAAGAACCAACAAGCTCAGCAAGCTAATGAAGCTATATTAAAACAATATCAAGATGCAGTAAGAGCTGATGAAAGACAAGCTTATGCAAATCAGTTAGGTAACTTTATTTCTAGTCTTACTCCTAGTCAAAGGGGTGGAATTAGTTATGTAAGTGCTAGGGGAGATTTAAACACAATTCCAGTAGACCAATATTCTCAATCTACAATGTTTAAATTACCTAGTACATCAACCGGAAATGTTGATAAACTTGCAGCTCAATTAAAACTTCAAGAAGGTCTTAAAGGTAATGTTAATAATGATATTACTGGACAAGTTTTAACTGCTCAGGCTCTTGGTGATATGTATAATGTTAATCCTTTAATATTCTTAAATAAAGATTTAGCTAAGGAATATATGCAAGGACAAAATACTCTAGCAAATACAAGAGTTACCGGTCAAGAAAGACGTATGGATATTCCGATAAATGCACAAGCTGATGTAATTAAACAGGATGCTATTACGGCTGGTAAATTAGCTACAGATAAAGCTAATGCTTATTATGATTATGTCTTAGAATTAATGAGACAATCTGGAATGAATGATAGACAAGCTCAACAAATTGCTAGTCAAGAAGCTATTAATATGTTTGCTCAAGAAAATCAAAACTATAGGGCTATGTTAGAAGATACTAGAATAAGAGACTTGGCTCCGTTTAATAGAGAAACACAACTTATGGTAGCTGATGCTTATGCAAGGAATAGAGGTACCCAAGAAGAGAGTCCTTTAAGTAATATGTATAAAGCAGCTCAAATACAACAAATTGGTGCTAGTTTTCAAAACCCTCAACAACAACAAATGTTTTGGGATTATGTTAATAAATGGGGAGATGGAACCTCGACAGTTGGAGGAGTTAATCCTTACGGAATAAGCATAGACCAAGAAAAGATATTAAGAAGACAAAGGAATAGATAATGGCTGATAGAAAAGGTTTTATAGATAGTGCGGTTAATCAATATGGTTTAACAACCCAAGAGATTAATTCTGCATTACAAGAAGCTGGATTTAATAAGTTAAATAAAATAGAGTCTACTTTAATAGATGAAGGTAAATGGGGTACAACCGCTTTAGGTAGAGCTAAGGAAGGACTTACCGATATAACAAGCGGTTTATCTACCCTAGTATCACAAGCCGCTAACCATCCTATAGTTACTGGTAGAGAATTAGGAAGATATGTTTCTAATAATAGTCTTCCTAAAATAATAGCTGACTTTTATAATGCTGCTACAAAACCAGTACAATTAGATGCAGAAAGTTTAGGAAGTAATTATGCAGAAGGTGGTATAAAAGGAGTAGGTGAAGGTGTTATTGCTGGTATGGTTGCTAATCCAACAGATGCAGCTATACTGGCTAGTCCTGTAATTTTAAAAGGTGTAGCTAAAGGTGCAAGAGCAGTAGCAAATAATGCAGATAAACTTCCTTTACCAAAGTTTGTTAAGAATACATTAAGAGGTTCTATATCAGATAAAGGTAGAGAAGTTAATCAAATACTTAGAGATAGCAAACTAGCTACAAGTAGACCTATAGAAGAATTAAAAGCTTCTAATATATCTATACAAAACGCTAAGACTTCTGATTTAGCTCAAGCAGTAAAAAACCTAGAAACTGGTAGGATGGCTGGTACTCCAGAACAAATTAATCTTACTCAACAATTAAAAGATATGACTACCAGAATAGATGATATGATGGTTCAGCATGGATTTAATCCTGACTATTCTAAAGCTGAAACTATCAATCAATATGCTACTAGATACTTCCAAGAAGCTGGTAAAGATATTCCGGTAAGTCAAATAGAAAAACTTCTTAAAGATACAGAACTTGCTAATAAGTTTGGAGTTACTCCGGAAGAAGTTCAACAAGTATTAGTTAAAGGAGAACAACTTTATAGGGATGGTTTTATTCGTCCTATAAAACATAAATCTACTGCAGAGTCCGTTAGAGAAGGGTTTGTATCAGAAGCAGAGAAAAAGGTTAAAGACCCTAGAGCTAAGATGTACGGTACTCAATCCTACGAAGATGTAGCAGAAGGTATTAAAGCTGGTGCTTATGATGATATAATTAAAACTCTAGGCAAAGCAGATGCTTCTTATAATGCTTTAAATGAAATGACCGGAGTGGTCGGTAGAAAAGTAGAACCAGAGTTTACTTCTAAAGTATCTAATAAAATTAGAAGTCTAACTGATAAAGAATATATAGATAAAACTACAGACCATATATGGAACTGGATGCAAAAGAATGATTGGAAACTTCCCAAATTAGGATTTACTAAAGAGGACTTGAAATTCTTTATCAAAAATAAAGGTAATAAATACCGTATAAATGGTAAAACTACTATCGCTGAAAATAAAATACCTCATGAATTAATAAGACTTAAAGAAGGAGGTAAAAGACCATTTCAATGGATATTAGATGAAGAGTTTGAAACTATAAACGGTAAACTATCTGATACTACTATTACAAGAAAAATAAAAGACATCCCATTAAAAGAGGATGAAGTAGTTGTATCTCCTAGACTATTAAGAGAAAAAATAGGTACTGCGTTAGCTGGTGGTGAAGGAGTTAATGAACCATTACAATCTATCACTAGAGGGCTTAATAAGTCCGAGATGGAGAGATATGCTGACAACCTATATGTTTATAAGAAATCAGATTTAGAAGCCCTTCAAAAGGCATTTAACGTTTCTGGTAGACAAAAGGGAATGGGTTTAGTAGGAGACATTACTGGCATAGGTAAGACAATAGCTCTAGCTACTCCTAGATATGTTGCTGGTAACGCTACAACAAACTTCTTAATGAACCCGATAACCGGTACAGGAATAGGACATTATGCCAGAGCTTTAGATAGCATAATTGGTAAGGCTGATGAGATACCTCAAATACTTAGAAGGTCTGCTAGTTACTCAGGATACTTAGGAGAAAAACTTCCTATTAATTCTGAGATGAAAGTTATATACGAGAAGTTAGTTAAAGATTTAAAAGAAGGAGATTTTAGTACTAAGTGGCAAGCTCTTAATGGTATTGTCAATACTCCAATTTTTAAATCAGCTAACAGTATAGAAACATTACAACGTAGTGCTGAGTTCTTTAATCAAGCTGAGAAATATGCCAATAAAGTTGGTAAAACTATTGATGAGGTTATTAAAGAAGCTAATGCTAATGGAGGTTTAAATAAAACATATAGAGCTATTAATAAAAGAGTAGAAGAAGTTCTAGGTGATTATACTGGCAGAAACTATTATGCTCCAGAACAAATGACAAATATAGCTAATATAATGTTACCATTCTATAGACCATTTACTCAAGCTCCTAGACAAATGTTTAACGCAGTAAAGGATTATCCTTTAGGTACTCAATTAGGTGCTATAATTCCTAGTAGATACGGTAAAGAAATATCTGATAGAGCTAAAGAGGAATATGGTATAGAACCTTATCGTAGTCAAGGCGGTTCTCCAGTACTTGCTCCATTTAATAATGCTCCGGGTAGAGTTATATATAATCAATACCATGCGTTCTCTCCGGTTGGAGAAATGATTAATAACCCTGGTGATGTATTACAAGGGAACCCATTCTTAGGAGCTATGTACAATATAGGTGCTGGTAGAACAAGATATGGAGAAGCCCCATTACCTCCTAATACTTATAAGAACCCAGATGGTAGTTATAGTATAATGGATAACAATGGTAATGTTTATCCTTATAGACCAGAAGAACATTTTGAAGACTCTGTAAGATTTAGAATAGCAGAGACCTTAAAAGCTTTAACTCCTATAGGTGGGGTTAATAGTTATATACTTCCTACTCTAGCAAGAATAACTAATCAAGAATACGCTAGACCAGCAGATACATCTCTATTAGGACAAATAGGAGATACTTCTATACCATTCTTAATGGAAGGTGCTGCTGGAAGAACTAGAGAAGGTAAAGAATTAATACTTCCTCAGTTAGGTTTTAACTATGCTGATACATACCCAGAAAGAAGTCCTGAGTATACTCCGGTACAAGTTAGAACAACAAGGAAGAGAATAATAAAGAAACAAGCTAGAAACGAGAGGAGATAATAATGAGTTTAATTATACCTTATACCTTTAAAGGAGGTACTTCTGCTAAGGCTCAAGAAGTTAATGCTAACTTTGTAGCAGTTCAGAAAGCTTTTGATACTATTTCAAGCAATCAGGATAACCTACAAAATATGTATGAAAGTCTTAATGTTAATAAGGCAAATACCAATGGTTCTACTGGACAAGTATTTAATGTAGCTGAACCAGTAAGCGGATATCATGCAGTTAATAGAGATTATTTTTGGAATAATATTAATTGGTTGCAATATATTATATCCGGTCTCCATATACAAATAATTGACGGAGACACCTTTACAATAACTCCTGGTGGATGTTTTGATAGTACTGGTAATTATGTTATCTATAACAATACAAACTACACTACAGGCAATCTACAAGGCTTGGGTGTATCTGCTACTTATAATGTTTATATTAAAGCTAGAAGTAGTGATACAACACCTACTATTTATGGATTACAATTTAAACCAGTTAATGGTTCTCAAGATATAACTCTTGATTATGAGGATACTATCTATAGAAAGATAGGAACTATAACTACTAATGCTTCTAGAGAACTTATCTCTACTGCTAAGGAGGAATACTAATGGCTTGTAAGAATAACAGATTAGTAATGAAGATAAAATCCGGAGAAGAAAAAGGATTTAACTTTACTATAAAAGCTAATGCTGGGTTTAATGATGTAAATGGTAATCCTGTTTATAATCCTGTAGACCTATCTGACTATGTAGTTGAATTTCAAATAAAGAAATATCCTTACTATTCAGTACAATCTATTATAGAAAAGATAATTACTTTAGATGAACAAGAAGGGATAGGTTGGATTAATGACCCAACTAATGGTAACTTTGTGGTACAAATAACTCTAGAAGACTTAGAAAAGTTAGTTCCTGAAAAAGATTATTACCTAATAATTACTTTGGTTACTAAAGATAATAGAATAATTATCTCAGGAGAAAATGATAAGTCTGGCATATTTAGAGTATGTCAATCCTAGGAGGTTTAAATGAGCGATAATTCATTTGAATATATAACAACTGATTATATGGTTAGTGTAAATCCTATAGAAGATACTCAGAGTCCTATTGTAGAATATATAGTAGAGTTAGGACAACAAGGGTTACCCGGAGCTAAAGGAGAACCTGGAGAACCGGGTTTCTCTCCTGTTGTAACTTCTGTTATTGATGATGATACTATTAGGTTTACATTAGTAAATAAAGATGAAGTAACCACTACCCCTAACTTCTACGATTTATTAGCTAAAAAAGATTTAAGTAATACTACTTATGCAGATGATATGGCTAATAAGTTAGATAAGGATGGAACTAATGCAGATAGTCCTATTACATTAAATAAATTAATTATTACCGCTGGTACTACAATGGTTGCGGATGTTTTATTATCAACTACCCATAATAGAAATATAAACATCAATGCTCCTATAAGAACTATTAATAATATTCAATTATCACCTAGCGGTACAACTGGTATAGTTACTTATAAAGGTAATGAACTTGCTACTTTGGATGATATACCGGAAGTTCCTGATGTATCTAATTTCTTAAATAAAGATGGTAGTAATGCTGCTAGTACTATAGGCTTACAAAATATTAGTTTAGCAGGTAAGATACAAACTGCTCAACCTAGCTTTTATATAAGTAATACTAGGAATAGTGATGGTAATATTACAATAGATACTTTTAATGGTGATATATATCTAAGTCCTGATAGTAGCCACAAACTATATTATAGAAATAAAGAAATAGCTACATTAAGTGATATTCCTACAGTTGGTAATGGTGTTATAACTATTAAACAGGGTGATGTTACTAAAGGAACCTTTACCACTAACCAATCTGGTAATGCTACTATAGAATTAGACGAAGGTGGTGGTAGTGGTTCTTATACTGATGGTAATGGTATAAATATTATTAATAATGTTATTAGCATAGATGATACCGTAGCCTTAAAAACAGATATACCAGATGTATCAAACTTTGTAACCAATACGAGTTTAGCAACTACCTTAACTAGTTATGTTACGACTGGTACTTTAGTTAATACTCTATCCTTATATGCTAGAAAAGACCAATTAGAAGCAGTAGCATTTAGTGGTGATTATGACGATTTAATAAATCAGCCTACAATTGGAAACGGTACAATAACCTTTACACAGGGTGGTGTTACGAAGGGAATAATAACTACTAATCAGACAGGTGATACAACTATTGATTTTGATGGTGGTGGCGGAGGAGGAGTTACCAATCCGATAGCTTTAAGTGAAAGTATAGGAGGAAATACATATAACCTCAATATAGGAATTGATAAGACTACTGGTAATCTACAAGGAACTTATTCTTATCCTGTATCTGGTGGTACCGATACGTTACCTTTATTCTCCAGAAGTTATGGTTTAGTAAATGCTGGCTTATCTAACAACTATACAACTGTTAATGGATACCAAACAAATCAACTCTCTGTTAAAGTTGATAATTCTACTATAGGTTTTAATAATAATGGTGCCTTAACAGTAACAGGAAGTTATGCTAGTACTACTGACTTAGATGATAAGGTTTCAAAATCCGGTGATACTATGACCGGAGACTTAACCTTAGAAGATGCTGGGCTTCATAGTGTATGGACTGATGCAGATACCACAGTTACACCATCAACCACAATATCTCATGACCCTATCATTTTTCAGGATGTCAATAGTGTCGGTATGACTTATTTAGGATTTGTGAGATATGCAAATGGTAATTATGCATCCAAATTATCAACAAGAAAGACTGGTGGTGGTTGGTCTACATTTGAAGTAGGTTATAATCCCAGTGGTGATGCTTATTGTAATTTTCCTAACACTAAAAGGGTTGATGGTCAATGGATAAATAGTAATAAGGAATTATTATCAGGTGGTAATTTAACAAATGGCGACCATACCTATAGTTTATCTTCTTACTTACCTACGGCTGATAAATATGAAGTGTTGGTTACTGTTCGTGGACGTACAGGTAGTTCAAGCGGAAACTATGTCATAGCCAATGTCGGCAGTAATGCTATGGGGTATCAAACCGTTGCTAGTGCTATAACAAGAAGTTCTAGTTATGTATCTTGGGGTAGTACAGTTATAGTGCCTGTAGGTACAGATAGAGTGTTAAAAGTAAATTTAAACTGTAATGCTACTGCAACCGAAACTTATGTTGTATGTCGTGGTTATAGACGTATCGGAATTAATGCATAAGGAGAAATATATGTCATACTATTTATGGATAGAAGATAATAAAATTAATGGTGGTTCAACATTATTTCAAGAAGAAGTCTTTACTGATAATAGATTTCAGGTAGAAGTATCAGAAGAAGTTCATAATTCTTATATTAAAGATAATCTTAAATACGTTTGGAACGGTTCTGAAATCGTATTAAATCCTGATTACGAAGAAGAAAAGAAAGCTGCTAGACATAATTATGCTATGGAATTATCAATGACTCCTTTAGACTTTCTTAAGGCTATAGAACCTTATGGTATAACTTATGATACTATTAAACAATTAATGGCTAATAATCCACAAGTTGAAAGAGAATTAAGGTTTTGTCAAAATGTATACCGTAAACATCCAATGATAATTCAATTTGCAGAACAGTTTGGTATAACATCTGAACAATTAGACGAGTTATTTATAGCAGCAAACGGAGAACCTGATTAATGAAAATAGATATTCTTTACTTAAAGGTAAGGCGGAAGGTGAGAGGGCAACTCCTCTCCCTTCTGGAGTTATTACAAAATGAAAATGTAGATAAAATAGAACAAGCTTTAATAGCTGAGGGAATGAGAACCTTGGTCGGTAGCTATACGGATTGTAAAATACCTGATAAAGCTTATGATGCAGTAGCTAAGGAGGTAGTTAAATGTCTGAACAAGATAAACGACAGACTCCAAAAGAGATTAAAGAGCTAAGGTATTCACAACCTGAGAGAAAAAAGTTTGAAGTATTATATCAAAACTATACTCCCTATAAAAATTTAGGAAGTTGGTTACAATTTATTTGGAGGTTTTAAATATGAGTGGAACAGAAACAATGGGGCAGATGTACGCTAGATTATTATATGATAAAGATATGAATAATCTATTAAATAAATATTTAGCTGGATACCCCTTACATTCTCCAGCTATAGAAATGGCAGAAAATGAATTATACAATATGGGTATGAGTAATATGATTAATCCTAAATATCACCCAGAACTTAATGCAAAGGGTGCTTTAGGCAAAACGGCAAGTTCTATTATGAAAGGTGCAAGAGGAGCAGCTCACTTAATACCTATAGTTGGAGCTGGATTAACCGCTGCTGATATATATCAAGGATTAAATCAACCTGTAGGAGCAGCAAATATTCCATATGAACAACGGTTAAAAACCGCTTCTCCTTTTGAGAGAGAACAATTAATGAACATAAATTATTTTGGTAGATAATATGCAAGCGAGATTTTTAACAGATGAAAGTAGGATAGGATACTTAGAAAAAGACCTATACTTTACTAATGATAATACGTTATTTCAAGATAGCAAAGGTAATATCTATATAGTACCAAGAGGTTTTGTAACAGACTTCTACTCTATCCCAGATATGTTAGCTTGGGTAACAGGAGATAGTGCTGAACGAGACCCTAGACCGGCAATAGTACATGACTTTGGTTGTGCATTTCATGGTCTACTAAGGGTACGAGGGATGCTGGTACGAGACTTAATCCAGTATGGATACCTTACTAAACACTACTCAGAGTTAAGGAAGAAAGATTATAATATCTGTACAGATATACCAACATGTTTCTTAGAATTTGTACCAATGAGTAAAGGTCAAGTAAACAATATCCTTGGAGAAGCTATGAGTTGTCTCCAAGTTCCAAGAAGAACTTTAATTCGTTTAGGTGTATGCTTTAATATAAATTGGTACTGGACAGGTACTAAGTTTGATATGAGTAAAATATATACAATCTATAATCATTATAAAAGGAGGTAGTAATGAGATTATCACCACACTTTACACTAGAAGAAATGATATATAGTGATACTGCTAAGAGATATAAAATAGATAATACTCCTAAAGAGGAGATAATAAAGAACCTAGGTTATCTAGCTCATAATCTCCTAGAACCTTTAAGAGAATTATTAGGTAGACCTATAGTTATTACCTCCGGTTATAGATGCGAAAAACTCAATACCAAAATAAAAGGAAGTAAAACATCCCAACATATGTATGGACAAGCTGCGGATATTTGGGTAAGAGGTATGAGTCCTCAATTATTATATGAAACTATTAAAAACTCCGGTTTAGATTATGACCAACTTATTCATGAGAAAACTAAAAATGCTGAATGGGTTCATATATCTTATTGTAAGCATAATCGACACCAGAATTTATTATATAAATCAGGGGTTTATGTACTAGATTAATTCTAAGGTACCTGTAATCAAATTTAAGGCTGGTCGAACTTATTTATAAAGAAGATTACCTAAAAGATATTTAACCCCGATTAAATCGTATTCTAGCTAGCTTAAATAAAGGATATGATATTATGGATAAAACAACATATGAATTTTTAGAAAGACTTGATAAAAGATTAGATAATATGGAAGCTGATATAAAAGACCTTATGGCTTGGAAGAACCGGATGATGGGAGTATTTATAGCAGTAAGTGTTGTATGTAGCTTCCTGATTAGTGAAATTAAATCAAGATTAGGAATTATATAAAAAAGAAAAGAGGATGCCTTTAATTAGACGTCCTCTTTTTTATTATTTATTTCTTGTTTTAAGCATCCTTCCAGATAGCCACAAGTTTCTAACATACTATCAATAAGAAACTCTGCAAACTTATTCTTGGCTTCCTGTTGATTGCTTATTAATAAACTATAAGTAAGGTTGTATAGTTCAGCAACTAAAGGTTTGGTTCTAGATGTTGTAATATTTTCTCCGGTAAATACATTAATCTCATCCAGCTCTCTATACCAGTATTTCTCTACATCAATATTAAGAGAGTTACAAATTTCTTCAAGGAATACTACACTATCTAAATCCCCTTCAAATTGATAATCTATAGTTGTATATAATTCTTCATTATCCATTACTCAGTCCTTACTGTCATTAATCCTCTAGCTAAGACGTTTACACATTCCTCATCATACTCTACATGCTCGTTATGACTAATAAAGTCTATTGCATGAAGTAGTTCGTGAAAGAAAGTTTGTTTAATATTCTGTAAAGATTGTCTAGTATCAATATAAATAACACTATCAAAATATCTTACAAGACCTAGTGCTACTTGTCTATCTGATAGGAGGTCTTCATCTTTATCAGTCTCAATGATTTTAAATGTATGTCCTAATACTTCCACATACTCAAAACCTAATTTAGTTTTCTTCTTTGTTTTCTTTGCCATCTTGTACCTCCATATTAAATATACCTTCGTATTTATTTCTCATACTATTAAAGAATTTGTTTATATTCTTTTCTCTTACTTTATCTATTCTAGCATTAAGGTCTAATAGTTTTTCCGATACTTCTATAAATTCATCCTTCATAGCATCCGGAATTTCTTCTACATGATTACGGAAGATATCAGTATAACCTTCAATAGCTTGCCATAATGTATCTATTTTTATTTGTTGTAATCTAAACATTCTCTTAACTGTTGTCATTTTCTTTACTCCTTATATATAGTTCTAATATCGCTAAACTATTCCAAACCATGTGGCTCAGGTGTAATAGTCCAGTTTCTTCGTCTATCTCTTTACCTGTATTATGTTTAAGTAAATGTCTTATCATAGCATCCTGATATCTAGTAAAAGCATTATCAACCTTTTGCCAATTATCTACTGCCGGATATTTATGAGTGCCAAACTCAATACATTTACCTACCTCTAAAAGAGCATTAGGAAATATTCTACATAGAGTACCTACCATTGGTTTACCAGTGTCATATTTTTTACCTTCTTTACTCATTTATAATACCCTCCAAATAGTTTACTAATCCTTTAATGCTACTAGCTACATCTAGTAAAGGTCGGTCTAATATATCTATAAGTTCATTCTTAATACCTTTAAGTGTATCTAGATATTTACGTTCTCTAGAGTACATACATTGTATATTACTTATATTATCACCACCACTCATTTGATATCTCCTGTCTTTATTGTAGTTCCATTACCATCATCTATTCCATCCATCTATTCAACCTCCTGTATGTCTAATAAAGGTAATATGTCATCTGTAAATACTAATGGCTTGCCGCTATATCTGCAATTATTTGGACTCTTCAATAACTCTACAATCTGTTTCATAACGCAGTCGGTACAATCTTGGCAACGCACATTCTTATTCCAACAAACATTATCAGAACCATGAATTTGTTCACAGTTTTTTATAATATATTTACTCATTCTTATTTCCTTTTCCTAATATTTTTTTAATAACTTTTACTACACCTACAAGGAATATTGCCAACACTCCGCAAGTTATAGTAAAACTTATCATCCATAATAAAAAGTCGCATAAACTTCCTTCATAACATCCGTTTACCATCTATTCCAATATCTCCTTTATTTGTACCTTTTCATAATCTCTTAAATCTTCCCACATCTTATTAATACATTCTGCAATAGCTTCGTCAAACTCTCTGTATTTTGAGTTTTCAATTTCATCTGATATGTGAAACCAATACTCTCTATCGCCATCAGTATCATAATAAACAGATTTACCAAGTAGAAATTTTACAATAGCTAACTGTTTCTCTGCGGTGAAGGGTGGATAACCCATTTCTACTTCAAATCCTGCATTCTCATATAATTTAGTTACTTCACTCATTAGTTATCCTCATCTTTTTCAAGTCTACCTATTGTTCTACCAAATGAAAATCCCATAATTAAGGCACATGCAGTACAAAATAATGTAGTTAATAAGTGTATTATAAAAAATTTACTCATTGGTTATCCTCCTGTAAATTGAACATCCAACTATCATCAGAGTTATCTTCAACAACCCATTTAAAAGCATCTATTTTTACACTAAGCATAACCCTTTGAATTGCATTAGTAGAATTTAGATATATATTTTTGAGTTTATTGATTTTTGCGTTTATTTCATCTTCACTTCTCATTAGCTTGCTCCTTTATAAGTACCTTTACAACAAGGGCAATATCCTATTGTACTTCCGCCTTCATTAACACATTCTATCCAAATACAAGATTTGCTTTCTTCTTCCAATTGTTCATTTGTAACTAATCCTGTATATGGGTGTATTATTTTTCCCCCACAAATAGGACAGATTTTAGAATTACCGTCAAAATACATCCTACCCCTCACTTTCCTGTTTAATTCTATCGAATTCGAGGGAATTAGATATTATTTCTTTTGCCTTTTCGTATCCGTTATTAAGAAGTTTAATAACTGTATCTGACTTCTGCCAATTATCTCCTGTGTCAATTTCAATACTTATTTTCATTCTTCCTCGCTTTCCGCTTCGGTTATAAGGTCTATAATCTCTTGTAATGTTTCTATAAATTCTCTTAGTGCTTTACATCTTGTATCATTAAAGCAATCATGGTCTATTTCATATTGCTTACAGTCTTTAGTATCTACCGCAATAGCCTTTATCTCTTGCAAGGTCTTTATATACTTATCTCTTTGATTTATAACTTTTTGTAAATCATAATCCATATCTCGTATAGGTTTACAAGGAATAAAATCAATAAAGTTTTCACATATTTGGCAATCTTTTTGTAATTGATAATTTTCTTCTTTTAGCCTGTCATTCTCGGCTTTGAGAGCTTCTATTTGAGGATTATTAATATAAACTAACTCCCCTTTTCTAGCTAAGTCTAACGTTTCATTAAGCCTATTTATTTCACCTTGCATTAAGAATAAACTTAATAATAAGCTGCCTATATATTCATCTTTATCTTGCATCCTTAATACTCCTTATACTATAAAAGATTATGGCTACTGTTACTTCAATAGTAATAGCGGTAGTAAATCCTAATATAAATTCTAAAGTCTTAATTACCATCTTTACGTCTCCTCCTAAGTTCTTTGTTAATACCCTCACGAAGTTTTAATAGTGTATCTGTAGGTGTACGTTTCCAACTTTCAATTTCAATATAATTTTGAATACCTAATTGTATCTCCATAATTCTTTTGGCTATATTAAATCCAAATATATCCTCGGGATTTTCTAGCATTATAACACCTTTACCTCTCCAGTATTAAAATTATACCTATCAATACTTACCATACTAACTAAGTTAAGATTAATCTTAAAGTCTTCTAGTTGACCTTTTTCTCTAAAGAGTTCCTTTACATCATCTAGAATATGAGGTTCACTATCTAAGAACTTAGTAGTCTTAACTTCTCCGTATCCTTCGAGACCTTGTATATTATCTGCCTTATCTCCCATTATAATTTGTTTCATTAAATTATAACCAGCTTCCTCGTTATTAATAACATACTGTTTATCATGGAGTGGGTCATATAATTCACAAGGGAACGAGTGAAAGTCTTTATCAATACTTACAAGTATTTTTCTAGTAGGATAGTTTTGATTATCTTCTGATATTATTCTACAAGTATCATCAGCTTCTAGGTTAGGAAGACTAACTACTTCATATCTATTATAAAGTTCATTGAGGATTATCTCATACATAGGAGGTTTCTCTTTATCCTTACGATTAGCTTTGTAATCCGGATAATATTGTTTTCTCCAATTATTTTTATCCCCTACCACTAAGATAACATCATTAGTTAGGAACCTATTCTTTAAATCCTCTATAAAGTTATTTAAGTAATCCATACCTTTACGCAAGTCATAAGACTCCGTATAGATAAACCTATCTTGCTTATCTTGCACTAAAGCTTTGCAAGCGGTACAAGCTCTAAAGATATAACTTTCAATATCAATTACTAATAACATTAATTACCTCGCAATCCTTTAACATACTTGTAAGCGATATATCGCTTTAATAACTTATGATTACAATGCTCATATCTTGTATTAAACATTATATTCTTAAATATATATTGATAAAAATTATATAAATTGTATCCTCTAGTTATTCTTGACTCTATCATATTACCACTTTACCATACCAAAACTAAAGAATATAACTACTAATATTATAAAAGCTATTAAATCCACTACTTTAAATTCTCCCTTATGTCCTCTAATAATCTTTTGATATCTGCTTTTTCTGTTAAGTCATAAATAGTTATTTCAACTCTTGGTCTATCTACTGATATCCCTCCAAATGTATCAAATGTAAACGGTAGATTTTCATGGCGGTCGTCCGGTAGTTTACCTAGTTCTACTATTGCATCCTCAAAGAACTTCTGATGAATTGAAGTTACATTACCTACATCAAACCTACGTTTATCCCCTTTAAATACTTTGTATTGAATTGCTATTTTATCTAAAGGTTTATATATCTCGTTTAATATTTGTTCCTTCATAGCTGCTTTATAATTTACTTTAGCAGAGTTAAGTGTACGAAAGTAAGCATTCCTATAATTGTTTAGGTTTAATATAAACTGTCGTTTACTATTAATCTTAACTGCTAATGGACTCTCTAATATAATAACCATCTATACCTCCAAGTCCTTTAGGCAATCTTCACATACATATATATAAGGAGTTTCCTCTCCCAAGTTTTCTACATATTGTGGTTTAAGTTTATAATGACTAGGATATTCCCCACACATCTGACAACGGTGTGGGTATTCGCTAGGTTCGTACATACTTTGTTTACGTAACATTCCTTGAGCTTCTAATGCAGAAGCAAAAATTGAGTCTTCTATTGATTTAGGTTCTTCCATTATACCGTACCTCCATTAATTAATTCATTTACTTGTTTCTCATACCAACTACAACCTTTAAGAAAATCTTTTAAATTATCCGCTAGGGTAGTTGTATCTATTTCTGCTGGGAACCTATGGATTACTTTATGGTCTCCATCCACATACTTTAGTTCATAATAATACTTATTATCTAGCATCTTTTAACCTCCTATTGGTTTCTAATATTATATCTATAAAGTCTGTATTAATCTGTTTTGGTTTACTCCTTGGAGCTACCTCGGATAAAGCTTTATATATTTCACTACAGTATTTTGAATAAGTATTTATATCTATATCTTCACTCTTTAATGTGTATATATGATATAATATTCGTCCTAATTTGTGCAAACTAGATTTCATTTAACAATCTCCTTATTCTATAGATACGCTCTGCAGTACTTGGATGAGTTGGATGTGTCTTATAGAAATCTTTAGGAGGAGTTATTATTCTTAAAGCTTCTGATAATCCTTCTGGTTTACCGGTTAGTACCATAGCTAGTACAGAAAATCTATCAGCTTGTATTTCGTTTTGTTTTTTAAATGCTTCTAAGTAATTCTTATTACATCTAGCTTCTGGCATACATTTCTCTAAGTACTTAGTAGTTTTTTCTACGTGTCTAAATACTACATGTCCAGCTTCATGATAAAGAACTCCTCTTAGTTGTGCTTCTGTAAGTGTCTCAGCTAATCCAGATGATACTCTTATCTTCCCATAAGGTGTTGTTACTGCCCACATACTCTGGTCTTCTAGCTCGGTAACTGTACACTTAGTTAAATATATAGAACAAATTGCAGAAGTCTCCTTATAAACCAATTCCCTCTCCTCTTTAGTAGCTGCAAATGCCGGAGCCATAGCTAAACCTAGAAGTATTTCGATTATTAGTATTGTTAGTAATATAAATCTAAACATTATACCTCCTCTATAAATCTTACTCTTGTTCCATCAAACTTAAACTTAATTACAACCCCTCGCTTACCAGCTCTATTCTTGGCTATAATTAAATCAGCTCTTCCCCTACTATAAGGATTGGTTGGGTTATATATTTCATCTCGATACAAGAACATAACTACGTCTGCATCTTGCTCTAATGAACCAGAGTCTCTAAGGTCTGCAAGTATCGGTCTCTTATCTGCTCTTGTTTCTAATCCTCTTGATAATTGACATAAAGCTAAGATAGGTATTCGATATTTTCTTGCAAGTCTTTTAAGACCTTGAGAGTTATCGGTTACTATTTTATAATCATCTGTTATCCTTTTATCTATAGGCTCCATAAGTTGTAAGTAATCTATAACTATGAGGTCGCAGCTACCAAACTGTTGTTTACATTGTAGTATATTCTTTTCTACTGTTTGAAGAGTTGCATTACTATCATCTATTATATGTAGTTTTAAATTACCTAACTCGGTACCAGCCTGAGCAAATGCTTCAAGAATTTCGTTACGTCTCTCTATTTGATTGGTTAGATGTTCTTGATTAAATCCAGACCTTCTGTATATTGACCTTGATGTATATTCCTTTGTACTCATTTCTAAACTAAAGAAAAGTACTTGTTTATTCTGAGCCACATATTCAGCAATCTGTTGAGCTAATGCCGACTTACCCATTGATGGTCTAGCTCCCAAGAGATACATCTTACCTCCAATCAATCCGGAAAGTTGTGAGTCTAAGTTCTTAATTCCTGTAGGTAATCCTAGAGTACCTGTCTCTGACTCGTATAATAATTCTACATCCTCCCAGAATTCATTAAATCCTGTGTCTAAACCTACAAAATCCGTATGGGATGTACGAGTCATTATCTCATTAGCCTTGATAGATAATGTAGTAGCTACATCATCTACATCTTCTTTATTTTCTAATCTATTTACAGAGTCTCTACATAGATTAAGAAGACATCTAAGCTTTGAAAACTTTATAATAATCTTACATAATTGTTCCCAATTCTTAGAGGTTATATAGTTCATAGCCAAGTCATTTATCTTAGTTCTACCTCCAACTCTCTCAAGTTCTCCACTAAACTTTAAGAATTCTGATACAGAAACTATATCAGTAGGCTTACCTTCCTTGTGTAGTTTCTCTATAGCTTTAAATATAAACTGATGAGAAGGTTGATAGAAGTCAAAACTTTTGATGTTAGATAATATATTAGATACTTTGGTATCATCACACATACATATAGCTATTATATTATCTTCTGCATCCTGACTAAAGATATCTTCTATTGTTTTTATTTGCTCTGTCATTATACTTCCTTATCTATATCTATATTATATTTATCTACTAAATAAGTAATCTCTTGATTGTCATATCTTAATTCTACTGGCGTTTGTTGAATAAACTTTATAGCTTTGGCTTTGGTATCTACATCAAAGAAGTCTATATAATCTATCTGGTCTTCTGTTATACTTACTTGTGGGTTTTCTCTTATATATCTTTCAGCTACCCAACCTTTACCAAGTATATGATAATGACTTATTACAGATAACTCTTTAAGTTTACGTTTACCATTTAAAACGCATTCAGTATTTTGTTCTAGGTAGGTAAGATAATCATAGAAGATTTCAACCAGTCTATGAAATCCTTGTTCACCATATCCTTTAATTAATCTTTCCATCTGATAAGGTCTTAATCTTACCTTACCTTCCGGAGCTTTAGCTTTAACACCTTCTCTATTAAGAAGTAAGTACTTAGCTTTATGTAAGTCGTATCTCTCTGTTAGTATCTGATATATATCCTTCATATACTTATCTGGAAGGGTAGATATATAAGCTATAACTACTTCCCTATCTGTCTGAGTATGTTTTTCTGTTGCCATCTTTTGCATCCTTATATAATTTACAATCCTTACAAGTTATTGCTCCGCATTCAGAACAATTTATTATATATCTTCCACAACTAGGGCAAACATAAACCCCTAGTTCTGTTGGTAATTCTACCTCGGTATCACAATAAGGACACCATTCGTATGTTTTATATTGTGTGTTCATGTTACATACTCCTATTAAAATAATGAAACCAATCCGCTTTATATATTTCTGTAGCCGTAGTAACCCTTTGCGGATACTTACCTCCAAGATATGCTATATCACTATATCCTTTAACACATATCTTATCACCAACTGCCAGCTCATTCGTAGCATACCCCATCAGATAACCATAGACTCGGACTGTTATAGGATATTTAACCTCATCTAATATTCTATCTGATGCTAGCTCTCGCAAGAAATACCCTGTACATCTTAGGGTTACATAGGGCTTGTCTTGCCATGAGTTATCAGTTATTTCTCTTACTATTAAATTGTGTACTTCATTCCATCCGGATTGGTTCCAACCTTGTGTCATAATTATATCCTTACCGTTATAAAGAAAAAGGGAAGAATAAGGAAACATTTATTTGTAGATTTAAATTTGAGAGAGCGTGAAACATATTATAAATAATTATTCTTCCCTGGTTTACTTACGTTTAAACTTGTAAAAAATTACTATTTTTCCTAAGAATATCTATACCAATTTCTTTATTGATTGTTAAGACTCCCGATTTTTCTAGTCTTTTAATTAATTTTATTACGTCCTGATATTCATAAAAGTCTTTTGCTAATACTTTATCATACATTATTGTAATCATTATAATACCTCCTTATAAATTAAATTTATCCTTCAAATATTTACAACCCTCAGATATATCTCTCTCATACCATGGGGTACCTTCGATATACTGTCGGGCAAGTTCCTCAGTATCAATAAGTTTATAATCCATAGACATAGTAACATTGATAGCATCTGCTAAAGCATCACTAGCTTTTTTCTTGCTAGTATACATCTCAGCATATTCCTTAATACGTTTACGTATTCCTTCCGGACTATAACTCTTATCGGTTCTCTTTAAATAACTATCAAGTTGAACACAACTATAAGAGACAACCTCTGCTCCGTACTTATGTACTAAAGCATTAAAAAATCTTGAGGAGATAGAAAACCTATCGAACTCTATGGTGTCTTTATATTGTATTGTCTTGTGTAGTTTTTTCTTTTGTTCTGGCGGTAAGAGTAACCGCATTGTTTTTTCTCTAGCTTCGAGATAATAACATAAGTTATTTACATTTACCATTAGTGCGGTTAGCATATACCTATTAGTTAGTATCTCTGTTGCTATCTTAAACTTATCATATTTATTTCTATAATCTTTATCCATATTAAACCTCTTAATGGTTGGGCATGGGGGGAGTCGAACCCCCTCTAGCTAGCTAAGTTCACCGATTACTGCCCATAAACAAGGAGGGATTAAACCCTCCGTACCTTATCGGGGTTGAAATCAATTACAGTACCTTGATTATTTGTAGTAATTGTAAATAATCCTAACTCAGAGAGAGCTTTAAGACCTCTGCTTACTGTAGATTTATTCTTATATCTAAGAGACTTACGTAGGTCTTCCATACTAAATCTAATTCCATCTACTTTATCACAATTTAATTCTATTAATATATACGCATCCAATATCCTTGCTAAGATTTTAGATAGGGTTTTAGATTTTAGTATTGTATTTAAAGGTACTGTATCAATATCAATTCTCATATTTTATTTTCCTTTTTTCTGTTCTAGTAGTAGGCTTGTTGTCCAACCGCCAACTGCAAATGCAAAGTCTGCCGGTTCTAATCCTCTAGCTTTAATAGCTTCCTGTATCTGTAGGAATAAATCTATTCTAGCATTTATCTCTGCATTAATATCTACCGGTTGAGGAGCTGGTGCTTGCTGATTACTATAACCTCCTTGTCCTCCTCCTTGGTTGTTATAACCTCCTCGATTATAACCTCCTCCGTATTGTCTACTTCCGTAATTGCCGTACGCCATGTTTACCTCCTTCGTTTATTACTTGCTGGCATTCTTTGGTATCTAAATACCCTTCTTTATATAGGTTTAATACATCATCTAATAAAAGTTTATTAGTTTGGTAAGCTTGTCTTACACTCTTTACATAAGGACTTAGTTTCATTTTCAATTACCTCCAGTAATTCCGGTATACTTGCGGTTACATTATAGGTATGACCGTTTGTAAACCCTATTGTTACTTCATCTTCTATCCTAGTTATGTAGGATATCGTATAAGGATTAATAAATATATCCTCTTTATTATATTGTAGTTTTGTTCTTATCATACTATGCTCCTTAAGAATTTTTCAAAGTTCTTAATTATTATTTTAGCTCTGTAATGTTTAAATAATTCCTGATGCTTAGGTTTATACTTCATTATTATTACCTCTATAACTTGTATAATATTCTTCTTGATGATACATACTTTTAATAAACTGTAATTGATTTATAGTTAATTCATTAGTAGGTTTTTTAATTAGTTCATAATATTTTTCTCTATCTGTAAAGTTATTCCAATTACCTGTTGTCATAATGTACTCCTTTAATTTTATTATAACATATAAAATATAATTATGCGGTAAAGTTATAACTTATATGTTACAATCCTTAATATATTTTCTGTAAAGGTTCTTACTCGTCCATTCTAAAGAGTCATGATACTCCTTCCATACAAACTTTGTAATCTTTTTTGATACTTCTTTATCAGGCATAATATCTCTAATAAATATCAACCAATTGAGTGTATTATTTTCTGTCCAGTTCATCAGTTATCCTCCTTAATAACATTTAATAAATCTTTTTTATGTATTGATATTATTGATGATGTATTTTGATGAGTACAATTCAGTATCCTTGCAATCTCTGATACTGTAATTCCCAGCATAAAATACTTTAATATCTTTTTAGTATTCAGTGAAGACTCAAGACTATCTATATATTTAAAAGCTTTTTTTAGTCTTACTCTATTATCAATACTATATTCAATCTCATCTATTCTATTTTTATCATCCTCAATAGAATAGAATTCATCTATATCGCAATTGTTTTTATGTTTTAATTCTCTTGTAATCTCTCTAAGAATAGCTCTTTTAATACTCGTTATAGCATAGGATTTAAAACTTCCTTTACTCTTATCATACTTTTGAGCAGCTTTCCATAGTGCTATCATGCCATGTTGTTCTACACTATCCCAATCAATTCTATTCTCATCATGGAATTTATTGTATCTATAGTTTGAAAGTATAGATAATACTAAGGCTTTATTTTCTTTTATAAACTTATCCATATTAATATCCTTCAATAATTTCATAGTCTCTATCCTGTAAATAATATATTGCGGTAGCAAAATCACTTATTTCTTTTTCTCTATTAAAGTTTTTTGCATCCCATAAAGCATAGTTGATTAGTTCTTTTTGGGTATATGCTTTATATTTGATTTTTTGAGTATCTAATTCAACAATAGTATAAACTCTTGCCATTATAATACCTCCTGTCTTATTAGTTCTTTAAAGGGATTACACAAGATACTTCCGGATACTTTTTTAAACTCCGGTTTGTATATGCTAGCCGGTTTGTAAAAGTCTGATACTTTTAGTTCGTTACGTTGCTTATCGTATTCATAAACTTGCCCATCAATCTTGATAATAACATCCTCAAAAATAGCTCGTAGTGCGTACTCTGTAGCCTTATCATAACTTGAGTGATGTTTATTTATTGTGTTGCGTTTATTACTTGTCATTGTCGTAAACCTCCGTAAGTTCTTGAATTAATTCTATAGTATCCGTATCATTTTTATTAAAGTAAATAGTTTCTTTACCTTGAGTATCAATAGTTATTATTATATCCATGGTTATCCTTCATAATCCATAATGAAATCTAATATATCGTTAAAGTTACTTGCCACTCTGTCTATTGTCTCTGAGTCTATGTCTTGTAGTTGATTGTATAATCTTGAGTACATACCTTGACTCATTCCCAATTCTTTTATACCTTGTAATAGTTCTGTACCTGTCATTATTATACCTCCTTATATTCTAATTGGTAACATCTCTCTAAGTGGTTTATAATATCTATAGAAATAAATCTATCATCACCAAATAAGTAATAGTCAACTTGTAAGGCTTGCTTACACTCTCGATATGTCTCATATATTCCTATAAAATCTAATCCATACTGTTGAATATAGCAATCAATAGTTGATTGGGTTAAGTTACTTTTGAATTGTACTTGTATAGGTTCACAACCTTTAATAGCTAGATAATATGTGTTCATATTTACACCTCCATATATAATTTATTTCTTATAATATTTTGTACTGCATATCTTACAACTTGTTTATAAGTATTTCTTACATTTTCTCTATGTTTATAAGTACATCCATTATTCAATACTTTTGTATATTCTGTAATGGCTTTTGTATCCACTCCAAAATCTAAAAGTCTTTTATATAAATCATAATCATAGACATCTAAACAACCATATTGATAAATATTAAAATCATATTCTCTTTGAAAAGTATCAAAATATCTTTTAATATCAGGCTTATACATTACCTTTAAAATATAATCTTGCATTTGTTTAATTACTTTTTTGTTACTTGGCCTCATGATATATCCCTCCATTATTTTAATTTATTTATTTTTAGTAATATTTCTTGGCAAGTTCTTAGTTTATTTATTAATTCGTTTATTTTATTGTATGCTTTAGTTATGTTTATAT
>OCVV011236275.1_pt1 | contig 38379 bp, 35 predicted proteins | sample 1539721 | NCBI WGS metagenome assembly OCVV01 (sample SAMN02144230, study PRJEB22623) | gut metagenome | biome: sheep rumen | host: Ovis aries | place: New Zealand | reverse complement strand
AATATCGTTAATCGTAACTCCTAGTAAAGAACCACTTAATATAAACCTATATTTCCCCTCCAAAACGACAGCTTTCATAGCAGTAATAATATCTTGTGAGGTAGAGTCTATCTTACCTTGTTTTTTTAATTCTTCTCTTCTTTGATATAACAATTGTATCTCATCTAAAAAAACAATTGTCTTTTCCGGAATCATTTTTTCTCCTGCTATGGCAGATAATTTAATTAATAATTGATCAGAGTTTTTTAAATCTGCAAATGCGTCAATCAAATCAGTTCTAATCGAAAAATTTATAATTACTTGGTTTTCAAAACTATTCTGTGCAAATTTTTCTATTGAAAAAGTCTTACCAATTTGTCGTGCACCTGTTATTAATAAAGCCTGTTTCCTTTTTTCTTTCCATTGTAATAAATAATCGTCAACTTTTCTTTTTAACATACAATCACCTTCATTCACTTAGATTGTAACATATATAACGGAAAACTGCAAGTGATTTTCTATATAAAATACGGAAAACTGCAAGTGATTTTAAGTCAAAAATACGGAAAACTGCAAGTGATTTTATATGTAAAAAACGGAAAACTGCAAGTAATTTAGTGCGTAAAACAGAAAATCTTTGATAAAACTTTTTTATCACAAAAAAACAAGTAGGCACCTACAATATAAAATTTCAATAATACATGACTTAAATAATAAAAAAACTTTGATATCTCAATATCAAAGTCATCATTACAAACTGGTGCGCCCTCGGGGACTCGAACCCCGGACCCACTGATTAAGAGTCAGTTGCTCTACCAACTGAGCTAAGGGCGCGCATATAGCATGAAATAAGAATTGCTATCCTTAATTTTCACACTATATGAGTATAACATCTTACACTTAATAATGCAAGTTATTTTTTAATTTTTATTTACAATATACCATTTTTATTTAAAAATGACTATATTTTACTTAATGATTTCACCAAATGCATTTCCAACCATACCAGCATTTGATTCATCTGTATCAATGTGCATAGCCCATTTGAAGTTAGGACTAACTCTAACTACAACATCACCAAATACAATGCTTCTACAGTCATTAACAACTTTAACACTTACAACTTGTTTATCAACTAAACCAGCAGCTTTTGCATCTTCTGGTGTAGCATGAATGTGACGTTTAGCAACAATAACACCTTCTTTAATGTCAACTTCTCCAGCAGGACCAACTAACTTAATACCAGGAGTACCAGCGATGTCACCACTTTCTCTTACTACTGCATTAACACCTAATGTTCTTGCATCTGTTGCACTTACTTCAACTTGATCAGCTTTACGAACTGGACCTAAAATAGAAACGCCACTAATAGTTTTCTTAGGACCAACGATATCAATCTTTTGTTCTGATGCAAATTGGCCTGGTTGACTTAACATCTTTTTAACAGTTAAAGTAGCTCCTTTACCAAATAATGCTTCTAATGTTTCTTGTGTTACATGAACATGACGAGCAGATGTTTCAATTAATACTTTGTTATTCATTACATTGTTTTCCATAATTTTAAATACCTTCCTTTTTTATTATTTATTTTTTTATGGTTTTTATTATTAATCTAATTTTTTAATGCTTCAAATTTTACTTTATTATCAATAAAAGCTTGAACTAAATCTCCATTGTCTTGACCAGTCTGCCAACACATCATACCACCTAATTTCTTACTTACCACATAATCAGCTTTGCAAGCAATAGATTCAGGATCATCATAACTGATAAATAAACCAGTTTCACTATCATAAATATATGGAGCTTTACATCTATTATCCCAATATCTCTTTAATGTATCAGTTTGTTTATTGACATAATTATTTAGAATTGTTCCATAAGATAAAGCTGAATCAATATAAGTAGCACTAGTTCCAAGTCCTTTAGAATTAGTCCATTGTCTACCAAAGAAAGCAGCACCAATGATAATTTTTTCATCAGGAACTCTTAAATTCTTAAGTTCATAATATGAATTATCAATGCAATAAGGAGTTCCACCTACATTAGATGGATACAAAGCTGCATGGTGTGTAGCTTTAGTATGAACATGCATTTCATATGACATCATACTTACATAATCTAAATAAGCAATTGATTTTGTAAGTTTAAATCTATCATTAGCTAAAGCACCAAGAAGTAAGGCAGCTGTAACTATATGTTTAGGATTATTGGCTTTAACTGCTTCATAAGTCTCTTTACACAATAAATAGAATCCATTTGATTCTGTTTCATTATAAGGACATTCCCAGTCAAAATCAACACCATCTAAATCGTAATCATTGATCATCTTAACGATGTTCTTAACAAAATTGTGTCTAGCTTCTTCGTTTGTGGCAACGGTAACAAATGTTTCAGTAGTTCTAAAAGAAGGAATAATATATGCTCCTCTTTCATGAACTTTAGCAGCATAATCCTTTACAAATTGTTCTCCATAATCTCCAAGATTAGTAACTTTTCCACTGGAAGTAAAACCCGCAAAAGCAAGGAAATAAATATCAAATGCTTGTAAAGTATTTTCATTGATATTTGGATAATTACTAAACATATATCCTGCAGTAACACCCCTACCTAAATCCATAGTAGTTCTAGGTACAACATACTCAAATGTAACTGTTCTATATTCACTACCACTATATACTTTAGCAGTTAATGTAACTTCTTGAGGAACATACTTTTTAGTAATAACACCAGTATTAGATGATATTGCATCATTATTACTTGTATTCCAAACAACTCTAGTACCAAGTGTTTCTTCTCCAGTTATAAATTCCATCATTTCATCTTGAGCTTTTAATAATCCATCATATCTTTCATTTAATAAATTGATTGTATGATTGATTTTACCAATATCATCAATTGTATCAATTGTTTTCCAAATAGCATTAACAGTTAAATTGCTAGTTATAACAGAATAGTCTTTATCCCATCCACAGAACAATTTACCATCTTCATCACTAACGATTGGAGCTTTACAACTTCCTAAATATTCAACTTCAATTTCTCCAAACTTTTTACCAGTATTATCCGTAAAAGTTACAAGATATTTATTGATTTCATATTTAGCTTTTACAGTAATATCTTCATAGATAAAACTAAAATCTTTATCCCAACCAGTAAAAGTATAACCAACTCTATCTACACTAGGTGCTATAGCAGCTTCTCCCATTTTAACTTTTTGTTTTTCAATTTCTCTATCGTCGTAGTCCACAAATGTAACATATTTATATCCATCACCAATTTCAGCGTACTTTGCTTTCAAAGTTATTGGCAAAGCGGGTATAAAATCTTCATCTACTAAACTACCATTATTATACCAACCTAAGAATAGATAACCATCTTTAGTAGGCTTTGGCAATACACCAACCTTATCGCCATAATAAGTGATCATATCTTCAACTATTGATCCACCATCACTATCAAACTTGATAGTAATTTTCTTTTTAGCTTCATAATAAGCTTCAAGATGTGTCTCTTCCTCAATTGGAGTAGTAAATGAAAATCTCTTATTATTATATGAATCAACCCAATACTTAAAATTATATCCCAGTCTAACTGGGCTAGTAGGTTCTTCAATAGTATCTCCTATTCTCACCACTTCTGGAGCTATATAACTACCACCAAGAGTATCAAAATATACAACTGTTTCGCTATCTTCATCATAATTTCTCAGCCATATTGCTTTTAATGTAATTGGTTCAGTAACAGGGCTAGCAAAATCAAATTCATATCCATTACATACCCATGTAATAAATTCATAACCAGTTTTTGAAGCAACCTTATCATTTGAAAGTAATGAACCTTTTTCAATTCTCACTGAATCAATTTTTGTTCCACCATCAGTATCATATGTTACTTCGATTTTACCATCATCAACTGGTGTTTTATCCTCACAACCAAACGTAACAAAAACCAGTAATAGAGCAAAAACAATTTTAAATATTTTTTTCATATTCACACCTATTAATTTATTTACTACAAGATTATAACACTAAAAAGAAAAAAAGTAAAACACAAACACTTGTATCTTACTTTTATTTTTTATAGTTTTTAGTTATTTGCGTCTTCAGCGCTCTCTGGGTTTTCTAAGTTTTCTTCGGCAAACAATTGATAATATACATCCATACTATATCTAACTGGACTATTATCACCATTCTTTACATGTGCCTTGAAGCTTTCTGGCCAATTAGCTAGTGCAAGCTCTAATGCTTTTTCATCATATGGTAAGAATAAACTCAACCTGTTTTTTAGAATAGTTGGTGTTACATCGTAATCAAGTGACCTAACTCTATTGCAATTCATACTCATAAGCACCATCTTTTTATTAACAGCATATTCAATTTGCCATTTGATAAACTTTCTCATACTCTTAACATTCTTACTTAAAAGTACAATTACTGCATCAGCTAAATCCATATTAGCAAAAATTGCATCTTTAAGTTCTTCATCTGATACTTTATCTAAACTCTTTAAGAATTTAACACCATCATAAATATCAAAATTACTTCCATCAGATTGCTTAAATTCTTTTAATTTTGCATATGCACCTGCATTTGCTTGTGAGTCATAAATAACATAAATCTTTCCTGTATAAGCCATAATTATATCCTCTTCTTTCTATTTTCTATGAGCATTTATATACTCATTATACAACTTAAAAACCTTATCAGTAACTAAATCAATACCAACTTCACTTGTATCAATTACGTAATCAATTCTATTCATCAATGTTTTATCAAATAACATTTTATCACTTTTTAATCTTTTCGCAATATTTTCTTTGCTATCTCCACGTTCAATCATCCTTTTTTCAATTATTGAATCACTACAAGTGATAAAAAAGAAAACAGAATCATCACTGACATGTTTACTAAAATGATTAGCCCCTTTTACATCAACAATCAATACTTTATCACTACCGATATCAGCTTTAGCTGATCCATAATAGTTATCATTGTATTCCATTGTTTCAATAAAATCACCATTTTCTTTTTTCTTTTCGAATTCTTCTTTTGATACAAAATGATAATCTTTATGATTTACTTCACCAACTCTTGGAGGTCTTGTTGTATGAGTTACAAATTTTTTAAAACCATATCGCTCTATTAATTCACGAGCAATAGTGGTTTTTCCGCTTGCGCTTCTTCCTGTTAAAATTATCATGAATTCACTACTTTCTATTTTTAATCAATAAATCGTGTTTAATATCATATAATTTTTGAGATAAATCGACATAATAATTATGTGGATTTTCAAATCTCTTAACTTCATCCCAAAGCTTACCAACTTCTTCTTTACAATAAGCTCTCATCTCTTCCATAGATGGGCACTTATAAACTTGCTTACCATTAATGAAAATTGGTTTATGTAACTCAACAACAGTTACATTATCAAATGTTTTTCTCTTCCAAACTGCATTTGGATCAAATAATTCAAATGGTTTTAAGTCTTCAATATTTTCATCCCATACAGTTAACAAATCAGCCTCAGCTAAACCAGTTTCATTACTATATAATCTATATACTTTCTTAAAATGAGGAGTAGTAATCTTACCAACATTCTCACTAACCTTAATCTTAGGAATGATATTACCATCCTTATCTTCAATAGCACATAGTTTATATACACCATCAAATACTGGATCAGTTTTAGATGTGATCAATCTTTCACCAACTCCAAAAGCATCAAGTTTTGCTCCTTGGAATAACAAATCTTTAATTGTGTATTCATCAAGTGAATTTGATGCAAAAATCTTACAATCAGGATATCCTGCTGCGTCTAACATCTTACGCACTTTTTTAGATAAATATGATAAGTCACCAGAATCAATTCTAACTCCAGCTGGTCTATATCCATTAGGTTTTAAAACCTCATCAAAAGCTTTAATAGCATTTGGAACACCACTTTTAATTACATCATATGTATCAACTAGTAATGTAGTACTCTTTGGATAAATCTCACAATATTTCTTAAATGCTTCTAATTCACTTGGAAACATTTGAATCCATGAATGAGCCATAGTTCCACTAGCTGGAGCACCATATGTGATATCAGTTAAGGTATTACTTGTGCTAGCACAACCGGCAATATAAGCAGCTCTTGCACCAAGTATTGCAGCTTCTGCTCCATGAGCACGTCTAGCACCAAATTCGCTAACAGGTCTACCTTGAGCACTCTTTACAATACGATTTGTTTTTGTGGCAATAAGAGTTTGATGATTGAGTTCAGCTAACACAAATGTTTCAAGAAATTGAGCTTCAATTGCTTTAGCTCTGACTGTTAAAATTGGTTCATTAGGGAATATTGGAGTTCCTTCAGGCATAGCATAAATATCACCTGTAAACTTAAAATCCTTTAAATACTCTAAGAATCCTTCACTAAAGATTCCTTTACTTCTCAAATATTCAATATCACTATCATCAAAATGCAAATCATTGATATAATCAATAACTTGTTCAAGGCCTGCGCAAATTGCGAAACCTCCATTATCTGGTGTAGTTCTATAGAATACATCAAAATAACAAATCTGATCTTTTAATCCAGATTCAAAATATCCATTACCCATTGTAATTTCATAAAAGTCACACATTAATGTATAATTGTCTTTAATTTTCATATTGTTTTCCTTCTTATTTTCTTACAAGTAATACAACACTTTCAGCTTCTATTGCTTTTCCTTCTCCAATATAGCCTAATCCTTCTTTTCGTGTTGCTTTAACAGTTACATTACAAATATCAGTATGAAGTAAAGATGCAATGCATTCTTTCATCAAAGGTTTATAATCAGTTAGCACTGGTTTTTCTAAATAAATAATAACATCAATATTATTAATTTTATAACCCATCTCATCCATTAATTCATATGCTTTTGAAACAAAAACTTTTGAATCCATATCCTTATACTTTTTATCAGTATCAGGAAACAAAGTTCCAATATCACATAAACCAAGTGCACCAAGAATTGATTCACATACTGCGTGTAATACACAATCAGCATCAGAATGTCCTAGTAGTCCAAGTTCATAAGGTATTTCTATTCCACCAAGAATCAATTTTCTACCACTAACTAATTTATGAACATCATTTGAGTGTCCAATTCTAAAATAACCACTCATATCTTTATCCTTATTTCCAAGTAAAAACTTTATATAATCTAAATCAGATTCAGTTGTCACTTTTATATTTTCATACCTTCCTAATACAACTTTGGCTTTTATTCCATACACTTTTTCAAATACATATACATCATCAAGAATAGCCTTTTTATCATTAATCTTATTAAGTCCTGCAATCATCAACTCTCTATTAACACCTTGTGGAGTTTGCATTTGCATTAGTTCATTTCTATTCAAGGTATTGACAACACATAAATCATCATCTACTTTTTTGATTGTATCTTTTGCTTTAACGGCAAGAACACTAGCTTTATTTTCTAATGCTTCTTTATAAACTGCTATTACTTCTTCTTTTAATATATTTGGTCTAGCTCCATCATGAATTAGAACAACTTCGCTATCACACATCTTTAATCCAGATAGTACGCTATCACTTCGCTCTTTTCCACCAATTGTTATAACTACTTTTTCATCATCTTTAAATTCCTGCAAAAAAAAGTCATAATCATTTTCACTAGAAACGATAACAATTTTATTCACTTCACTTATATTTTTAAATAAATCAACTGAATAAGCATAAAGCGGTTTATCATTAACTTTATATAAAACTTTATTGTAGCCTAAATTAGTACGTGTGCCACTACCTGCACAAAGAATAATACAATCAAACATAATCATTCCTTATAAATCATATAATATCTTTATTTATATCTATTTTAATATCTAGTGATGTCTCTTTTTCATTAGTTTCACTTTTCACATTATCACAAATATATGCATTCTTATCACTTAACAATACATTTTCTAAGCTCTTTGCAATACTTGAAACTATATCATTATTACTATCACTTAAAACAGTTGCAACTTTTGTCTTCACAACATATTTCTTATCATCAATAAAATATATAAAATCATTTAATACATTGTCATTAATTTTTAATTTATTGACGATAAAACTCAATGTGTTTTTCTTTTCAATAACATAAGCAAATTCGTTTGATCCTAATTTATATACATTAATTAAATTATTCTCAAAGAAATCTTTAATGCTTACAACATACTTTCCATTAATAATTGTTCTTATAATCTCATCATTTTCTTCCACATAATATGATCCTTTATCGTTATATATATTCATTATATGAATTAATAAAACTCCATAATCAATCATATTGTTTTCTAAACTATTTAGTTTTTTTTCTAAGGAAGAAAAATCTCCAACTGTAATATTTGAGTAATTATCTGCTTTTACTCTTTTTATTACATTAAACATTCTCTCTTGAAAAGCTTCTACACTTCTTTCAAACCATTCGTAATTATTGATTAGTTTAATTCTAAAATAATTATTCTTTTTAAAAGCATCGATATCATCTTCATTAATTAGTTTAATTATGTCTTCACAACTAATAACACTTGTTTTTAATTCTAATAAATTCATCGCTTGTTTATTTAAATAATAATTATCATTATAAATGACAATATAAAAGTCATCTAAACTATTCATATAGTCAATCACATTACTTTCTAGTTCTAAAGAAGAAAGTGCCTTATCAAGCCTACTTCTTGTTCTTCTCATTTTTAAGATTAGTAGCACTAAAAATTCGATAAAGGCTACACAAAAATTAAAAAATGAATAAGTGAACAAGAACACATCCATTTCATCATTTGATGCAATTAGATTAATTAGATCATTGTAGTATAAGGGGTCAACTACTTTGATCAGGTAACTTAACCAATAAAGAACAGATAAAGGGAGTGCAAATAGTGGGATTTTTCTACACAAGATTAAGCTACACAAAATTAATCCGATTACTAATGATGATAGTAAAATACTATACACTACCATTTTCACCGCATACCCTTTCCTAAAAGATTATAACATAAGAAGTTATATCTTGCAAGGAATGGAAACATTTTATGTATTAGTATTCAACTATTTTTTAAGTCGGAAATTTTCATTTTATAAAAAATAAAGGAAAACAAAAAAGCCGAAGTAAAACTTCAGCTTTTTTATATCAATTATTTCTCATAAACCTTAACTTGTTTATAAGTTGTATGTAATAATTCTTCTGCCAATTCACTATTAGGTGTTCCTAAGAATTCCTTATATAATGCTTGAACTTGCTCGTTTTCATGAGACTTTCTTAGTGGAGCTTTTGCATCGATTTGATATAATGCTTTAGCACGAATTGCTCTTACATCGATTTCATCAGCTTCATATGAAGGAACGATTGGTTGACCACCACCGTTTACACATCCACCTGTACAACCCATGAATTCAACGAATGCATATTTACCAGGATTCTTCTTAATTCTCTTCATCATTTCAGGAACATTTGCAGCACCATGAACAACAGCAACAGTTAATTTATGACCAGCAATTGTCATTGTAGCTTCCTTAATGTCTTTCTTAACACCACGTAATGGAGTGATATCAACATTCTTGTTATCAGTTTTTTCAAGAATATCTTTAACTGTTCTTAAAGCTGCTTCCATAACTCCACCAGTAGCACCAAAGATAACACCAGCACCAGTATATTTAGCCATTGGGCTTTCTGGTTTGTAATCTTTTAATGAATTGAAGTCAATTTCACTTCTCTTAATCCAACGAGCTAATTCACGAGTAGTTAATACGCAATCAACATCACGTAATCCATTGCTTTCCATTTCTGGATAATTAGCTTCAGCCTTCTTACAAGAACATGGCATAATTGAAACAACTTTAACTTTAGCAGGATCTAATCCTAACTTCTTAGCATAATAATGTTTAATTAAAGCACCTTGAATTTGTTGAGGAGACTTAGTTGATGAAAGATGAGGTAACATATCTGGATAATATTGTTCAATGTAACGAATCCATCCAGGTGAACATGATGTAAACATTGGAAGAACTACTTCTTCACCAGCTAAGAATTTATTTAATCTACCGATAAATTCAGTTCCTTCTTCCATAATTGTAACATCAGCAGCGAAGTTAACATCTGTAATATCATCGAATCCTAATTTATTTAAAGCAGCATAGACCTTACCTTCAACGTTTTGACCACGCTTATTGCCAAATTCTTCACCTAAAGCAGCTCTAACTGCTGGAGCGATTTGTGCAACTGCATAAACATCTTTATTATCGATATAAGATTGAGCTTGTTCAATACCATCACGTTCTTTTAATGCACCAACTGGACAAGCTTGGATACACTTACCACAGAAGATACATCCAGCTTTATCAACTGGGAAATTAAGAGCTGGACCAACATATGTCTTACTACCACGGAAGTTGTAGTTCAATACACCTGTTCCTGCTAACTTTTCACAAGCAGCAATACATCTACCACATAATACACACTTACTTGAATCAATTACTAATGCATCACTGATATTGATGATTTCTTCTTTCTTTGAATAAACTGGATCCTCACCAATCTTATTTTCAATATTGAATTTTCTTAATAATCTCAATAATTCACAGTTATGTTCTCTAGGACATTTCCAACATTCAAATCTGTGATTACCAGCAATTAATTCTAAGTTAGTCTTAACTGCTCTTAATACTCTAGGAGTATTAGTATTATATTCTTTACCATCTTGAACAGTAACTGTACAAGAGTTCTTTAAGCCTCTAAATGCATCACTTTCTACAACGCATAAACGGCATGATGAATTTTCATTAATACCTTTTAAGAAACATAAACGAGGGATATCAACGCCAGCAACTTTAGCTGCATCCATGATGGTTGCATTACTTGGAACTTCTACTTCAATTCCATTAATTTTAACTTTTACGTTTGCCATTATCTTATTCCTCCTTATTTAGTTACGATAGCATGTACTGGACAAGAAGCCTTACATGCACCGCACTTGATACAAGCAGCTGTATCAATTACATGTTTTTGTTTGATTGCACCACTGATAGCACCCTTTGGACAGTTTCTAGCACACTTGCCACAACCGATACATTTATCAGTAATACTATATTTAATTAATGCCTTACATACACCAGCAGGACATCTCTTATCAACAACGTGAGCAACATATTCATCCCAGAAGTTGTTTAATGTAGAAAGAACTGGGTTTGGAGCAGTTTGACCTAAACCACAAAGAGCACTATCCTTAATTGTCTCAGCTAATTCTCTTAAAGTTGTTAGATCTTCCATAGTTCCTTTACCATCACAGATCTTATCTAATAATTCTTTCATTCTCTTAGTTCCTTCACGACATGGAGTACATTTACCACATGATTCATCAACTGTGAAATCTAAGAAGAATCTTGCAACGTCAACCATACAGTTATCTTCATCCATTACGATCATACCACCAGAACCCATAATTGATCCAGCAGCAGCTAAGTTATCGTAATCGATTGGAGTATCTAAGTGAGCAGCTGTTAAGCAACCACCTGATGGTCCACCAGTTTGAACAGCCTTGAATTCTTTTCCATTAGGACATCCACCACCGATATCATAAATAACTTCTCTTAAAGTAGTTCCCATTGGTACTTCTACAAGACCAGTATTATTGATCTTTCCACCAAGTGCGAATACTTTAGTACCTTTTGATTTTTCAGTACCAATCTTATTGAACCATTCAGCTCCCTTATTAATGATAACTGGAACATTAGCTAATGTTTCAACGTTATTAATAACAGTTGGACGTTTCCATAAACCACAGTTAGCTGGGAATGGAGGTTTATTTCTAGGCATTCCTCTTTCACCTTCGATAGAAGCCATTAATGCTGTTTCCTCACCACAAACGAATGCACCAGCACCTAATCTAACTTCTAGATCAAAACTGAAATCAGTACCTAAAATATTCTTACCTAATAATCCATAGCTATAAGCATCTTTAATAGCTTTTTCTAATCTTTCTACAGCTAGAGGATATTCAGCTCTAACATATACATAACCTTGATTAGCACCAATTGCATAACCAGCAATTTCTAAAGCTTCCACGATACTATGTGGATCACCTTCTAATACTGCACGGTCCATGAATGCTCCTGGGTCACCTTCATCGGCATTACAAATCATATACTTAGGTCCTGGATTCTTAGCAGCAAAGCTCCACTTCATTCCTGTAGGGAAACCTGCTCCTCCACGTCCTCTTAAACCTGAAGCACTAACTTCATCGATAACTTGTTGAGGAGTCATTTCAGTTAAAACCTTACCTAAAGCAAGGTATCCATCACGACCAATGTATTCATCAATTTCATTAGGGTTAATGATACCGCAGTTTCTCAATGCAACACGTTCTTGTTTTGCATAGAAATTCATTTCACGGAATAATTTAATTTTAGCTTTTTCTTCAGCTGTAGCTTCTTTATAAACCTTCTTGTCATAAATACGACCCTTTAAGATGTGTTCCTTACATAATGGTTCAACGTCAGCAACAGTCATATGTCCATAGAATGTTTCATCTGGATAAACAATTACAACTGGTCCTCTTTCACATAGACCAAAGCATCCACTTTGGAATACAACAACTTCTTTGTCTAATTCTAATTCTTTTAATACTCTTTCAAATTCTTTTTTAATGTCTTCAGAATGTGATGACATACATCCTGTACCACCACATACTACAATTTGAGTTCTAATTGCCATAGTTGTAATTCTCTCCTCTATCTAAAATTTTCTCTTAATAATTCTTTTACTGGTTTTCCACCAATAATGTGTTGTTCAATGATCTTCTTAGCTTCCTCTACATGTACATGACAATAAGTTGATCTTTCACCATCTGGGCTATATACTTCAACGATTGGTTCAAGAGCACATTCTCCCATACAACCAACTTGAGTAACTGTTACGTTATCTAAATTACGGTTAGCCACTTCTTCAACTAATGTGTTTAATACAGGTCTAGCACCAGCAGTGATTCCGCAAGTAGCCATTCCAACAACAACTCTGTAACCATCTTTTTTGTCACGAATAGAGATCTTCTTAGCAGCCTCTTCTCTAATTCTCTTTAAATCTTCTAAAGATTTCATTGTATTCCTCCTGAGTATTTATTTAATTATTTTATTTTTTTAAAAAATTATTTTAATTCATTCATTCCATCAACAACCATATTCTTAAACCATTGCATAATTGATGGTTCACTAAATGGAATACCATCTAATACTTCTTTAATTTCTGAAGTACTAAATGAAAACTCTTTATCACCTTTGATATATTTAAAAGTTAACTCAACACCTTTATCATTACAAGCTAAACAATAAAGCGTATCTTCAATATTACCTAAAGGTGGTAAATCTATTGAATCGAGTTTAAACTTTGCAATGTCTTTAGTTCCAACACCAACCGTTGATTTGATTTCAAAACTTCCTTCACAAAGTTCACACAATTCTTTAAATAGAGGGATTCCTAAACCAACTTTCCTTGTTGTTCTAGTCGTATAAAAAGGATTAGCCACTTTTTCTAAAACCTCTTTACTCATACCTCTTCCATCATCTTCAATAGTAATTATCAATAAATTATCTCTTATATTCTCTTCAATTGTAAGATATAAATTCTTACTATCAGCATGAATTGAATTCTCACAAATATCTAATATATATAAAGATAATTCATTCATATCTTACTCCTCATTATATTATTTTTTAGTTAGCCATTTTTTAAAACTGGCATAACTACTATCATCTAAATCAAGGAAATTCACTCGTTCATTTATTTTATCGATATCATGAGCATCAGAATTATAAATGCTTTTATATTTATTTAAATATGGGTATTTATTTCTCAACTCATTTTCATTATCTTTATTATAAATTTCGATGCCATCAATATCATAATTACTAAAATCTTCTAAAAAATCAAGTATGCCAGTTCCTTTTCTATCAATATGAGCAGGTATTACTAATCCATTTAGTCCGTGTACAATTTTTATAATATCACTAAATGTGTAACTTAAATTTTGATTTAAGAAATAATTGATTTGATATTTTTCTTCATCGTATTCATCACAAACAACTTGGACTAAGTCAATTCCTAACATTTGACCTTTTACATCTCTAACGTTTTTATCTAAACCTCGATCAATGATTTTATCTAATTCCATAACTTGCTTCATCGATTCAAAATAAGCAAGTACATGAAATCCTTCATGAACTGTAATTTCCATACCATAGATAATTGTAAAATCAAAACTATCTTTTAATAACTCAATAGTCTCATATTGCTTAGCACCATTGTGATCACATATAGCAATCATATCTAAGCCTTTAAGCATTGACATGTTGAGTATATTATTTGGTGTTTGTAATACATCTGCACAAGCAGATAAAACACTATGTATATGCAAATCATAATAAACTTTCATGATAGTTACCTTAATTTAAAAGCTTATTTACTTTTAAAGCTGTGTGGAATGTTGTATCACTTGAAACAAATAAACAAACACCCTCTTCATTAGCTTTATCAATTACTTCTTGATTTGGATAAACACCTTCACAAAATACGATTGCACTTAAATCAAGTAAGGTTGCAACAGCGATTAAGTTAACTGTATTAAGAACAGTAAATAATACAACATCTTCGCCTCTTACATATCCCATTACCCAACTAAGTAAATCACCAGTATATAAGTCTTTTATCTCACGCGCTTCATCACCATCAGTAGTAACTAACTTAAGTATAGTCTTTAAATCAGATACCTTAGCTCTTTTAAAGTTTTCATTCATAGTATCACCATTAGACTAAGTAGAATAGTAAAGCAACTGTTGTGCCAGCAGGACTAGTCATAACTTCAACCTTGTCTGCACTACTTAGCATATTTGGAAATCCCATACCAGCTCCAAATCCAGCTTCATTGTCACGCTTTGAAGCAGTTGACCATCCAGCCTTCATTGCCTGTTTAACATCTGGAATACCAGGCCCTGTATCTACAAACTTGATTTCAATTTCATCATCATCAACAAAGTATTCACAATATCCTCCATAAGAATGAATTACTACATTTATTTCAGCTTCATATGAAGCGATAGCAACTCTTCTAATGATTGATCTGTCAAATCCCATCTTAGTTAGTGACTTCTTAATCTTGCTAGATACGTTTCCTGCGTTTTCCATATCCATTGCTTTAATTTCGTACTTAATTATTTCCACTATAATTCACTCGAACCCTTTATGCCATTTTGATACAAACGACCAGCTGCACTAAACATTGATAAATCAGTACCAATTACTGTAATGTCTTCTTCATTTGCTAGTTCAAACACATTATCAACTGGTTTTTTACCACGTACAATAATTACAAGTTTATAATCTAACATTTGAGCTGTTCTAATACTTTGTTTTGTTACCAATCCAGTCATTAGCATTCCTTCATCAAAAAACTCAACAGGTGCAGTTTTTAATAAAACTAAAGCATCACTCATCAAGTCAGATGCAAATGCATATTTGATTTCCATATTTCCATTATAGTTATCTGGAGTGTAAATATCAGCGTTTAATAATTTTACAATCTCATCTAGTTTCATATAATTACCTTATCTAATTTTATTATTTTTCAAATTTTTTAAATTTAAAATTTTTTAAATTTTTTAAATTTAAAATTTTATTCAGTTTTTAAGTCAGCTAAAGCTTTCTTAGCCATATTTGGATTTGCTTGACCATAAACTTTACCATCAACAGTAAATACTGGAGCAAGTCCACAAGCACCGATACAACGAGTTGCACCTAATGTGAACATACCATCTTCACTTGTTTGACCAGGTTGAATATGTAATTGGTTAGCAAATTCATCAAGAATTAATTGAGAACCCTTAACATAACAAGCAGTTCCTAAACATACATTAATGATATGTTTTCCTGTTGGTTCAATAGTAAATCTTGAATAGAATGTAACAACACCATTAATTTTTGAAATAGGTTCACCTAATTCTTCACTGATAATCTTTTGAACTTCTAGTGGAATACAACCAAAAATTCTTTGAGCATCATGTAAAGTAGGCATTAATGGACCTGGTTTTTTCTTGTGTTGTTTAATGCACTTCTTTAATTCAGCGATTTGCTTTGCTTCTAATACTAATTTAACACCCATAATTTTTCTCCTTCTAAATTTTTATAGTTTAAGTTTTAATTAGTTTTAACTTTTTTCACTACATTAACGATTATAACATTATTTACTCAAAAAATAAAGACTCAAATAAAAAAGTTAATCGTTTTTATTATTTTATTTAACTCTACTATTTAATTACAATATGAGTTTCTAATAACTTTCTAAGTTCACTAGCAGTTAATCCGATTTCAATACCACCATTTCTTGTTACTGAAATCTTTCCAGTTTCCTCAGAAACAACGATTGTGAAAGCATCACACTTTTCACTAATACCAATAGCAGCTCTATGTCTTGTTCCTAAACTCTTAGGAATATCATATCTATCTGTAGATGGTAAATAAGCACCAGCACACATTATAGTATTACCACGAATGATAACTGCACCATCATGTGTGGCAGTTCCTACATAGAATAATGTAGTAAGTAATTCTTGTGTAATTACACTCTTAATTAAAATAGATTTATTGATAAATGAATCTAAGCTTTCTTGTCCTTCAATAGTAATTAAAGCTCCAGTCTTTCTTTCAGATAGATATACAGCCGTATTTACTAAAGTATCAATGATTTGATTTCTCTCTTCGTTACTAGTATGGTTATTCTTTAATTCATTAATGTGAAAACTACTATCAATTTTTTGTCTAAATTCTTGACTATAAAGAATAATGACAAACAAAATTGCAACTAAAATACCGTACTTCATAACTAAATTTGTATACACTAAATTAAAAGCACGAGTAGCTATTAACAGAATTATGTAACCTAGTACATACCAGAAAATCTTTAAGTAATCAAACTTCTTTCTGATTGAACGGAAGAATAGGAACAATAAAGCACCAACGATAATTAAATCAATAATCGCAGTTATGATTCCAAATGTTGACATATTGTCTGTCAACTCACACCAAAGCTCTTTTAAGTTCTCTCCAACTTTTCCCATTTCTAGTTTTCTCCTATAATTTTTTTCATTTGAATTTTATGCTCTTCGTCAACACCATAGTTTAAGAAAAATTTTATAATGTCTCGATTCTTTTCATCAATTGCATAATCAAGAACACTAACATTATTTTCATCAACCATATTGATGTTCACACCTTTACTTACTAAATACTTAACTATCTCAAGATTCTCTAAACTCACTGCTTGATGTAGTGGAGTTTGTTCTAGTTCCATTGTACTTTCTAGATCTGCTCCACTATCTGCAAGTAGTTTAACCATATCAAGTCTAGCGATGGAGATAGCACAATGAATAGGTGCCATTCTCATCTCATTTGCTAGATTAACATTAATTCCAGCATCAATAAAAAGCTTTAATAATTTTATATCTTTTAATTTGATTGCTTGATGAAGCAATGTATTTCCATTTTCATCTTGAATAGATAAGTCAACATTTTCTTTAACCAAACTATTCGTATAACTTTTAATATAACGATAGTTTCTAGAATTGTTTCTTAGAATACTAAATAGTTCATCAACTTTTACACGATCTTCTAATTGAATCATTATTTAGTTTCCTCTTCTTTCACTTCTTGACTCTTCTCATCAATTGTTTCTTGAAGTTTAGCTTCTGGAAGTTTAGCTTCTTGAAGTTTAGCTTCTTGAAGTTTAGCTTCTTGAACCTTTTTCCTAGATGCTTTTCGTTTTACCTTGCCAACAACTTCTTCATTGTTTTCCAAAGTTGGCTTTACGTTATTTACCATATTAACGATACGTTTAACGCAAGCATCAAAGTTACGTTGCAAATCAAACAAGAAGATAAATGCAGTTTCAAGAAATGCTCCATAATACTTATTACGATATATATTCAATACACTAGACTCGTGTAAGCTTTCTAAATCGAAGAAAATGACACCATATAGCTTTTCATTCTTCTTTAAAATTAAACCATAATTTCCTATAGAGCCTTCAATCTCAAAGTCTTCCTTCTTAAGTTTCTGTATAATCTTACGAACACATTCATCAGGATAATTAGGATTGAATACAATTTCAGATTTAACTAAGTTGTATATACTCTTCATAAATCCATTACCAGTTGATTCTGAATCTTTATTATCCTTTTTCTTGCTTCTTGTTTTCTTCAAACTCTTCTCTTCGATTATATCATCAGGAATGATTTCACTATCATCTTCAATAACTTCTTTATTTAATTGCTCTTCATAAGCATCTAAATATCCATGTTCATCACAGATCACAACTTTACGTCTTACACTACACAATAAATTAATATAATTTATTGTTTCATATTTATCGTTTACATCTTTATAATCATCAAGATATAATACATTGTAATCTGCATCAATTCCGTAATGTCTACCAAGTCCACATACATTCAAATTCTTAAATAAGAAACTTTGTATGTCTTCAGGTTTAGCGCCCTTTGCAAGTAGCATATCTGCAACACCATCAAATAGTTTTAGTGAAGCAACACTATCTTCCATATAAACATTTACTTTAGTATCTTTTAATTTATTATTACCATCTTCAAATATTTGACTGACAGCTTTTGTTAGATTAACATGCGTAACCATTACACCATAATTATCACTATAATTATCATGCATTTTTGCTTTCAATCTATTGAAATTTCTCATTAATGTTAATGGAGTTTCAATATAACGATAATTAAGTCTAATAGTACTAGTTCTCTTCATATTAGATAATAAGTCATCTGTGATACCAAAGCTTACCTGAGGACTACCAGCAACAATAACTTGTTTACAAATCATCGCTTTAATATATTCATTATTATCAAGTATTTGTGAATCATCGATTAATACTAAATCAAATGCATTCATATCAATGAAATAATTCAATATATTTGATGTTGTTAAGAATAAATGCTTATAACCAATAGTCTTATTAATATAACCATTGTAATCAAGATTTCTAAATGCATTAAAATGGAAACGTTGCTTTATAGTAGTTTTCATTATCTTACAATTAGTCTCTATTATCTTATCTTCCTTCTTAACTATATCTTCAAGCAACTTATAATTGTTCTCAGCATCCAATTCATTTGGATGTAGTTCTTCAAACATCACAAGCAAATTATTATAATAACCCTTTAAGAATGTATCGACATAATTAATCTTCTTATCATTAACTTCTAAAATATAATTATATAGATTATGTAATCCATAGAACTCAAGACTATCTAAAGCCTTCATCAAGCACAAATAAATGTCTAATTCATCTATTTGATTAATTAACATATCCATCTTTTCATGGACTGCAGTAAGATAATCATAATAGAAACTATCCGTATTCTCTTTGAAGAATCTTGAATAATTCTTAATTGAATCAATATTTTCTTCACAGATTCCATCTGTACTATCAATTAAGCTAGTTAATGAACTCTCATTCTTAAAACTCTGTTCTACATATTTAGGTTTTGTAAACAACTGAACATATGTTTCATAATTACAAATCAATTTATTAATTGCATTAGTGTCAGACTTATGACCAACAAATAACTTACTCAAAAGTCTCTTATATTCAGAATTAGTATTAATACTGTATTCCACATCTCTTAAGTCTTTAATCTTCTTTCTTAAGATATTCAAGTCACCTAAAAGAATGTGTTCACTCTTTTCCTTCATACATTTTAAAACAGTAAACAATGTCAACTTAACTCTTCTACTAAATCCTAATGCATTCTTAATATCTTCAATCTTATCACTGTATTGTTCTCTTTCAGGAGCTAAGAAATAACTTTCTATTAGCTTATGTTTTTCATTTAATTGTGCATAATATTCAGCGTAATTAACAAAAGGAACAATTGCAATATTTAAGTGACTATAATCTAAAGACCTAATTAAGTTAGCTATTCCATCCTTAACCTTTTTATCAGTGATATCTGCATATAATTTCACAAACATATCATAGATTTTAAGTGGATTATCTTCAGTTTTATATTCGCGTCCAACAAGCGTATGATATCTTGCATAAGCATCATTAATAGTTCTTGCAGTCTTTGCAAGTTTTAAAGCCTTTTGAATGTTTTCCTTAATTCTCTTTCTCTTTTCACCAAACATGAAATTCTTCTTTAATCTCATGCTATCGATTAAATCATTAAGTTTCTTAAGGTCAGTAACATTCAATTCTTTTCTAACAAGTTCAAACTGATCTAATTCTTCTTTAACTTGGGCAATCTCAAATCTTATTTCTTTTCTTGCCCCTAAGTTAAGCCATAAATTAGAGAATTGATTTTTACTAATAAAGACAACAAAAGCCAAGACTTTCTCTACAAGCTTATCATCTGTATAGTTAATTGGAGTTCCAATTAACTTATCCATTTTATCTCTATTAGCTTCCCCACTACTTATCGAATTAATAAAAGTTTCTAAAAAACCAATAATCTCATTATTATCAATTAAGAACTTATTGATATCTTCTTCAGAATTTTCTTTAAATTTACTAAGTAAATAAGGTACTTCTACTTCTAAATTAAGTTCAGGAATAAATTCCATATTGTAATCATTAGATATAATTTCTTCTAAATGATTTCTCTCACGCATTTCATCTTCGTATTTTTCAAATACTTTCTTTGCATTTTCAAACTCATATAGTCCAGAATCATCATACTTTAACCAGACATCAGGAATAAGTGTCTTATCAAGTAGTCTATAACTAACAATGATTTGTCTTAAGTAAGCATAATTTTCTACTTTCTTAATACCAAATTTCTTACTTAATTTATCTCGACAGAATTCTAATTCCTTATAAAGCTCAGAAATATTAGAAAGTATATCGATTACTTCTTTAGATTCAACTCTAATATTTGATGGAATTGATGCAAAGTTACTTCCCTTAATTGAATCGATTTTTTTCAAATTCTTATCAATTACCTTTAAAGCATCAACTACACCATCAAGCTCTTCATGGTAAATTGTACTAATTCCTTCTAATGTTCCTTCAGGAAAACTAGATGACAAATCCTTGTAACTAATACTTTTGTTAAGTACGTCTATCACATAGAAATTATTAATTCTTTGATATTGCAAACCGATATATTTTTCAATTCTCGCATAATCATCAATCAATTCTTTCTTTAACTTTTTATATTCATCTACTTTATATTCTACTTCTTTGCTAGCCGCTTTCTTTCTCTTATATTTTTCTTTCAATTCACTAAAAGGTCTATATAATCTAGCAGCCAATCCTTCCAGTTCTTTTTCTTCCAATAATTTATATACTTGACTTAAAGTATTAATAGAATTAGATAAATACAAAACTCTCTTATTGTTATATATAGCATCACATGCAATATTAGCAAGTGTAGTTGTCTTACCAGTTCCTTCAACACCAATTAATTCAAAGCTATGTCCAGCATGTGCTTTTTCTAAAGCAATACGCTGAGCTTTATTTAGATTTGTAATATTTATCAATCTATTTGCTTCAATATTATATCTAGTATCAACATAACCCAAATTCATTGGTTCAGAAAGGTAAGTATTTGTAAATTTAGCTTTCGCATTCTTAATAATGATATATGACAAATAACTCTCTAACTTTACATCACCAATTGTATTGTAATTCAAACAGAATTTATCAATAGCATATATTGAATTCAAATTCTCACTAAAATTAACAGCACCATGAGCAGTAACTTTCTTAATTGAAGATATATTTGGATTTACAAATGGTAAAGATATCATTTGGAATAATATTTCTTCTCCAAAGAAAATATTAACAGGAATTAAAACCATTGGTGTAAATTGTTCATGGATTGCGAAATTCCTACTATTAGAATTTTGTACTAAAATTCCATATGTAATAATTGCAATCATTGAGGAATGATTCTTAACTTTATTATAAAGTCTTATATAAGGTAATCTTTCTCTTAATATTTCATTATCTACTTCACTTCTACCAAGACCTACATTTTGAATATCAAAATAAGATAGTTCTTCAAGCTTGATTAATTTACCTTTAAGTAAATTATCTAAAACTTTGTAATTAATATTACCAAGTTCAATATAAGCTTCATTACTTAATATGTCTTGTAAATGAATATTATCTAAAGATAAACTATTTCCATTAATCTTTTTAAGTATAGCTTTCATACCTTATTCCTCCTTTCAAAACACTATTTTTACTAGGTCAAATGATAAAATGCCATAATAACCCATTATTACATATTACATTATACCATTTTTTGAATAAATATCAATTAATGAGTTTAATATAATGAAAATATATAAAATTAAAAAAGAAAGCATCACAAATGCTTTCTTTAATTCTATTTAACTCTATTAACATTAATTAACTTATCATTTTTATATGTTAAACAAAGTTCAAAATCTCTAATATCTGATTTAATCAATTCAATAAAATATTTATCTCCTTCCCATAAAGGAAGATCTAATATCTTATTCTTATCTACCCAATACAAAGTTCCTTCATCACATTCACTTAATTCCCCAGTAAACTCACTTGAAGTAAAAACGTACATTTCTTCTGTATAATCATCTATATAAAACATTACTTTTCCAAAATAATCTAATCTAACAATATCGAGATTAGTTTCTTCTTTTACTTCGCGAATTACCGCATCTTCTATTGTTTCACCTTTTTCAATATGACCTCCAACACCAATGTATTTTCCACCATTTAAATCATTTTCTTTTTTATTACGATAAAGCATTAAAACTTTATCACCTTTTTCAAGGTAACAAATTACTGTTTTAATCATTGAAACAATATATTCCAATATGTACTTTGTCTTAAATCTTGTGGAATATCTTTTAATGCACAACTAAATGAATATCCACTTGAATTAATTGTTAGATTAATAGTACCATTTCTATCAACTAAACTTTCTTCCAAAGTACAGCTTCCACGATAAGCATTTAAATTATTTGCACTATTCTCTGCGTGTAATCCACCACCAGTAATAGTATAAATCTTCAAATCTTTACTAAACTTATTTAAGTTATCTAAACATACTTTATTTGGATGACCATGTTTATTACCCAAATAATTACCATTACATATTACCGCAACTTCAGGATTAACTGCATTTAAAAATGCTAATGTAGTTCCATTTTCAGTTCCATGATGACAAACCTTTAAAATATCTATATCTCCAACTTGATTCATATAGCTTTCCTCAAGGTGAGTATGACTTCCACCATTATCTGCATCTCCAGTCATCAATACTTTTGTATCGTAAGCAAATAATTCAAATACAATACTTCTTCCATTAGTCTCTTTATCTTGTAAGAAACCAGTATTAATAAACTTAATATAAATATCACTACTAATAGTTAGAATATCACTAACCTTGTTTTCACTAAATACATCTTTATAAATATCATATACATTACAATTAGGTTCACTATCATAAGCAGCTTTTAAATTCTTAAATTTTTGGGTTGTGAAAGTCTCGTCGGCAAACTTATAAACATTATTTACTTGATATGTCTTAAATAGATAAGGTAAACCACCAATATGATCACTATCAGGATGAGTTATAATCATATAATCAATTACTTTATCATTAGTATATTTTTCAAATACATCACTTACTGCTTTAGAAGTAGATTCAAAATGATCTCCTCCGTCCACAATAATATCAATATCATTATATTTAATATAAGTACATTCTCCACAATCACTTAATCCATATACACCTAAATCAATGAAATATATTTCAAGAGGATCACTTATAGTTAAATCTTTAATTTTAACTTCAAATGTCTCATTCTTTTCAATTGTTCCAACCTTTATATGAGCAGTTAAAGTAACTACACCACTTGCTCCATCAACAAGTGTTCCTTTACTAGTAATTTTAGTTTCATCACTACTAGTCCATGTAACACTTCCTCCATATTTTGTACTAAAAGGTAAAAACATACTTCTTGAGAAACTACCAACTAATGATACACTACCTTCAATTTCACTTTCGGTTAAACCCTTTAATACTTTTACATCATCAATTATTACATATGATTCAGCACTCCATTCATGAGTAAATTCTACTTTAATAGAAACAGAATTATAACTACTTAAATCAACATTAATAGTTTCATAATCTTCTCTAATTAGCACTGTCTTAGTATCAATTAATGTGTAATCATCATCAGTCTTTGCGTAAATTAAAAATTTACCTTTTTCAGTTGTTTGAGTTCCATCAAATTTATATTTGAAAGAAAATTCAAGTGGATTAACGAGTACTGGAGTTTCAAAATAGGCTATTTTTAAAGCTTCATCAGTTGCTTTATTATTTGTTCTAAGACGTAAATATTGAGGAAATTCATTAGTTTCTTCACCAACATCGCTAACTTCTTCACCCATTACTCTAACATTATAATATTTCATTTCATCAATGATTAAATTACCATATCTAGTTGTTGTGGAATCGGAATTAAAATCATTACTAATAGCAGTTATCTTGTAGTCTTCACTTTTTACGTTAACTAAATATTTTCGTTCAATACTTGCTTTATCTGTATAACAATTAACTGTTATTTCTACAACAGTATCAACGCTTGGAGTAGTAACATGACCACTATTATCAATTACACTTACATTATTAGATGTATAACTCAAATGTACATTTTCATAACAAGTATCACTAACAAAACCAATTGAGTCAAATGTTTCTTCTGGCATTACTAAATTATTAAGTACAGTTAAAATGTAATCTTCATCAGTTGGTTCTTTTGCTTTAACTTTTACTTTAATTTCATAAACGAAATCTTTAGCTCCAACCATGTCTTTCGCAAAACCATAAATAAAAGTCTTACCGTCGTATTTAATAGTAGCTCTTAATGAGACAAATTTATCTCCATCATCATAATTAGGTCTACTTACTTCACCACTTAATTTTACTAATTCTTCATTACTACTAGTCCAAATTAATTCATATCCTTTATATTCTTTTGGCAGATTAATATTTTCACTAATTTCACTACTTATACCAATTTCACTATCAAAATTAGCTAATTCAGTTTCAAAACTAGCATAGCTATTCTTTTCTTTAATAAAATTAAATCCTAAAAAACCAACTACTAAAAGTAAAATGACAAGTATTACAACGACTAATCCTTTATTCTTTTTCGCTTGTTTTACAATCTTACGCTTTTGTGCTGCTGAGATAACTTTCTTTTTTGTAGCCATATTCTTTTCTCCTTCAATAATTATTTATATATTAATTTTATTACGTAATAAATAAAAAGGCAAATAAAAAAGCAAGCAATTAAAATATTGCTTGCTCTATTTGTTTTACTTTTTTATTATTTGTCAATTTCTTTTACAGCAGTTACTAATCCACTTAAATTTTGAATTTCAGATGGAACAATAATCTTAGTAGCTTGACCATTAGCGACTTCCTTTAAAGCTTCTAATGATTTAATAGTCAATACAGCATTATCTGGAGCAGATTCTTTAATTAACTTAATAGAATCAGCTTCTGCTTGTTTAACTAACTTAATTGCTTGAGCTTCAGCTTCAGCTCTCTTAATTCTAGCAGTAGCTTCACCTTCAGCTTCTCTAATCATCTTTTCCTTTTCTGCATCAGCCTTTAAAATAGCAGATTCTTTTTCACCTTCAGCTTTTAAAATAGCAGACTTCTTTTCACCCTCAGCTAAAAGAATAGTTTCTCTTCTTTCACGTTCAGCTCTCATTTGTCTTTCCATTGATTCTCTAATATCCTTTGGAGGAAGAATGTTCTTAACTTCAACACGTGTAACCTTAATTCCCCAAGCATCTGTAGCTTCATCAAGGATTGATCTCATCTTTGAGTTGATGATATCACGAGATGTCAATGTCTCATCTAAGTCAAGCTCACCAATGATATTTCTTAATGTAGTACTTGATAAATTTTCAATAGCATTAATAGGGTTTTCAACTCCATAAGTATATAGCTTAGGATCAGTAATTTGATAGAAAACAACTGTATCAATTTGCATTGTAACATTATCTTTTGTGATAACTGGTTGTGGAGGGAAATCTCTAATTTGTTCCTTCATTGAAACAACATTTGAAATTCTATCAATGAAAGGAGCTTTTAGGTGAATTCCAGTATTCCATGTACAATGATACTTACCTAATCTTTCAATAATAACAACAGTAGTTTGTCTTACTTGACGAATACAAGAAGCAACCAAAATTAAAAATAAAACTAAAATAACGACTAAAGCAATAATTAAACCTGTGCTATCAGCTAAAAATAACATAATATATTCTCCTTTTTATTTTTTTTATTTTTCTATTTTTTTTAAATTAGACTAAACACAAAAACATCCCAGCCAAATCAAAGGCACCTTTCACAATCAATATTATCATAATTACACAAGTTGCAATGGAAATTAGTATGGCAATTAATGATAATATAAGTCCAACAATTCTATCTTTTCTCGCTTTATCGCTAGTTGATTTACTACTAACTAAAGCAAGTATGATACCAACAATACCAAAAGCAAATCCAACCATAATAGGTAAGATGCTTAAAACGATAGCAACAATACCAATTATAGAAGAGATTGTGGCACAAGTAACAAAACCATCTTCTTTCTTATTTCTATTTTCTTTTACTTCATAGACAGTTTCTTTATCATCTTTTGCTTCAGCTTTTACTTCTGCACCACAATATTTACAAAATTTGGCATCATCATCAATCTTTCTAAAGCACTTTTTACAATACATTTTAGTTATCTAATTCCTTAACAACTAATTTTACACCATCAACAGCTAACACTTCAATATAAGCATCTTTCTTAATCTCGCAGTCAGCTACAGCAGTCCATAATTTTCCCTCAACCTTTACTTCGCCAACTTCATGAGGTAAGATATCAATTGTAACTTTACCTTCTTTACCAACAATACCATCAATATTAGTTTTAACTTCAGGTGTATCTTGAAGTTTTCTCGCAAGCTTTCTTGTACTCAATATCAGAACAATTGAAACAACAATAAATACAATTACTTGTAACCAAATCCAATCAGGAAAAATGATATAAACAATTAAGGCAACTAATGCTCCAGCAGCAAACCAAATTGATACAAGATCGGATGGTGTCAATGCTTCAAACAGAATTGCGGCTACCATAATTCCTACCCAAATCCATAAAGTAACTTGACCAAAAATACTAAGAATCATATTATTTCACCTTTCCTTTTAAATTAATCACCAATGCATTTTCTTCATTATCCCATTCAGTTTGTAGCTTAAGTGGATTAGTAAGATTAGCATCGATTATTTTCATAATTTCTTTCATAAACTCTTTATTAGTGATTCTTCCATATGATGGAGCAACACTGAGTTTAAAACTACCATCGATTTCACTCTTACAAGGCTTTATAGCAACTTGCTTGCTTTGATAATCGATTCCAAGTAAAACAGAATCAAAACCTTCAAAATGCTTTAATGCTATTTTATTTAAAGTAATATTACTCTCATATAAAGTAGCTTGCCCTGGTTTTGAAGCATCTTTAAACCATGTAATATTCATACTTTTCCTCCTTAAAAATACAATTATTTTTAATTTACAACTAGATTATATATTAAAAATTATTTCTTGTCAACAATAAATTATAAAAAATTATAAAAAATTATTTTAAATTATTAAATTTAAAAAACGAACCAATAAATGAACTAGTCAAGTATGATTCGTTTTTCACATTAATATTGCAATTAAAAATATTATAACTAAACGCAACAATAAAACTACTCAATCACAAATTGTAGTCTTTCTCCCATAACACTCTCACCATTATCATCAAATAGGTTTACACATTCAACATCAACTGTGCATACAATCACAAATGTCTTTTCATTTATCATGGCAAGAGTATTATCAACGTTTTTATATCTTATTAAATCAAATTCTTTTTTAATTCCTTTATATTCATCATCTAATCTTTCTATAACCATATTATTGATTCTATCCATATCATATTCAAGAATAGTATCATTAGGAATTTGTCCTAGTAATGTAGAATAAAAAGAATATAAATTTCCATTTCTATCAACTTCAATAATAGCTTGATCGGCTGTCTTTATTTCATTTATATATTTATTATAACTAATCACATACATATCAACGCCTTCTTTTAGTTCAACGTTTATTGAATAATCAGTCACATTGACGAAATTACTTAAAAAACTATTAGCAATTTCTAAACACTCTTCCTTAGTTATTTGATCAGTTTTTATTTGATTGCTTCGACCCCAAAAATAAGAACAAATATTTCCATTCTCAGCAATTTCAAAAGTATCATTGTTGGAATCTTTATACTCTTTTGTAGTAAAGTATTCAAATAATCTTACTCGTGATCCTAAATATTCACCTTCAATTGGACCTAATTTTGTTTCTAATAATACATGCTTAGTTTCATCATTATCAAAATATGTTCCACCAGACCACAAGTCAAATTCACTTACATGTTTAACTCCTGGAATAGAATCAGAATAACTAAATAATTTAACAGATAAATCATTATTGTTACAACCAGAAATAAAAATCAAGAATATCAAAAATAAAATTATAAATGCCTTTTTCATTATTTAACCTCCCTCTAATATCACTCAATTGTATAATCGCCATTGCCGCAAACAATAGCACTCCTTAACCCCGTTGAAGTGTTGTATTTACTGCTCGCTTGATTAACTGCCTCTTGTACCGTTTCTCCACTTATTAAATAATTATAAAAATATATTGTCCATTCATTTGCATCATTACAACTTATACTTTCCGTAAAACCAACCGCCACTTCTGCGCCTTGTGCAACACAGATAGTAGGTAAATTATTGCCATCTATTCCGCCGCGCCCTGTAAAACAACCAATGAATAGTACCAATTCTAAATTTGAAAAATTATCCGTAGCAACTATATTTGAACTACCATAAGTCATTCTATCATCATAATGGCTATATAATCCAATCATTCCAGACCCAGGTGTATCATTTAAGATAATGCCTGTTGTAGTAACAACATCATTTGATTCAAAGAAAATACCATGGCTTCTACTAGTAAATATACTAGAATTCTTCAAATAAAAAAGGCAAGTCATTGGTGTAATTGAACCAGTATATATAGTTGTATTATTAAAACCTTCATCAAATAAATTTTGTTTAGTAGTCTCTAAACATGTTGAATGATTATAACCTGAATTTGTTATTCCACAAAACGAAATATTTTTATTATTTAAAACTTCCAATAACCATTCGTCTTTCAATATATTATTATTATCATATGATCTCTGTTCTACATTTCTTCCATTTTCATTTAATCCTTCACCACAACACATTACCCAATCTGTTGAATAAGATTCAGAAGATTTTGGTTTGATTTTATAAAGACCTCTGCTAGTTAAAGATATTTTCCATTGTTGGCGAGGCGATCCTGTATATGTTTGTTGAACTAAAGCATAAGCACCACTATTCTCATACCCTGATTGAACTGATATTGCTTTTCCACTAATTTTTGATATTATTTTATAATATCCATTATACAAATTAACAAAATTCCATTTTTGGTAATTATCCCCATTACCAGCCCATAATTCTAGAATTGCACCTTCTGTACTATAATTATTACTTGAATCTCCATCATCTATCTGTATATATTTATCTAAATGTCCATTCTTAATAAAATATGTATCATTATCAATAATCAAACTAGTCGTGTTATAATTTACGACCATTTCAGTTTGAGTTATATAACTTTCGCCAGCATACAAATATACATTCGAAGATTGACCGCCATAATATTTTATTGCTATACCATTATTGGCGCTCTCGCAAGAATACCATTTTCTTATAGCCTCAGTTATTCCCAATGCAGCATATCCAGGGTTACTTGCCGTATAACTATCTAAAGTATATACGGTTGATATACAAGAGGATGATACACTAGGTTTATTATTCCACTTTACACTTGTTTCTTGCCAACTACCTAATATTTCATAAGCGCCCAAATACATTCCACTACTACTAGATGATGAATAATAGTAAGGTATATAATAATATGCATTTGTAATAGTAGCATTACTTGGTATAGTTGGTGTGTTTAATTTTATTAATGCATAATTTGTATTATTATTTGATACTTTCATATATGTGCCTGTTCCATAATTAGTATTAGGATATGTTTCTGATATATAGGTATCAAATACTGGTGTTCCACCTGGATCATCTGGTATAACAATCGAGTAGCATGCATTACCATTATTATCTATCAATGAAGATTCACTTATATCAATACTCAATTCTATTTCAGCTTCTTTATCATTAGGCACAAATACATTATATTTTACCTTATTATTTATATATTCATTTTCATTAATAATTATGTAAGGACTTATCAATTTATATTCACTTGTGTTTGTTTCTTTGTTAATGAACCATATGTTATTATCAATTGTTTTAATATATAAGTTATCTAATATAACCTTAAATTTTATTAGTTTTACATTTACATCATTTATATCTATTTTAGTAATTAAGTGTGTATAAAGCATTGAATACTCAATATTAATTTTAGGACTATAATACTTAATTTTTGAATTATTATCATATAATTGATAGTCATAATTTATATCATTTTTTCAATACCATTGGTTACTTCATAATAGTCAAAGTTATAATCACAATAATCAAATTGTATGGAATAATTTGTCCTATTAATCCTCAATAGAGATTCATTATTATTCTTTGAAAAAACAAACTCATCATTTTTAGTTTTATAATCATATAATTCACATAGTAATGTATTATCTATTTCTTGCCATTTGCCATTGATATCTAATTTATGAATTGGATTATTATATGAATAAACTCTATATGAACCATCTTCCAATTTAAAATGCTTAGTATTTTCATCCCTATATTCAATAACTTCTTCTATAATTTTTTTAGACATTGATTCTTTTATATCTTTACACTTTACATCACTTAATGCAAAAGATAAAGAAAAGCATAAAAAAAACAAAAATAAAATAACAATTTTATTAACTACTCTTATAATTTTCATAAAAACACACTCCCCTCTCTCAAATTTATAAAAATGTTACACAAATACAATAAACTATAGTTTATATATCTTTGCATTTATAGTTTACCATAGGAAATTTTTTTATACAAGTACTTTTCTATTTTTAAAAAAAGAGACTTATTAAAAATTTTGGTGAAAAATATGAGCTGTCAAAATTCATAGTGAAAAATCATCTTCACTATAAGTTTTGACAGTCCTACCGATTAAGCCAGTCATCTCAACATATTCAATTAAATTTCATATATATTATATTCTGAAAAGCTATCTTTATTATTCAAACATTACTTTAGTTCATTCTTTTTAATAATATGAACACTATTAATTATATTTTCTAGGAGTATTAAAGTTTTACTCTTTCCACCCATATGAATAAATATATCTTTTTTTACACCCTTGACTAAATATATCTTTATGTGATCTTCTATATTATATTTAGTAAAATAATCAAAATTTTCTTTACAAATTATAATTTCTTTTTTTCTAAAATATTATCACTATAATTAATAACATATTAATTAAAATTATTTTTCTGGAATTCCATATATTTTTTTAAGTGATTCAGTAGATAAAACCCATTGTTTTCCATATTTACAAACGTCAACTCCTTTAACAAGTTTACCATATGCAATAGCTTTTCTTAAAGTTGATTCATTAAGACCCCAAATTGATGTAGCATCACTCATTGAGATTAGTCCATCAAATGGAGTTTTAATTTCAATTCCATTTTCCCATAATTCTTCACATGATAAATCTAAATCATCATCAAATACTATTCCACATCCGCCAATATCAACATAAACATTATCAAATAATTTTTTATCCTTTAGATCATTAAATTTAGTTTTCCAATTAAATAATGGATTACAGTCATAAATTTTTGTAATTCCAATTGAAAATTTTACTGATAATCTATAATTATCTAAAGGATATACTTCACTTATTTTATGAAACATATAATCACCTACTTTAATGGTTCTATTTCGTGAAACTCCTGTGTTTCCCACATTTTTAATAATTCTTCTTGATGAATATTCATCCATTCAACGACTAAAGACATTGCTTTTGGAGATAAACCACCTTCCAACACAGTAAAGTCTTTTATACATATTGCTGCTACATCTTCACCATATATTGCATGAATATGAGGTGGATTATGCTCTGACATTTGAAAATACATTCTAATAATTATTCCGAAAAATCTTGCAAAACAGGCATATATTTTCCTTTTCCAATAACATTTTATCACGATATAGTGATATTCTCAATTATTAATTTTAAAAAAGGGTTATTTAAATTAATTTAAAGTTATATGTATACAAAACAATTATTTACCATCTTATATATTTCTATACTGATAAAAAAGCCGCCAGGAACATTATTACTCTTGGCGGTAGTTTGCTTATATAAAGCACTTAGTATTAAATATTATTCTCCTTATGCTATTTCTAAACTATTATATTTCTAACCGACATAGATGATCTCCACATGCATATAATCAAACGGAAATGCCAGTAATTTGTATTCTAGTTTATTTGTCTCAAAATCATATTCGAAAATCAAATGAGGATAATTCCATCCATCACCTGCCCCTATTCCATATGTTAGCAAAATATGCTCATTAGATATGTCAGCCCTTTTTATACTATAATTGAATTTTTCCATCGACTTAATATATACTGTTTCTTTTAAGTAATCATCATCAATTATTTTTGTTACCCCTGTTTCAGAATCAGTGATAATAAATTTACCATGTTCATAAGAAGATATGTTTTTTATTACTTCAATACTATATCTACTTTTTTCTTCCTTTAGCATATAATCAGATAAGCTGCAACCTTTACCACTGGCAATATTTTCATAGATTCCTGTTGAAATTGTATAGCTATCAATTAATTTACTGTTAGAATCTAAAGCGTTATTTGAGTAATGTTGTATATAAAACACATCATCAATTGCATAAGCCCAAGGATGGGTTTTAAATCCATCTTTTGAGTATAACAATTTGATATCTGTTCCCTGCAAATTAGATTCATAAATATTTAATGTAAAATTATACATTAAATTTTCTTTACAGGTTGAGAAAAATAATTTGCTTTGATTGATGATTAATCCATTATTGTATTCATTTTCTTCTACCAAGCCATCTAAATCCAATATGTAATCTTCAAAATAAAGGCTATCGTCAATAATTAAAACAACTTCATCTTGTCCATTATAATACTTTGAAAACTCCTTTTTTGCTAATTGTGTTGTGTCTTTTCTACAAGAAGTTAAGAGCAAAGTTAATATTGTTAAAAATAATAAAAATATCTTCTTCAATTTAGAACCCTCCATTTAATTATTCCGAAAAATCTTACAAAACAAGCATATATATTCTCTTTTTCCAATAACATTTTATCATGATATAGTGATATTGCCAATTATTAATTTTAAAAAAAGATACTCTAGCTAAAAACTAGAGTATCTATATATCATATTATTTTAATGCTTCGCTAACAGCAACAGCTACGGCAACAGTAGCACCAACCATAGGGTTGTTACCCATACCGATTAATCCCATCATCTCAACATGAGCAGGAACTGAACTTGAACCAGCGAATTGAGCATCACTATGCATTCTTCCTAAAGTATCAGTGAAACCATATGAAGCAGGTCCAGCAGCCATATTATCTGGATGAAGTGTTCTACCTGTTCCACCACCTGATGCAACTGAGAAATACTTCTTTCCTAATTCTACACATTCCTTCTTATATGTTCCAGCAACTGGATGTTGGAAACGAGTAGGGTTAGTAGAGTTACCAGTAATTGATACATCTACACCTTCATAATGCATGATAGCAACACCTTCTCTAACATCATCAGAACCATAACATCTTACTTTTCCTCTATCGCCATCAGAGTACTTAGTTTCTTTAAGAATTTCTAACTTACCAGTAACATAATCAAATTTAGTTTCTACAAGAGTAAATCCATTGATTCTTGAAATGATCTTAGCAGCATCTTTTCCTAAACCATTTAAGATAACCTTTAAAGGTTCTTTACGTACCTTATTAGCAGTTTTCGCAATACCAATAGCTCCTTCTGCAGCAGCAAAAGATTCATGTCCAGCTAAGAATGCAAAACATTTAGTGCTTTCAGTTAATAACATAGCACCTAAATTACCATGTCCTAAACCAACCTTACGGTCGTCAGCAACGCTTCCTGGGATACAGAATGATTGTAAACCAACACCAATCCACTTACTAGCATCAGCTGCATCTTTTGCCTTATTTTTGATTGCTAAAGCAGCTCCAACAGTGTATGCCCAACATGCATTTTCAAAACAAATAGGTTGAATACCTTTTACGATACCATAAGCATCAACACCTGCTTTATCACAGATAGCCTTAGCTTCATCGATATCTTTAATACCATACTTATTTAAACATTCGTTAATTTGATTAATTCTTCTTTCATAACCTTCAAATAATGCCATAGTATTGCCTCCTATTCTTGACGTGGGTCAATAAATTTAACGCCATCAGCGAATCTACCATATTGACCAGTAGCCTTTTCTAAAGCTTCTTGAGCACTAACACCCTTCTTTAAGAAATCAGTAAATCTACCTAAACTTAAATATTGGTAACCAATGATTTCATTGTTAGCATCAAGAGCAAGTTTTGTAATATAACCTTCAGCTAATTCAAGGTATCTTGGACCCTTTTCTAATGTAGCATAAGTTGTACCAACTTGACTTCTCAATCCTTTACCTAAATCTTCTAATCCAGCACCGATATGTAATCCACCTTCAGAGAATGCAGATTGACTACGTCCGTAGATGATTTGTAAGAATAATTCTCTCATAGCAGTATTGATAGCATCACAAACTAAGTCAGTATTAACAGCTTCTAAAACTGTCTTACCAACAATAGCTTCACTTGCCATTGCAGCTGAATGAGTCATACCAGAACATCCAATAGTTTCAACTAAAGCTTCTTGGATAATTCCATCTTTTACATTCAAAGTTAATTTACATGCACCTTGTTGAGGAGCACACCAACCAATACCATGTGTTAAACCGCTAATGTCTTTAATCTCACGAGAATAAACCCACTTTCCTTCTTCAGGAATTGGAGCACATCCGTGGCTAGCACCAACAGTTACTTTACACATGTTTTCAACTTGTTTTGTGTAGTTCATAATATTTCCTCCCATAAAACCATTTAAAATATCTTGTACTTCACATACGTTATAGATTATACCATAATCTTTTTTATTTGTTAACTACTGATTTATAAAAATATATTTATCTAAAAACATTTTCAATCAAAAAAGTCATACACTTAAGTATGACTTTATTATTCGGTTATTTAAATTATTTAAATCTATTCTTTAACCATTCAGGAATAGCCTCACCAATATCACGTTTACGTCTAGAAGGTTGTTCTTCTTGTTTTTCAACTTCATCCTTCTTAACTTCTTCCACAACATCCTCTGGTTTTTCAGCTTCTTCACTTTCTGCGAATGGATCTTTTAATAAATCTTCTTGTTCCTGGTTAGAATCAAATCCAGTTGCAATTACAGTAACAATTAATTCACCTTGCAATTCAGGATTAAATCCAGTACCAATGATAATATCTATTTCACTAGTTGATGCATTTCTAATTTCATTAGTTACATCGTATACTTCTTGTAAAGTAATATCGATATCACTTGTAATGAATACTACGGCATCAGTTGCACCATTAATATCTATTTCAAGTAACGGACTTCTAATTGCTTTTCTCGCTGCTTCAATTGCTCTATTAGGTCCAGCAGCCATACCGATACCCATTAAAGCAGTACCTTTATCTTTCATAACATTTCTTACATCTGCGAAGTCAACATTAATTAACCCAGGAATAGCAATAATTTCTGCGATACCTTGAACACCACGACGCAATACATTATCAACTTCCTTGAATGCTTCAATCATTGTTAAATTACGTTCAGCCATAGTAATTAATTTATCATTAGGAACGACAACTAATGTATCAACATATGGTTTTAATTCAATCAAACCACGAGTTGCTTGCATTTGACGTTTTCTACCTTCAAATGTAAATGGTTTTGTTACAATAGCAACTGTTAAACAACCAAGTTCTCTCGCAATTCTAGCAACAATTGGGCATGCACCAGTACCTGTTCCACCACCCATACCAGCAGTAATGAATACCATATCACTACCACGTAATACTTCTCTGATATCATCTTCACTTTCCATAGCGGCTTGTCTACCAATTTCTGGATCAGCTCCAGCTCCAAGTCCTCTAGTAAGTTGTTTACCAATTTGTAAACGTGTAGTAGCTTTTGATTTTCTTAATACTTGTGCATCTGTATTGATAACGATAAATTCTACACCTTTTACATCGTTATCAATCATTCTGTTTACGGCGTTTCCGCCTCCACCACCTACTCCTACTACCTTAAGAACAGGTTGTTCATTAAAAGATTCTTGACTATTGTAATTCATAATAATACCCCCATCGGTTCTTCAAATTGATTATAGCATAAGACTATCAAAAATAAAAATACTTTTTAAATTATTTTATTTTTGATTCCCAAGCTACGCTAAAGCTTGTCTCTTTTAGTGATAAAATAAATCTGTTATCTAAATAATCAAATGTATATTTATCATCTTCTAATTTATTTAAATTGTAATCACTATAATAATCTAATACATTTTGTTTCTTATCAAAAGATTCAATATCTGTTCTTTCAAAATAACTAAATGTATACATTGCTTCATCTAAATATTCTTTTTTAGTTAATAATGACGCAACCTTTTGTTCAGGATTAACTTTAAAACTTGTACAATTAGGTAAAGTTAGTAAAACAATCTTTCTAGTTCCATTATCATCAATTGACATTAGTGGATAATACAAATAGAAAGTAATAGAAGCTGAATATCTCCATGTATAATATGTTTTCCCACCACTTATGAATCTTGAATAATCGATTGTAAGTTTCAATCCATTTTCAAGTTCAATAAATGCTGTTTCATCATATACTTTTCCATCATCAGTATTCATAGTAACATTATAAAGTTTACCATTTTCATCTAGATGTGAATACTTTCTCGCTTTTACATCATCTTGTCTGTCAACTCTCACATACATCTTATCTTTATATTTTTCAAACAACTTAGCAAGTGCATCACTTAAAATATCATCTTCGTTATTTGAAAATACTGTGTAATATGATTTATTAACATTTTTAATAGTATTCAAATTACCATCAAATTCAAATGTGAAAGAAGGAACTGCGCTATCAATATGTTCACAGAAAGCATCACTCAAATATAATTTTACAATGTTTTCATTTGGAACTACTTCATTGCAGCCAACTAGCAAAGACATAAATAATAACACTAAAATTACTATTGAATACTTTTTAAAATTATTAATGCATAATTTCATTAGAAATCCTTTCCTCCGTCCACAATACCATATTCACTATATACACGCTTCTTCAATTCCATAAACTTATCGTTTTTAATAGCTTCTCTAATTTCTGCTGTTAAATTGTTTAAGAATCTGACATTATGAATACTAAGTAATCTATATCCTAATATTTCATCAGCTTTAATTAAGTGATGTATATAAGCTTTCGTATAATGTTTACAAGTATAACAATCACACTTACTATCAAGTGTTGTGAAATCACGTTCAAATTCTTTATTTTTAAGAATCAATCTTCCTTTACTTGTCATAGCTGTTCCGTGTCTTGCAATACGTGTTGGCAATACGCAATCAAACATATCAACACCACGCTCAACAGCATCAAGTATAGCACCAGGACTTCCAACACCCATCAAATATCTAGGTTTTTCTTTTGGTAATAAATCAATTGAATAATCCAATACCTTATTTTGAATTTCCTTTGGTTCACCAACGCTAGTTCCACCAATTGAATATCCATCAAAGTCCATTTTCACAAGTTCTTCCGCGCTTCTCTTTCTTAAATCTTCAAATTCTCCACCCTGCACAATACCAAACAATCCTTGTGTATCAGGATGCTTATTAGCATCTTTACAGCGTTTAGCCCAACGCAAAGTTCTCTCTAATGACTTTTCTAAATATTCATGTGTAGCTGGATATGGAGGACATTCATCAAAACACATCATGATGTCACTACCCAAATTATTTTGAATCTCAATTGATTTTTCAGGAGATAAGAAAAGC
>OCVV012862773.1_pt1 | contig 38392 bp, 15 predicted proteins | sample 1539721 | NCBI WGS metagenome assembly OCVV01 (sample SAMN02144230, study PRJEB22623) | gut metagenome | biome: sheep rumen | host: Ovis aries | place: New Zealand | reverse complement strand
ACAGCTCCGCCAAGTCACGGTCCAGCATCACCCGCTGTCCCCTGATCTCATAGATCTTGCTCCGTATCGGCTCTAAGTTCTGTTCCATGCTGTTGAATTTTTTTGGGTAGAGTGCAAAGGTACAAAATTAGTTACAATTTGCAAACACTTTTACAACTTTTAATATCAAAAAGAATATATACTGAGCCCACTTTTTAAAAAAGCTCCTTACTTACAATCTTACAGTCTTACACTTACAGTTTTGTGATTTTGAAGAAAAAAAGCATGCCATTACATTATACTATATATATAATATGTATATTATATATATAGTATATAAATATACACATTTTATGCTTGAATGATGGTGTTTTCCATTTCACTAAACTGTAAGTGTAAGACTGTAAGATTTTCGTGTGGGAGCGTTGTTTGCAGTCTCCTGGCACCCTGGAGGGGGAGAGATAGGGTTTTACCCTGTTCCCGATAAGGTTTTAGGGGGTAAAAGCTTTATCTTTTCAGGGGTGAAAGGATTATCGGGAGCGGTGTAAAGTGCTATTGGAAAGAGGGGAAAGGGGGAAGAGTTCAGAGTTCATAGTTCATAGTTTTGGGGAAATGTTAAAATGGAAATTTTGGGATTTGAAAGTGTAAATTCTGGGTGCCGATTTTATGGTCGGCTCAATTTTTATTCGTACCTTTGTACTTGCAATGAGGAAAGAGCTGCAGATCTGAATCAGCGCAAGAAAATTAAATTAATCAACCTTTTAAACACACAAATTATGAGTCAGAAATTTATCAAAGTAAAGAACAACAACCTACGTTCAACCGCTTACGGCAAATGGTTTGCCCAGGCAGTCTATGACAAAAACTTCGTGGAGACGAAGCAGCTTGCCGAGTTCATCCAGACCCAGGCTAGCGTGAAGCGAAGCGACATCATCGCTGTTCTCGACGAGCTGGGCAGTGCCATGAAGCATTTCTTCGAGATGGGACAGAAAGTTCGTCTGGATGGCATCGGCATCTTCCGTGTCGGATTCTCCAGCATCGGTGTCAGCAAGATGGAGGACTTGGGTGCTCAGAACATCACCACCCGTCGTGTGATCTTTATCCCCGAGACCACCCGCATTGTGACGGGACAGACTCACCGTGCCGACGGAACGGTAGTCCAGAAGTACACCAATGCCAAGCAACTTCTGAGGGATGTACTCTTTGAGGAGGCGCATGAGAATGCCGTGGGCATTGAGAAAACGAACGCACAGGAAGGAGGTGAGTGATGAAAAGAGAGACTTGGAAAATGGTGATACAACTCGTAGTAAGTATCCTTACTGCCATCGCCACCACCTTAGGGGTAACTTCGTGCATGTAAAACACACGCCGGGAAGGCATTTTGGTGTCCTGTTATATGATAACAGGGCTCTTTTTTAGTTAATTAAGTTAAATTAAGTTAAGCCCCTCCCCTAATTGTAGGCAACTTATATACATTTTTATTACCTTTGTAAAAATTTGGTATGAACAACTGTTAAAATCAACCATAGTGGTGTATGGGATTAACGAAAAATAAGATATTGTTGAAAGTGTTTCTGTCAGCGTTCTTGATGTTGACAACAACAGATATGATGGCGCAGCAGGTGACCATCAGTAATAACCTGCTCTATGACGCTTGGCTGACCCCGAACCTCCGGATGGGCGTTCGTCTGGCTCCCCACTGGTCGATGGGTGTGACGGCGGGTTACCGTCCCTGGCCGACCGACGACCACAAGTCGAAGAAGTGGAAGCACCTGCTGGTGTCCCCCGACCTTCGCTACTGGACAGACTCCGTCAATGTGCATCATTTCTTCGGTGTCAACCTGATTTACAGCCATTACAACGTTGCCGATGTCAAATTTCCTTTTGGACTTTACAAGAGTGTCCGTAACGAGCGCCGTCAGGGAGACCTCGGTGCCCTCGGCATCTATTACGGTTATTCCTGGCCCCTGGGTCGCCATTGGAATATCGAGGCACTGATAGGAGCCGCTGTCGGCTATACCAAGTATAACCGCTACGAGTGCGGTGAGTGCGGAACGAAGATCGGTGAGGACAAGAAGTGGTTTGCCATGCCGCAGGCTGCCCTGAACATCGTGTTCAACATCCCCGGCAGACCGAAGAAAGTCGCTCAGCCTGTTGTCGAGCCTGTAGAACCTGTCCAGCCCGTCATCCAGCAGGAGCCGGAACTGCCGAAGGAGACCCAGACAGTCGTTGTTAAGCCCGAACCCGTGGAGCCGGCGGTTCATCAGCTTGCCAAGGAGTATCCCGTCCTTGCCCATATCTCCGAGTACAAGGCTTACGACCGCAGTCAGGTGCTGCGTCGTGACCAGCGTGCGTTGTTCGTGTACTTCCCCATGGCGAAGACCGACATCCGTCCCGAGTGGCGTGACAATCAGCAGACCCTCGACCAGATTGTGGAGGCAACGAAGAAACTGCTTACCCTCGACGATGCCCAGCTCAGTAAGATACAGATTGTGGGACTTGCCTCCTTCGATGGTAGTGTGAAACTCAATGCGAAGATTGCACAGGGACGTGCCGATGCCCTGAAGAAATACATCCAGGACCGTCTTGCCGTCAGCGACGATCAGTTTGAGGTATCCTATGGCGGTGAGGACTGGGCAGACTTCCGCGACCAGATCGAGGAGGAGATTGCCAATGGCAGCAGTAAGAGTGCCGAGCTCCGGAAGGTTCTGGAGATTATCGACAATGAACCGGACCTCGCCCGTCGTGAGCAGAAGATTCGCAAGCTGCACTATGGGCATACCTATCAGTACATCAAGGAGCACCTTCTTGCCGACCAGCGTAACTCCGGCTACCTGAGGGTGTACTATGACTATAAGAAATGAGCATGAATGAATAAGAAACAATAATTATTGACATAATCGATTATGAAGAAAATGAAACGTTTTGCTTATGTCGGTGCGATAGCACTGCTTAGCGTATTAGGATTCTCTGCTTGCTCGTCCAATGACGATGCTCTGGTGGATAACAATCCGACTTACAACCCGCAAACGGGAGAAGTCAACGTAAACTTCGTGTTTAATGTTTCCACGTCTAATGGTATGCGTATGTCAGCTGCCAATACGCAGGCTACCGAATCTTCTGCTTTCCGCGGCATTACTAATGCCCATCTGGGAACTTTCACTCTGGGACGTGACAACGAGCACCTTTACAGCTCTGATGATGAAGCGAAAGCAGCCGACAAGTTACATTATCTGAATACCGTCATCGGGAATGGTAAACTGAATCCCAATGCGACGGAAACTGATGTTGCTAATGATATCACGAAGTCACGCCGTGTGCTCCAGCTCAGCCTTGCATCAGGTACCAACACCCTCCTGTTCTGGGGTAAGGCAATCAAGGATGGCGATGACGCTGCGCAGGGTAGGATTACGATGAATATCGCAGAGAAACCCAGTGAGACTACTTTCTCTATGTGTAAGATTGTGCCTGATGACGCTTATGCCGAGGCACCTGGTATCTACAAGGAAAAATTTGTACAGTATCAGAACCTCATTGCCAATGTGCTGAACATCATCGTTAACAGCGGTATCGAAAATAAGCCCGTTTCTTTCGGGTCTACCACCAAGACGGTGACCCTGTATTGGAAAGACTATGTGACAGTGTCTGGTGAGGAGAACAGCCGTGTGCTTTTAATACCAACGAATTCACCAGTTGACGCCAACAAGGAGCTCACCTTGCTGGACGAGCGTCTTGCTACTTCCTTCAAGTCGCTTAATACCATTCATGTCAACGAGCTGCGTGCCGGTTACGGACTTGCCATCTCAGAGATGATGAAGGACCTGATGGGTAATATCAATCAGGTGGTAGAGGCAACTCCCCTTAATTTCGAGGAGGCTGTTACCATTGAGGTCGCCAAGGCTATCAAGGAAAATGTGGAGAAATTCTTCAATTCAGCCAGCTACAGTTATGTATGGAACGACACGGAAGACGTGAAAGCTGCAAGTTCCCTCGTGTCTTCAGCTAAGGCATTGATAGATAACAGTAGTGATCTGATGGAATTCCCCAGTGACTTCAAGTTGCCGTTGGGTTCTGTCATCCTGCGACTTGCCATTACCGCTGATGGTGCTTCTTATAAATACACCTACAGCTATGCTAATAATGTAGAGACTTACGCCATGGGTGGCTCTACTGACGCAGCGAGTTCTTTCAACCCCGATAACTATATGTTCCCCGCAGAGCTCTGCTACTTCGGCAACAGTCCCATCCGTGTGACGAATCAGGACAAGGTGGCTAACGATTATCCTGACGGTGCCGGCAACTGGGATAATGATGCTTGGACAGGCTGGTCCGACGGTCATGTGACCTCTTCTACCCGCAGTGTCGCCATGCGTCATAACATCAACTACGGTACTGCTCTGTTGAAGTCGACTGTCCGCTATGGGGCAGATAAGCTTTCCGACCATAACCACGCTCTCCAGGCGCAGTGGAATCCGGGTACTGACGAGCCAGACAATGTCATAGATGTGACAGGTCGTAACGATGCTTTCGTCCTGACGGGAGTCTTGGTAGGCGGACAGAATGCAGAGGTGGGCTGGAACTATATTGCCAAAACCAATGCGACGGGTTTCGGCTCTATGGTTTACGACAAGGTGCCCAGCGCATCTGGTGTCATTCCTGGTGCAGTAGGAGAAACTGGCGGTGATGCCTCACAGCCCGTGTATACCCTGTTGTGGGACAACTGGGACAAAGACCTGAAAGGTAATAAGCAGCGTGACGTGTATGTCGCACTGGAATTTGTGAACAAGTCCAGCAACTTCTTTGGTGAGAACAACCTCATCCGTAACAATACCACTTTCTACCTCATCGGTAAGTTGGATCCCAATAAGATGCCGAAGGGCGTGGGTTATACACAGGATCAGTATAACAACGACCTGTCGTTGGGTATCACCTGGCCGGAGAAATACGCATTGCCACCCTACGATGCTGATGGCAATACCATCAAGGAACGTCGTGTCTTCATGCAGGACTATGTCACAGAGGCAAGCTTCGTGATCGGTGCAGAGTCCCTGAAGCACGCCCTGGTATCTGTACCTGACCTGCGTTCCGGACAGATCGCACTGGGTCTCTCTGTCGATCTGCAGTGGCGCACAGGTATCAACTTCGGTGACGTGGTTCTGGGACAATAATCTGATGAACGTATGATGTGGAAGACGCATAGCTATAAGGTGTTGCTCCTGCTGTCAGCATGGCTGGCAGTGGGATGCTCCACGTATATTGACGATGACTTGAGCGACTGTCCGCCGCCCACGCCACCGACACCGACGGAGGACAACTATGAGCTGAACTATGAGTTGCGGCTGGTGACCAATATCACCACCGAGATTAATACCCAGCTCAATACGACGACTGACGCCAGTGTCGCCAATGCCTTGCGTTCCCATCTGCAGGATATCTTCACAGACTATGCCCATGATGTCGACCTGTCGTTCTATGACACAGAAAATGAGCAGGCAGTGCTCTACCACGAGGCACCGGTGATGAATGCCAGCCAGAAGAGCTACACCATCTACCTGCCGGTGCGTGAGTACATGCATCTTGCCGTCGCCAATCTGAAGGACAACAAGGTGGTGGAGCTGCGGGGCAGTGAGCGCTGCCCGACCTCACAGCTCCTCACGACACCTGTGGGTAAGGACACCATCGACTCCCATGCCACTGGACTCTTCACGGCACGCCAGCCGATAAGTGTGCTGGAGGGTGTCGACCAGACCTTCCATGTCAAGTTGTATATGGCGAACTGTGCCTCGGCACTGGTCATCGACCCCCGTGGACATTCCTTCAAGGACTTGAAGGTGTATGCCACCGGGTTCGCCTCCGACTTCCTGGTTAACGACAGTGTCTACACATTCTCGGAGTTTCCTCCCATCGTCCGTACCGCCAAGGTGGAGACGGGGAGCGATGCCCTCTGTTACTGCTCTGTCAACCTCCCCTCAAAAACGGAGGAGGACATGAGGACGGTGATAGAGACAGAGTTCGACGGTGATGAGTCAGACAAGACCTTCTGGGAGTTCCGCTGCTATCTCACCAAGGAGGACGGGACGGTCACCGAGTCCATCCTGACCGTCAAGGAACCCCTGCATGCGGGACAGTTCAAAATCATCAAGGCATTCATCGGCAGTGACAGCGGTGACGTGCGGACGAACGACCAGACGGTGGGTGTCAGTGTGACACTCGACTGGAACGACGCAGGGCATCATGAGATAGACCTCTAAACGCTATATATATAATAAGGTATAGGAAATTTGCAAAGATGAGTATCAGGCACATTATTCTTGGACTGTTATTGCTGAATATGACACTCGTTTCATGTTCTGACGAGGATGGTGTGCTCACCACTACAGAGTCCGTGAACTGCAACCTCCTCCTCCAAGTGGGTTCACCACAGCAGATGCGAATGGATAATACGGTGGTGCAGGCTGATGGAAATTTCAGGGGACTGCAGAAATTACTGGTGATACCTTTCCAGACCGAGGGCGCAAGGGCGGTGAGGGAAACCGATCTCCCTTGGTTGTCGAATAGTGTCGGCAGCAGTGCTGATAGGGTGACAGGAAAGTACTATTACTATATGGAGGATTGCTCTCTGCTGCCCGGCACCAACCGGGTGCTTGCCTACGGAAGGGCAACAGCTGTCACGGGTGATGCCGACAATGGCAAGCTGGAGACTACCCTGACAGACAATCGTATGCTTCTGAGTGATGTCACCTTCAGTCTGCAGCCGATACGTAATACAATCACAAGCCATCCAGATGCTTTGGCATTGACGAAGTATATGACACGCATTGCCAAAACTGAAGGTTGGAGCTCTTCGACGGACTCGCAGATGAAGGGACTCTATCTCGACTTCATCAATGCCGACTCAGAGGGCAGTGGACTGATGGGTGGCTCTGCCAAGCATATCTACGGCTACGTTAAAGAGCTGAAGACGCAGTTGGAAGGGATTCATGATGCCGACGGAACCAGTGATGACGTGAAGAGTCTGTGCACAGCTATTATCAATAATATAAAGACAGAAAACAGTTGTCTCTCTGGCACATTCCCCGGCTCTATCGGACTTCCCGACGGGGCTGCCGTCATACGGTGGACAGGTACAGCGTTTGAACCCCGCACCGAGGCGACGATACTTGACAATATCAACAATATCACCCGTTTCACCTATCCTGCAGAGCTTTGGTACTATGTCAACAGTACCATCTGTACCTCAACGGACGTGGTGAAGAAAGATATCTACGCTACCGCCAGCAGCTGGGATGATTTGTTGAATGAGCGTTATCAGGGCAGTAACGTGGTAGGCAGACAGACTATGTCGGTGGCTGTCAAGGACCCGCTGCAATATGGAGTAGGGCGTTTCCAGATGACCCTCAAGAAGATCACGGATGTGCTGAGGGACTCCAAAGGACGCACTGTCGCAAACGGCGATGCTGCCCATCTGCCGCTGACAGGTATGATTGTTGGCGGACAGCACACGGTAGGCTTTGACTTTACCCCCCGTGGTGTCCAGAGTGATGTGGATGCACGCTTTATCTACGACCCCATCGTCAGCAGTAAGGTGACGGAAGGAGAAAATGATGGGGATCAGACCATCAATACCCTGGTGCTCCAGACGTACGACAACGAGATAGTACCTGTCGTCCTGGAGTTCAGGAATGACACGGGAGAGAAGTTCAACGGTATTGACGGAGTGATCTATCCCGGTGCAAAATTCTACCTCATCGCACAGTTAGACATCGCACAGTTAGACCCTGAGGGTGAGGGTAGTGACGACTTTGCCAACCGTGTGTTCACACAGGACTATACCACGGCGGTGACCATGAGAGTCGCTTCACTGGCAAAGGCATATTCCTGTATGCCCGACCTGTTGGAGGCTCGTCTGGAGATCGGTGTGCAGATCGTGAAGCAGTGGATACAGTCCACGACGACGACGGTGAAACTGTAAGGATTGAAGGATTGAAGGATTGAAGGATTGAAGAATTGAAAAATTGAAGAATTGAAAAATTGAAGAGTTGAAAGTGAGTAGGAGAATACATATCAGGATGTGGATGTTAGCCATTAGCTTTTTGCTATTGGCTGTAGCTTGCAGCTCCTCTGACGATACGGAAGGAACGGAGAAGAAGCAGGCGATGCTGACCGTCTATGTGTACTCCCCGGAGCATCCCCTTCTGATACGCTCTGATGTCGGTAATGTCAATGCGTCTTTTGATGAGAGTAAGATAACCCGGCTGCAGATATGGATCTTCGAGAACGGAACAGGTAACAAGGTTGCCTATCTCGATACCCAGGAGACCTCCCTGTTGAGTGTCGGAGAGGGTGCCGTCTACCAGATTCCCGTCAGCGATGAGTTTGCCCGGAACAAACCCGACGTGGATGTCTTTGTGATGGCGAATATCCCCAGCGATGGCTTTGGAGGTGGAAATAAACTCGATGCCACCAGTACCCGTGAACAAGTGCGTACTGCTGACATCCCTGAAGGACACTTTGGACTGTCGTCACCCACCAAGGTGGTGCCGGGCGAGGGACTGCCTATGACAGGGGCGCTGACTGCCCAGCCGGTAGTTGGTGATGCCCCGGTGCTGCGCATTGGAACGCTCACCAATATCGCCACCGTCCAACTGGTACGTGCCGTGTCGAAGGTCCGTTTCGTCTTTGCGAATACCAAGAGTACCACGGACGTTTCTGCGCCCCCCTTGAAAATCAAGGGAATTACCATGGATGCTGATAAGATTCCGCAGGAGGAGTACCTGATTCCTCCGCGCACTGCTCCTACATTGGCATACTATAATGACAAGATGCCATTATTCTCGACAGCGGATGCGACACAATATGTTACTGTGGCGGAGACAGAAGACCCCACTCGTTTTATCTTTGGCGGACAGGAGGCACAGGAGTATGAGGACCTGCTCGATGAGTATATCAGTAAAGATCCTGCGGAGCTGACACAGATAGGACCGTATTACCTGAAAGAGTCCGACAGGCAGTTGTCTGGTACGATCAGTTACCAGATAGGGAGCACGTCCAAAGAGCCTATGGCGTTCAGGATGGAGCATGAAGGTGACTTCCGCCGTAACCATACGTGGATTGTCTATGCCTATTATGTCGGAGGTAATTACCTGCAGCTGAGTGCGATATATGTGAAGGATTGGAACACGACAAATACGAAGAATCATGATGTATATAATTGGTAGATATAAATATGTGCTATTAGCTGTCGGCTGTTTGCTGCTGACTGCCTGTTCTTCCTCTTCGGACGATGCTGGGGATACAAGGACAAGCAGTCCGTTGCAGGTCGTTCCCTATACTTCCAGTTATCATGAGAACAATGGCGGTATGCGTGCAGTCACTGTGCCCAGCGGATATTCTTCCTATACCCCAGACTTCAACGTTTCCATAGGACTGTTTCCTATCCAGACCCATCCTACAGTAGTAGAGCCTGCTACTGCCAAGGTTATCAGCTACAGTAACGGCATTTGGCATACACAGGTGGTGGTGGAGACCAATTTCAATTACACCATCTATGGCTACATGCCGATGCGGGCACCTGTTACGGGGGCGGTAAGCCATACGGGCAAGACACTGACGCTCTCCCATGTCGGTGCAGTGACGGCGGACGATATCTGTTTCGTGGCAGGTGTCAAGGAAGGGAAGACAACAGATAATGTCAACCTGGAGGAGGGTGTGTTTGACTATACAGGAAAAGGAGATGAGAACTATGTCTGTCTGCTGATGGATCATCTGTATGCCGCCATTCGCTTTAATTTCTCCATCAATGCCGACTATGCTGCCCTGCGCACCATCAAGTTGAAGTCGATGACGCTGAAATCCAATTACGAGAGTGTGACGGCAACCGTTGACCTGAGCGGGGTGCCTGCTGTCGTCACCTATACACCTGTCACAGGAACCACACCGTCAGCAGCCACCTTCTTCGAGCACAGGGAGGGACTGGATATCAGTGATGCGTCGGCTGTGGAGACCATCAAAGGATATACCTGCTGCTTCTCGCTCGTTAACAGTCAGAACCTTACACTTGTCAGTACCTACGATGTGTATGACCGGAAAGGAAATTTGATCCGTCAGGACTGCACGTCGACCAATACGCTGCCGTCACTGGAGAACCTGGAGGCAAAACGCGGGGATTTATTGACCCTCAACCTGAATGTCAACCCCACCTACCTGTATCAGTTGTCTGATCAGGACTTGGATAATTTGATTAAAATACAATAATAAGAAAGGCTATTAGCTTTGAAGATAAAAGAGACCATCATCAGTGTAGTACTGCTGCTTGCCGCCACGACGGCTCAGGCGCAGATAAAAATAGGCGGAAACGTCTATGGTGGAGGTAATGTCGGTAAGACAGGTGGTAAGACCTCTGTGACAATTCATGCCGGTGACCTGAACAATGTCTATGGCGGTGCCCGTCAGGCGGATGTCGACGGTTCTGCCTTCGTCCATATCGACGGTGAGCATATGAGCGGCGACATTTTAATCAACCGCGTCTATGGTGGTAATGATATCTCTGGAACCATTGGTGCTACAACTGATATTCCAGCGGAGATGGTTGAGGCAACAGCAAACAATATCACTGAGGCAAATGCCTTCCTGCTCACCACGCCGGAGCGGACGGTGACGACGGGAACGGGAGAGGGCGCTACCACCTCTCAGCCCTATAATATCTTTATCGGACAGTTGTTCGGTGGCGGTAATGGCGACTATGACTATACTTCCGAGAAGTTGTCCGACAACACAACTCCCAATCCTTATCACGGAAAGACGGCACCAGAGTTGGGCAAGGTTTATCTGGAACTGCGTGGCGGAACTTTCGGCTATGTCTACGGTGGTGGTAATAATGCCACAGTCACCGGGAAGACCGATATCTGTATCGACAATAGCTCCACACCGGCGACTCGGTCTAACGGCTTGAAACTGACCTTTGCGGAAGCGGGCAGTACGGACGGTGTCACAAAGTTGGAGAACATCGGTGCCAGTAGTGCGGACAATCCCCATGATGCCCGTCTGATGGCGATGGGTATTAACCTGTCAACCTATCAGCCAGGATATCAGTTCCTTCGTGTCTTCGGTGGTAATAACAAGGCAGATATGCGCATTACACCGACCTGGCATCTTAACAGCGGTTCCATTATCAACCTCTACAGTGGTGGTAATGAGGGGCGCATGACGAGTCCCAATGGCTTGTTGTTGGAGATTCCTGAAACTTCCACGATCTCTGCGGAGAATGTCTATGGCGGTTGCCGAAAGGCAGACGTATTCCCCTCGCAGGACGGTACGACACTTGCCAAAGCGGTGGACAACCTCGCCGGTTATAACTTCCCTGCTAATCTTGCCGCCCGTGTCCTTGTCCGTGGTGGTGATATCAACAATGTCTATGGTGGTAATGATATCTCCGGAAAGGTGTATTTCGGTAATGCCGTAGGTGTCTATGCCGATATCCGAGGTGATATCTATGGCGGCGGTAACGGCTCTTATTCCTATACCGACAATTCTGACCTTCGCGACGACATCATCTGGGGTGACTTTTACTATGATAAGGGTTCTTCCTCTATTGATTCCCTGAACGCTTTCCGTCCGAATGCCGAGCAGGTATCTATCCGTGTGGCAGGAAAGCCCGATGATACTACGGTGATCGGTGGTGCCATCTATGTGGGTGGCAACAGTGCCACACTGATACCCGACCCAGCCAAGGAGAATCCTCGTCTGGAGCTGAAGATCGGCTCGTATGTCATCGCTGACAGGGTGTTCATGGGTAACAATGGTGAGAATATGGTGGATGCCTCTGCGAATGGCGTGCTGGCAAGATACCAAGGTAATGTGCTCAATGATGATAAGCAGGAGAAGAAATTCAGCACAATCGACCTTACCAATCCGACTGTCTTTGCCAAATACATGGAGGCGTGTGCCATGAGCTTGCGTCCCCAGATTGTTTTTGATAATGAAGAAAACGGTGACCCCGCGACCTATGTTGACTTCTCATCCTACTTCGGCTCCTTCTTCTGCGGTGGTAATGTGGGTAGTATGACCTATGTGGGAAGAAACACGTTGAATTTCAACAAACCCATTTATATATATAATAAGGTGGTGGGGGGCTGTAATAATGCCTATGTTCCTGCCTCAGACTATAATGCTGCCTATGAGGGTGGCATCACCGTCGCTCTGACGGATGCGGAGAAGACAAGTGACCCCAACAAACTGGTGTTGAACTTTGACGGTACACTGATGAAACCCATGCGGTTGAAAGCTGACAAGACATTGGAATGGAACACCAAGAAGTGGACTACTTCAGAGACTGCAGCTGCCGTACTGGAGGATGCCACATCGACAGGTGAAGAGGATCAGTCCCTCCGTCTGTGCGGTGGTAATGTCTATGGCGGCTGCTATGAGAGTGGCTATGTGAACGGTGATGTGCAAATCAATATCAGGAGGGATGTTGTAGAGAGAGACAAGGTGTTTGGTACTGGTCTGGTGGAGGGCAGCACGACGGAGAAGAGGAGTGGTGTCGACCGTGAAAGCCAGTATAATGACCCTCTGAGCACTGGTCTTAGTGTTTTTGCCGCAGGCTACGGTGTCCATTCTGAGATTCGCGGTAATACCACTATCAACATCTCTGGTGGTTATGTCTTCAAGACCTATGGCGGTGGTGAGATGGGACGTGTCACGGGCAATTGTACGACGAGCATCACGGGCGGTACCGTAGAGTATATCTATGGTGGCAGTTTTGAGGGAGGCATTGACGGAAATACCTATGTCAACCTCAACGGTGGAACCATCGATGGTGTTATTGGCGGTTCCTGCAATGCTGACATCGAGGGACATGCGGAGGTGTATATCGGAAGTGCCGGCTTCCCGACCATTAAAGAGAATGTGAACGGAGGTAATGACTTCGGCGGTGCTATCAAGGGAACAGCTGATTTCTCCGGCAAGGTGAGTGATTTCGCTTCCGATAAGATATATAATAATGCCACGTTGACTGCCTCTGCCTATGTAGAGTACACTCAAGGCGTAGTAGGCAGTGTAAAGGGAAGTCTCTTCGGTGGCAACTACGGTTCTTACGATTATACCAATCCTTTATTCAGGAAATATACGGATGCAGATGGCAATACAAAGGAAGGTTTCACCAAACCTTACTTGTCCAATGCCTTCGTCAACTTCAAACCTAATAATGCCGCTGATAATATGGTGGCGAATGTCTATGGCGGTAGCATGGGTTACCATAACGAGATAGACAATAACAAGATGCAGGACCGCAGCTATGTTTTGGTGGACATTCCTGATGCTTCCAATACCAACTTTGCCACTACGCAGTTCTTCGGTGCCGGTGACTATGCTGGTATCGGTATGGGTATCACACCTGCCGCAGCCCTGGAGAACACCAGTAATGTAGAAGCATCGGCGGTGATTGACCTGCTTCGCGGTAGGGTGAAGGATGTCTTTGGTGCCAGCTACCGGGAGGGAATCACCCGTCGTACCATCGTCAATGTACCGGCGGCTTCCACCATTCATGTGAACCGTGTCTTTGGAGGTGCCTATGGTCTTGATATTGCTGATCCTTGTGATGTGATAGAGGCAAATGTCAACTGGAGCAGTCCCACTGCCATTGCGGAAGGTGCGCCCGAGAATGTCGATAATAAGGGAAATCAGACGGCAGGTGGTATCTATGGAGGTAATAACAATGCCCGTCGTACCTTGTTCGCTAAGGTGAATATCAATTCTGTGGTTTATCAGAATACTGCTGGTAATACGGGCAGGATTTTTGGTGCCGGATATGGTGCTGACTCCTGGGCCCGTTATACGGAGGTCAACCTGAACAATGGCGCCAATGTCTATGAGGTCTATGGTGGCGGCTTCGGCGGTAAGGTACTCAACAAGGCTTCTGTTGCTGCATGGGGTGTTCCTACTTCTTTAGGAAGCTACACCGACGAGCAGATGACTGCCATCGAGAATGCCCTTGTGACAAAGGCTGCCTTGAACAATCAGAAATATGATGCCAATGTGCATGTTTATGAGGGTGCTTATATAGGCAACTATGCCTATGGCGGCGGCTTGGGTGCTGATGCTATAGTCAGTGGTACGACTTACTTTGATTTGTTAGGTGGTACCGTGAACAAGGATATCTATGGTTCAGGTACCAGTGGTGACGTGCGCAACCTCTATGAGAGCAAGGATGCGACAACCTTTACGGCAAGCACGACAGTCTATATCAAGGGTGGTACGGTACGTAATGTCTATGGAGGTGGCTGGCGTGGTAGTGTAGGCTACCATCCGGGTACTATCAGCGATGCAACCACAAACGATATCCTTGGTGAGAGTCATGTGATTATTGGTGATGTCAATGGCACGGACTTCCTGCATGGTATTCCTGCCATCACCCGTAATGTCTACGGCGGTGGTGAGGGTGGTGCCATCTACGGTACTGCTAACGTGACGGTCAATAATGGTTATATCGGTTACCGGTACAAGGACAACAAATACGTTGAGGAACTTGATGATGTTGAGGTTGGTGATCATCTGCTGGATGAAGGTGGTAATGTCTTCGGTGGCGGTTATGTCGCTAACAGTTATACGGATATCTCTATTGTCAACATGTATGGTGGTATTGTCCGTGGTTGTCTCTATGGCGGCGGTGAGATTGGTCCTATCGGTCGTGGTACGGTGGATCCCAGTAAACCTAAACCAGATGATATATTTACCAATGGTGATGCCAAGATATACAAAGGTGGTGAGACGCATGTTTACCTATGGAAGGGGCATGTGATGCGCGACGTCTTCGGCGGTGGTCGTGGTTTCGATAACTGGAACGGAGAAGGCTATATGACCCCCGAAGAGGAACTCACGATGGATAAGAGTTCAAAGGGTTATGTCTTCGGTAGCACAGAGGTACGCATCCGTGGTGGCGAGATTGGTACTCGTGAGGGAGTTCAAAAAGGCTATGGTAACGTCTTTGGTGGTGGTAACGTAGGCTTTGTCTATAGTGCCGAAGGCGTAAAGCACGGTGAGCGTACGACCATCGCCTTGGAAAATCTGACGAATGGTCTGCCGACGGATGGCGGTGGCTACTATTATAAAGTATGGAATGGAAGTGGCAGTGGCGAGCTGAGTCTCGACTGCAACGTCGTGGTGGAGCCTTATTGTGAAGTGACTGCAGACGGTGGATTCGGGACACATGCCAAGGGTGACTTTGTTCCCATCGAAGAACTGAACATGTTAGGCAATAAAGAAGCATCGGCATCGGAATGGGCAAAGTTAGACTGGGAAACAGGTGTCACTATTCATAATGCGGTCTTTGCCGGTGGTAATGTGGTCAAGGGTAGTGACCAAGTGTCGGTTAATACCGCTACCGTTTATGGTAATGTGACGGCAGCCCTTCGTGATGCTTACAACCGTGACTTGATTACGGTCGGTACAGAACATGTCGGTGGACTTTATGGTGATGGTAACCTGACGTTTGTGGACGGATGGCGGGAACTGCATATTGATAACTACGGTACTGACTATTATAATAATGATGAGACTATCACGGTAGAGAAATATCAAAGTATGAGTGACCGTGAGCGTGCTTATTTCGTCCTCAACTACCGTTGTAAAGTGGAGTGTAGCGGTAAGAATGGTTTAATCACAGTGGGAAGTCGATTGACTGCCGATGAGTTTAAGGAAGCGTTCGATTTTGATAACTATCATGAAGCGAACTATCCTGCCGAATACAAGAATTACATCAATGAGAATGGTACACCGAATCCTGCGTATTTTGAGGAGTTAGGCTTCTGTTCCATCTATGCAGGTCGTCTGCTGAACACCATCCAGCGTTGTGACATGGCTGCTATCTGGGGAAGCCGTATCGTGCTGCAGGGAGCCCGTGACCGTGTACCGGAAAAGGCTGACTATACCCGTTATACCATCAACCGTGTGGGTGAGTTGTCACTCAATCAGCGGACGAATCCGTCTGATGCTTCCAGCAAGCATGGCAACTACTTCGGTATCTACAGCATCGTGAACTATCTGGGTAACCTGACCAGTGACGTGTTCTTCACAGAGAATGCGGATCATCCGTCTGCTATTCGTAAGACAGACAGCAGCAATCCAGATAATCAAGCAAATGGAACCACCACCTATTATACCTGGAAGATGAATAATAGGAATAGGGGTAACCGCAATAACGGTACCAGTGAGAATAAGGTGTCGCTTGCCTCGGGAGTCTATCTGGAGATTATCCGTGAGGAGAGTGAGAAGGCTGGACATACCGAATGGGGACTGATAACCGGTGTAGTGCAGCTTGACCTGATTGATGTGAAGACTGGACTGGGTGGTGGCTATGTTTATGCCCGTAACCAGCATGGTGCGAAAACGTGGCACAGCGACTGGTCAAAAGTGAACCTCTCACCCTATAACCTCACAGCACGTACCTATAAGCGTTTTACTTATGCTGAGTCAGAATCCTCCTTGAAGGAGATAGAGACTTCGGGTAACTTCGTTCATAACACCAAGCAGATTATTGACGACTGCTATCCTAATGCCAATGCCTATAAAGGAGTTGAGAAATCACCTGCCCACTATTGGTATATCAGGGGACAGATATATGTCTACGACCAGTATATCTCCGCATACACAGGTTCGGCTAATGCCTATGCCAAGACGGTGAGCATCCCGTTGACCATCTCTGCCGCCTCTCATGGTAAGATGACGCTGCGCGACGTGCAGCCTAACCGTTATGCCTTCTATGATAATAATGGTAACCCGTTAGGTGACAATGGTAGTGTGATTATCAATGAGATCACTTATAAGGCAGGTGATCCGATAGACTATTGGAGCTACCAGACACTGAGTGACACAGACCAGAAACGTTTCGTGGATAATGTCTATACCACTATTCGTAAGAGCCTGATGTCGGAAGAGAGTACGGACACCATCTTCTCAGGTCATATCCTGTTGCCGGATGAATATACGGCGCTGAAGGATAACGCCCCGAAACATAAGGTCAGCGACGGTGATGACGCACCGTCGGTTCCTGCGGTCTATGACCCGGAGCAGGAGAAATGGGTTGACTTCGACTTCGTGTTCCGTCCCGCCAATAACATCGGACATGACACGGGATATGCACTGACCTTCGACTTCAATAACCCGTTGGAGTGGGATAAGTACTACTCGTTGAAGAGCGGAAGGGATGCCGGAGGTAAGTTGAGTATTACGACAGAGGAATATGTTGATAAGGATGGCACTTACCATACCAATAAGGATGATTATATCTCTGGTCCTACCTATCGTCCAAAGACGAGTGGTGTCTTCGCGCAACGTAACTACACACTGGGTGAGATTTTCCCCAAGGAGATTTACGATAATTATGTAGCGAATGTGAGAAGCCATGTCGCTGGTCGTGACGACCAGGCGGAGGCAGAGCCTGCATACGTTGTTGTGACAGAGTTTACAGCCACTGATAAGGATGGTAAGGAACACCAGTTCTATCCTGGTTCACCACTCTATGCCTCCGATTATAACGAAACCACTTGGAATTCCCTTGTCGATGGTAAGAAGGTGGCAGCGGCAAAGGTATGTACCAGTACTCTGCAGATTACAGACAAGGATTATGTCTTTGCCGGTACTTTGCTGTCGCCTGCCGATATCACGTCCCTGAAAGGACGTGTCGTGGCTGCTGAATTGACGACAGAAGAAGAGGCAGACAACTTTCTGGAAGACTACCTGACCGATGCTTTCTATTGTACCAAGGCAGGTCTCTATGGTGGTAACTATTTCGAAGCAGGTAAGTCTTACCGGACCATTGAGACGTGGAATACCATGTCGGCTGCCGACCGTAAGAACTTCCTCTTTAACTATGATGCCCTCGACTTGCTGATAGACCCGACCTATGGTGGCGGCTATGGTAACAAATATCAGTATGACGGTTATATGCCAGGCAGTACAAAGACTTCCACCACCCCACAGTACGAGGGATGTGTTCCACTTTCCCCCAAGATTTACTCATCGGAACAGCTGATTGACTATCAGGCAGAGTACGTGGGAGATGGTATCCATGACTTGACCTATCGAGATAAGACTGGTGATGAGAAGACAGTACATCGTGGCTATGAAAACCGTATTGGCAGAAAGGAATTTGAGAAGATTCCTAACGAGCGTGCCCACTGGTCACCGATTATCGTGGATAAGGCAGGTGACTACTATGTGGTGAAGCAGGCGTTTATCCGTGGTGATGTGCCATACACGGTAGGACAGACAATAGATGTCTCTGTCTATAATGCGTTGAGCAATGACCAGAGAGAAGCTTGTGTCGACAAGATAACGTTCACTGATGAACATGCAGGTACTAAGGAAAGTCCTAAGCATTACTATTTCTGTCGTGAGTCATACGTCATTGGAGAGAATGGCGAGGGAGTCGGTTTCACCAACTTAGGTATTACGGCTGCCCAAAAAACCTATAAGGTGGGAGATACTGTACCTCAGAACCTGTTGATTAATGCAGAGGAATTCGACAAATTGGTCAACAAGCAGGCAGGCTTTATCATCCACGGTACAGCACCTGAGGAGACCGCTACGCTCTATGTTTCCCGTGAGTCGGACATCAATGACCTGCAGAAAGAAAAGATAATCACCGTCATCTACCTCTATGAGTATCAGGAGAGTGATGAGAGCGGTAATAACATCACACCGATCAGTGAGCGTCACATTATCAACCTGCACATCAATTTCGAGAGTGGTGTGCCAGAGATTGGTGTGCTCCAGAAACCAAATACCGTGCTGCCGGGTACAACCGTCGGTCTGAAGATTCCGACGATTGAGCCGGGTGCTTTCGAGATCACCAGCTCGGGATGGGAGGTGTTCGCCAATGCCGATGATGCTGCCCTGCATGCTAATGGTCAGCCGTTCTATAATAACTCGACGCCGGTATACTGGTATCAGAACAACTACTATGTTGCCTATTATGCGCAGACTTACCTCGGTAAGACCTACTCGAATGCCGTACAGTTCTCGGTAGCGAACTACCACGACCTGAAGAAGGTGATGGAGGATAAGGACCACCACTACTATATTGACCATAAGGATGTGGACCGTGAGCCGAAGATTTATATCAACGACTATACGGCAGATGGACAGAACGGTCTTGATTTGTTCAGGAATCTGATTGACCTGACCAACGGCAAGCCTGTTGCAGATCATGGGTCACTCGTGACCGATAATCCTGGTAAGGAGTTGAAGGGTGGTCATTATCTGGAGTTCTTCCTGCGGAGCAACCAGAACTATAGTGGAGATGTAGAATGGAACACACCGATAGCTAATGGCGATAATGAATGCTTCAGTGGCACACTCCATGGTGATGGCTATACCATTAACGGTCTTAACAACTCCTTGTTCGGACACCTCTGCGGCTCTGTCTATAACCTCGGTGTCACCGGCTCGTTCACCTCAGCAGGTATTGCTGATGAGGGTGACGGCTATGTGGAGAACTGCTGGATTACTACTAAAGGAACTCCAGTCAGCGGAATCCGTGCTGTCTTCGGTAATCCGACGGCAAAGTCAGGAATACAGGTTCGCAACTGTTACTATCCGGAGACCTTAATCTACAGCACGACCGATACCGATCATACTGGTCTTGCCCGTCCTATGCCGCAGAAGTCGTTCTACAATGGTGAGGTTGCCTATGACCTTAATGACTTCTATCTCTATAAGCGCTACTATGACCACACCTCTGTAGGTGCAGACGCTTATGAGTATAAGTACTATGTGGACGGCACTAATAGTGAGACGGGTGCAGCTGAACTGCAACTGAAGGATGGAAAGTACGATGGTGACTATGAGAAGTTTGTCTATGTGGAAAACCGTTATAAGGATGGTGACTTCATCTATGCCGGTGGTACGATACCTGAGTCAGCGGACATCCGTCAGCATGTGGCTGAGGGTAGTACTGATGTCCACTATCATCCTATCTGGCCTGATGACTATCTGTTCTTCGGACAGGCTCTGAACTATGACCATATAGACGGACGTACCCATCAGGATGTTCCTTCACATATTAATAAGGTGAATAGCCGGGTTCAGGCAACAGTTGATGGCAACCGGGTATACCGTGCACCAGCCTACTATCAGAGTGAGACGATGGACATGGCGCACTTCAATCCGTATGCCGTCTTTGCCCAGACGAAGAAGAGTGATGTCAATACGATAGCCTATAAGGATATGACGGCAATCGACTTCACAGGATATGGTGATGCTGCTTATACGAAGGAGCTGGATGGTAAATACTTCTTCCAGCCGTTGTTGGATGATGACGGTCTCACCGACTTCCGTAACATCGACTTGACACGTAACCTGTTGGTATATACGGGTACGGTAGCTCCTGCCAATGCCACTACGGACGGTGTTGTCGCCAGCCGACTGTCAGAACCTGTCTATGCTGAGACCAATTCTGCCTATCGTACGGTGGATGGTAATACACAAAGTGTCTCTGGTCACCAAGTGAGGTTGATAGAAAATACCTATACCACTACAGTAGACCACTTCCTCGTTGACAAGCAGGACTTCAATGCGCCTATCAGCTATACGATGGGTGATGGTCACCGGATGTGGTACCAGCGTACGCCAGACCTCTATGTAGGACTGGATAAGGGATGGGAGACTGTCAGCTTGCCATTCAAAGCAGAACTCGTTACTACTCACCAGAAGGGTGAGATCACTCACTTCTATAGCGGCAGCCGTTCCGTCGACGGTGAGACGAAGGTCGGTCATGAGTACTGGCTCCGTGAGTTCAAGGGTAGGAAGACTGATGAGACGGGTACTGACCTGTTCACGGCACTCTTCAATTATCCGGAAGCTGCAGGCGAAGGAAAGACAGTGACAAACACCTTCCTGTGGGATTACTACTACAGAAAGAATGTGCAGAAGGATCTCAATGCAGATACGTATCAGACCTACTATAGCGAACAGCGTAACCTGGCGGCTTATCCGTTACTTGCCAACGGCAAACCTTATATCATAGGTTTCCCGGGAACGACGTATTATGAGTTTGACCTCAGCGGTGGTTTTATCCCGCAGCATACGGCATCAGAGACTCCTGCCAGACTCGATCAGCAGGTTATCACCTTCGCTTCCAGACAAGGAGAAACGATTCTTGTCAGTGATGGCGAGATCGAGAGAGCAACAACATCGGAGGAGACAGATTATAGTTTCGTGCCTAACTATCTGAGTAAGCCGATAGCTGTAGGTGAGGGCTATCTGATGAATGCTGAGGGCAACCAGTTTGCCAAGACAACAACTCTGACACCTGCCGTCCCGTTCCGTCCGTACTTCAAGAAGGTAGAGACATCAGGTTCCCGTCAGGCTGCCCGTGCCATCCTCTTCGATGGAGAAGGCTCATCGTTTGCTATCGGTGGCGACCAAGATCCGTCAGAGGAGGAGATAGGAGAGGGTGACCTGCTCTTCACCATCCGTAAGCATGAGATTGCCGTCACCTCGTCACTTCGTCGTGCCGCTGATGTGCGTATCGTCAATATCAGTGGTGTGGCTATAGCTAACTTCACTATCCAGCCGGGTGAGACCATCGAGCGATATATTCCTGTCGCTGGTGTCTATATCGTCCGTGCCGATGGTGGGCGTATCCAGAAGAAACTCGCACTCAAATAACCCTAATGAATCAAGATATGAGTAATAAGATAATAACATATTTAAATGCGTCTCAAAAAGTCTCCCAACGGGCGGGACGTATTGTTCCCTTGCTCCTTCTCTTCTTGATGCTTATATTAGGCAGTGGGAATGTTTGGGGACAGACGGATTATTCGGGAACATATTATATTGCCAGCGACTACAAGATCAGCAATAAATCTCAATACGATCCTAACAATCTTGACAATAACTACTACCTTTGTCCCTCGGATGGTTGGATTTACTACAAGAAAGAAAACAATTGGACTGCAGATAAAGCAAGTAGTGACGGACCATTTCTGACAACATATAAATGCAGAACGGATGCATATAATACCTATGGCGGAATGAACAATGCGACATGGGTCATCACAAAACATGGTGATTATTATGCTTTCTATCACACTGGGACTAATAAACACATGGTACTCAGTGAGCAAATCAAAGGATGTGGAGCTGACCGCATGCGCGTGCACCTTGAGGAGATTAGTTCGTCTGAGGATCCTGGTGATAATGCATTATTCGCCATTGTTACTCAGGATAAAAGTCTTTCTATCGCACCTAGTACTATTTCTACAGACAGACTTACTGTCAATGGAGGAAACAAGGATTCCCTTACCGGTCAAACAGGAAAAACGGGAGGACCTAAAGGAACAGGTTATAATTACGAGAATACGGCAGGTATTGTTGGCATATATAGGGGTACAGGAACAGATGACAACAGGTATTTTTATCTTGAAGAAGTCTTTGACCGTCCGACCTTTACCAGCACCAGTAGTCAAATTGAAATTGGTCATTCTGCAGGGAATAATGCTATAATCTATTATACCATAGATGGTACTAATCCAACAACAACAAACAAAGCAGGAACAGGAGTAGCCCCTCTTCAGATTGATATGCCGGAAAATGCTGTCACGCTTAAGGCGATTGCGGTAATAGATGATCTGCCATCGTGCATTTCTAGCATCCGAGTTGTGCCAAATGCAACTGTCACTTTGGCAGAAACCACCTTGACTTATAATGGCTCTGCACAAACAATAGGTGTCACTAGTGTGATGGATGGCGAAACACCCATCAATGATGAATTTACTGTCAGATACAGTAATAATACTAATGCTGGTACAGCAACCGTCAACATCGAAGATAAAGAGGGTGGTAATTATATCGTATATGGTTCAAAATCTTTTATCATCAACAAAAAAGACCTGACTGTCACCGCAAAACCAAAGACTATCACTTATGGTGAAGAGCCCACGAATGACGGTGTGATATATAGCGGCTTTGTGAATAGTGAGACTTCAGCCGTGCTAGGCGGTACACTTGACTATGATTATAGCTATGTGCAGTATAGTGATGTGGGTAATACTTATACTATTACGCCCAGTGGTTTGACCAGTAGCAACTACGACATTTCGTTCGAAGCAGGAACATTGACTGTCGACCAAAGGGAAATTGGACTTACTTGGAGTGAAACGACGTCTTTCCCCTATGACGGTTTAAAGCATGCTCCTACGGCAACGGCTACTGGATTGGTGAACAGTGATGAGGTTGGTGTAACAGTGACAGGTGCCCAGACGAATGTAGGTACAGATTACATTGCTACCGCTTCTGCACTTACAGGCGAGAAAGCAGGTAATTACAAACTGCCGACTGAAAAAACTCATGCCTTTACTATTACTCCTGTTGAACTGACAGTTACTGCCAAAAACCATACCATCACTTACGGAGATGTTCCTGCTGGTAATGGTGTGACTTACGAAGGCTTTGTGAATAATGAGACAGCAGATGACCTTGGAGGAACCCTCGACTATGTTTACAGTTATACGCAGTATGGTGATGTGAGTAACACCTATACCATTACGCCTAGTGGTTTGACCAGTGATAACTATTATATTACTTTTACCCCAGGTGTTTTGACAGTCACTCCCAAGACGATAAGTGTTGACTGGACAGAAACGGAATTATCATATAATGGTAGTGAACAGGCTCCTACGGCAACAGCTACTGGATTGGTGAATAATGATGAGGTTGGTGTAACAGTGACAGGTGCCCAGACGAATGTAGGTACAGATTACATTGCGACGGCTTCTGCTCTTACAGGAGAGAAGAAAGATAATTATCAGTTGCCAGAAGGACTCACACACTCCTTCACCATCACTCCCAAGAGTATTGGTGACGGTAACAAAGCTGCAGATGATATCATCATAGAATTATCACCTGAAGGAGAATTAAGTGTTGTAAAACAGGGTGAAAAGATACTGGTGGAGAATACTGACTATACTCAGGAAACGGAAGTGGATGGTGATGACAAGATTATAACGATAACAGGCATGGGTAATTATACAGGTTCTGTTAAGGCATTATTCGCTAATCCTGTTTTCACTGATCCTGATGGCACAGGCTCAGAAAAAGCTGCCGCAGTTTATACGGCATCACGTGACTTGTCTGCACCTGCAGGCATCGAACCGTATATTGTGCGAAAGGTCAATCCTTCTATTGGCACTCTGGTAATCAGTAAACTGGGTTATATTCCAGAGGACGTTCCTGTCCTTTTGTTGTCAAATGCAGAATCTGAGGGGTTTGTCGCCTCTCCTAAGGATCCGTCAATCCCAGAAGTGACAGTTCAAACTAAAAACAGCAATCAGTTGAAAGTCTCTCAAGGTGGTGAGACTGTAGAAGCCGCACAGATATATATGTTCTACAAAGGTGAGTTTGTACTGACGAAGGCTGGTACCTTGGGAAAAGGTAAATACTACCTCTACAACCCGAACTTCAAAGTAACTCCATCAGAAGATGAGGAAGAGGATGAGCCAGGAGATAATCCAGCAAGCTCACGTGGCGTTCTACGGATAGTCTTCGAAGACGAGACCACGGGAATTGATGATCTGAAGAATGAAAAAACAGAGGAATGGAAGTTGACAGGCTGGTATTCTCTGGATGGTCGTCGTTTGAGTGGTAAACCAACTAAAGGTGGAATCTATATCCATAAAGGACAAAAGATATACATAAAAAGGTAATAAGATATGAAACATACGATAAGATTCATCATTCTACTCTTTTCACTCGTTATGACGGGTGTAAGCGATGTCTGGGCTGACATCACAGAGAACGATATTATCATCAATGTGTTGCCGAATAAAGCCGCAGGAACAGTGAGTGTAACCAATATTTCTGGTATGACAGTTACCATCACTGCTACTCCTGCTACGGGCTATACGATTGATGCAGCTCATATTTTGGTCGAGAAAATGGTGGATCCTATGGCTGCGTCTCGTCGTGCACCAGGTATGGCTCCTTCACTGCCTGTTGATGGTAATAATCCTTTTACTTTTACTATCCCCGACGGATATACCGGTGCTTATGTGACGGTGAATTTCTATAAAAAAGCAGAGGGCTTTATTCAAATTACATCTCTTTCAGAGATTACGGATATGAACGGTAAATACCAGTTAACTGCTGATGTTTCAGGCGTATCCAGCAGTTTAGGGGAATTTAAAGGAACCCTCGATGGTGGATTGCATAAGATTATCGGTTCTTCTGCACCGTTGTTTGCTTCAACAGACGGTGCTATCATCCGCAACATCATCTTTGAAGATGTGAATATCTCATCAGGTGATACCTATGGGGATGCTGGTGCTGTTACCTCTAAGGCTAAAGGGGCAACCCGAATCTATAACTGCGGCATCCTACCTACTTCAGTTGAGCGTGATAATAAAGGGAATATCACCGGCTTTTATGGAAGCAGTGTGGGAGGCTCTCGTAATGTTGGTGGTCTCGTAGGATTGCTTGATGGTACAGCTCGCGTCATCAATTGCTTCAGCTATGCTACCATAACTGGCGGTTCCACCGTGGCTGGCATCGTGGGAAATATCGGCTATGATGCAAATACCTCCATTACTCAGGACAATGTTAACACAAAACCTATGGTTGTAAACTGCATGTTCTATGGCGACATTACAGGTGGCACCTCTATTTCGCCCGTTTATGGAGGAGCGAAAGGTGCAATGATTAAAAATGAAACAACAAAAACTGTCAATAATAATGCTGTTGGTATAGGTGTCAATCCTTATTGCTATTTCCGCAAGAAATCTTCTTTCAACAATACGACCAATTTCGGTAATATAGATGCGTTTAAGCGCTCTTGGCCTGCTGAAGAGAAGAATCTGACTCGATTCGAATATTACCGTAGTATTCTGAATAGTAACCGCAAACTTTGCACTTGGTGGGTGAATGGTACCAGTGATACGGCACCGACAGACGAAGATGTAGCCAATGTAGGCATTGCCAAATGGGTGCTCGATCCAAGTATTGCGCCTTATCCTATTCTGAAGGAATGGGGAAAATACCCTTCTGTTATAAATCTTGATCCAGACAAAGTGTGGGATCCAAGGACAGAAATTAAAGAGGGAGATGCTGTAACGTCAGTAACGCCACATTGGGTACAGCGTAGTGATGCTAAAGAGTGGGAAGGAAAGAGTTACGGTACACTTGCTGTGACTATCAAAGCAGGTGCTCATGGTAGTGGAAGCACCTCAAGAAATATTCCGATTACCGATATGGACACACTGAATTGTGATTATAGTTATTACAAGATTCAGTTGCCTTATTATAATGAAGTGTTCGGTAACCCTAATGGAGCGACTCATGAAGCAAAGTATGGCGGCAACTATACCGAATATGTCGTGACGGGATGGGAAATAGAAGCTGCTGGTAGCACTACTGCTACGGATTATAATTTCGCAGATCGTAATAGTATTAATGGTCGTGTATTTGCGCAAGGTGGATATTATTACGTCCCCAAAGACGTCACCTCCATCACCATCACTGCCCGCTGGGGTAAGGCGTTTTATCTATCAAACCGAGGCTATAGCATTGATCGAGTAAATGTAACGAAGGCTGATTATAAAAAAGACAATGCATTTGCTCCTGCTGGTACCATATCTAATAATTTCCAGGGACATACAGTTTATAACGATCTTCAGGAAGCTATAAAGGCTCTCGGAACAAATGTAGAGTCTCCTACTGTTTATGATCAGGCTATAGTGCTGATAGGCAACCATCAGGTAAAGAATGGTATAAATGATGTAGGGTATAATTTGGACAGCAAATGGCATCCTTTTACTATCATGAGTGCCGACTTAGATTTTGATAACGAACCAGATAATTGTTTAGAATTCCAGTTCAGAACTCAAGTTCAGCGCCCAGGAATCCAACCTATCCGATTTGATTTCTTACCTGTAGTAGAACTGGGTCTTGCCTTACGTCATGATAATTTGGCATACGCCATTGGTATTTTTGTACCTCAAGGTCATTTCGAAGTGACAGAAACGGCATTTATGCGTACCACTCAGTTTGAGTATGATGGTTTTCAAAGCTACACAGACAAACGAATAGAAGATAAATCGCCTGTCATCATTAATGGTGGCGAATATGAAATGTTTACTGTCAGGTATCATGCCTCCAATCGTACAAGCTATTTCTTATTAGGTGGCAATGCGTGGATACATCGTTTTGCTCCTGGAGCACACCCTAATACAGGTCAAAAGCCATCCATTTACTTGTGTCCTGTAAATGTGATTGGTGGTGAGGTAAAGGAACTCTATTTGACAGGCCTTTATCGTCCAGAACTGGCTGTTCCGAACAATCAGGGTGCTCCCCGTTGCTATACCGATGGTGGTAAATTCGACATCATGGCAGGTGCTGGCTATGATAAGGTCGAAGCCGGTTCTAATGTCACTTTTAAAATCAATCATTCGAAGATTACCGAGTTCTATGGTGGTGGAATCAATGGTTCTAATCCTATTAGTGGTAACATAGACGTTACCATTGATAATAGTTATGTAGATAAGTATTGTGGTGGTCCTAAAGTGGGTGATATGACGGGAAAGACCGTTACAACCCACGCTACTGGCACTACCTTTGGCGTGTTCTTTGGCGGTGGTAATGGTGGAAATAGTTACTATAGGCAGCTGCAAAAAGATGGTGACTTAGCGTCAACTCATATAGGTACATGGACTGACCAAGGTTATAATTGGAATGGTTTTAAACCCTTAGAAGTTAAAGATGATGGCACAGACAATAAAGGTTATCATGCTGAATATGAGTTTGAGGTCTTTAACCATTCCAATGGTGTGACAGACCAGATTACGCAACGTGGATTTATCAAGTGGATTCAATTCGGTATTACCAAGACAGGCGATGTCAGCAGTACGCTGTCTGATTGTAAGATTTTGGGTAATTTCTATGGTGGCGGTAACTTGGCTACCGTTGATGGTAACGTTACTTCTACTCTTACGAATACGCAAGTTGCAGGTAGTGCTTTCGGAGCAGGTTATTCTGCGGCTATTCCTACCTTCCAGGTACACGACAAGAGTAAAGCCACTTTCCCTTCAATTACTGCTGGTGTTATTACCGATGGCCATATTGGCTATGGTGATAAGGTATATGAGTGGACCAATGAAAAACTTGAAGGAAAAGATGAGGCATATATGAAAGCTTATCCCACTTACGAAAAGGACGGCAAATGGTATTGCTACACTTGGAATTCCTTAGATGATTTGGGTGCCGTAACGGGTAATGTTACGCTTACAATTGATGGCAACACCACTCTTACTGATGGTAAAGTGATGAAAGTTGCCCATAGTGTCTACGGAGGTGGTGAGGAGTCTGGTGTAGAAGGCAATACGGAAGTGTCTGTTACTGGCGGTACGATTGGCACTCCCAATCTTGGCGGAGCAGAATATGGCAACGTCTTTGGCGGTGGTAAAGGTAAAGAGAAAAATGCTACTGCCGGACTGGTGAAGGGTAATGCTACTGTAAGTATCAGTGGTTCGCCAACCATTATCCACAATGTCTATGGTGGTGGCGCCTACGGTTCGGTAGGAACGTTTACCTATGCTGACGATGACTATCATACTGCTCATCCTGAGGTTCCCGTAGGTATGCCTACGGCTTTGCATACAGAGAATACAGGTGTATGTAATGTGACCATTACAGGTGGTACTATCGGAACTAACGGTAAAGAGAACGGTATGATATTCGGTTCGTCACGAGGTGATGTTGCCACTCCTGAAGGAGAACCAGCTGTTGACCCTAACGACCGCATGGCTTGGGTGTATAGCACACAAGTGAATATAGGCACAGAGAATGCTACTACTGGTCCTACTATCAAGGGTTCTATCTATGGTAGTGGCGAGAATGGACATACTCTCCAGAATACAGTCTTGAATATCAACAGTGGAACGGTTGGTATTCCTACAGGTGAAAAAATTACAGATGATAATGGCACGCCAGACAACAAGGATGACGACATTGAATATTCCGGTGCCAACTATCCATATCGTGGCAACGTCTATGGTGGTGGTTGCGGTACGGATACTTACAATGATGGTACCGTAGACAAATACAATCCCCTGGCAGGTATTGTGAAGGGTACGACAACTATCTATATTAAGGGTGGTCATGTGGTTCGAAATGTCTATGGGGCTGGTGCTATGGGGTCTGTAGGCGGTGGAACAACTACCGATGCTGGTAAGACGACCATTAATGTCACGGGTGGCCGCATAGGTTATGATGGCAACAGCAACAATGATGGTTGCATATTTGGTGCCGCCCGCGGTGAGAATGGTATTAGTACCGCCACATCAAATTTGGCTAACGTACGTGAGACGGAGGTGAACATCAATGCGCATCCAACAGATGCCACAAAGAGTCCCGTCATTTGGGGTAGCGTCTTTGGTGGTGGTGAGGCGGGTACTGTTAAAGAGGGTGTCGCTGTGAATATGACAGGTGGTCTGATTCATAAGGATATTTATGGCGGTGGTGCTTTGGCTGATACGCAGACAAGTAACTGGGACGCTACAGGTGGTACTTGGGCTGATGCACAAAAATCCGCGCTCCATACAACAACCGTCCGTGCGACTGGTGGGCGTGTCGTGGAAGAGATTTTTGGCGGTGGACTGGGAGAAGACGGTAAGCCTGCTTATGTCTGGGGCGATGTATTGCTCGACCTAAATGGAACGACGCCAATAGATGAAACCACTCATAAGCCATCAACTACTGGTATGGCTACAACCAGTACTACAGGTTGTGTTGTCGGACAGATCTTCGGTTGTAACAATGTGAACGGTACACCAAAGGGCGATGTGATGGTGCATATCTATGCTACGCAGAATGCTGAGGCTGACAAGATAGCCAACACACCTGCAACAGGCACTGAAGGTGAAGAAGGCTACAAGCCAGCTGACGAAACGCAAAAGGTCAAAGGGCGCTATGATATTACGGCAGTCTATGGCGGCGGTAATATGGCGGCATACGAGCCTGCTGATCCAGATAACAACAAGTCGGAAGTGATTATCGATGGCTGTCAGCTGACAAGTATTAAGACTGTCTATGGCGGCGGCAATGCCGCTTGCACGCCTTCAACTAATGTGACAGTGAACGGTACGTTTGAGGTTGAGGAACTCTTCGGCGGTGGCAACGGTCTGGACGATATCGATGTCAACGGTGTCACGAAGCCTAACCCTGGTGCCAACGTGGGTTATAAGAACTATACGGTTTACGAAAAAGTCGGGGACGAATGGATAGCCAAGGATGACCCTGCCTATGACACGAAAGAAGAACGAACTGCACCAAGCAGTGCCATCACCTATGGCACAGGTCAGGCTTCCGTAAATATCTTCGGCGGCACGGTTCATCGTGTGTTTGGTGGCTCGAATACCAAGGGTAATGTACGCCAGACAGCAGTGACGTTGCTAGATGAGAATAGCGGATGTGATTTCTGTGTTGACGAAGCGTACGGAGGTGGTAAGAGTGCGGAGATGGATGCCGAGGCAAAGTTGCTGATGGCTTGTATTCCTGGTCTTGAGGCTGTCTATGGTGGTGCTGAGGCAGCCGACGTTCGCGGTAATGTGACGTTGAATATTACCAATGGCACCTTTGATCGTGTATTCGGTGGTAACAACCTCAGTGGCACCATCAGTGGTTCCATCACTGTAAATGTGGAGGAAATAGGTTGTAAACCAGTTAAGATTGGTGAGCTGTATGGCGGTGGCAACGAGGCTGGCTACTCAGTTTATGGTTACGACAGCAATGGCAAGCCTGTAGAATCGGGTACCACCCCGCTCTATAACGACCCGCAGGTCAATGTGATGTCGTTTACCAGCATTGGCAATATCTATGGTGGCGGTTATGGTAGCGGTGCTACGATGGTGGGTAATCCAACTGTGAACATCAATGTGGCCTATGGCAGATACTATAACGATGACGAATCCGTTGTCGGTGAGAATGCGAAAACACCCAACAACTATCCTATCCCCTCACATGCCACAGGGAAGATAGGTGCCATCAGCAATGTCTTCGGTGGTGGTAATGCGGCCAAGGTTATTGGTAACACTACCGTCAATGTTGGTACCCTTTCTGAGGTCTATGTGGTGAAACAGGTTACTGTAGGTGACGACGTGAGCAGTCTATACATCCGTAACAATAACGGGACCTATAGTAAAGCCTCTGGTACGGCCCAAGACGGAACTACTTATTACGAAGAGCAGGATGTTATTGGCGCCGATATCCGTGGTAATGTTTATGGCGGTGGAAACAATGCGGAGGTGACAGGTGATACTCATGTCGTGATAGGAGAGAAGTATGTGGCTCCCTAAACTCCGATTCCAGATCCGTCTTCAACGTTAGAACCATAGAAAAGTAATAAAAGTGTCAAGAAAACACAGAACGCTCCCTAAAGAGGGGGCGTTCTTTTGTTGATAACGCACACAGGCTAAAAAATGTTAAATATTAAACTGATTATTGTTGAATATTTGCCAGTTTTTATGGTTTTGTCTACTTTTGTGCGATGATTGCCGATGAAAACACTATGTCGACAACTACTAATTATAAGAATAAAATAGAATCTAACTTGATAGAAAATGAACTTTAGAGTGAAAGCAGGGATGCTTGCTACATTGTTTTGTGTAGCCTTCTGTGTAGAAGAGGCATCCGCCCAGCAGTTGGCAGTGAAGACCAACCTCCTTTATGATGCGACGACGACTCCGAATATCGGAGCGGAGCTTGGCATTGGTAAGAAACACTCCTTGCAGTTGTACTACGGACTGAACCCGTGGAAGTTTAATACTGATAGTGGGAAGAAGTACTTCAAGCACTGGTTGCTGATGCCAGAGTACCGCTATTGGTTCTGTCATCGTTTCCAGGGTTCCTTTGTCGGTGTTCATGCACTGGGAGGTGAATTTGATGCTGCCAATGTGAAGTTACCGTTTGGTATGTACAAGAAATTGCGTGACCATCGTTATGAAGGCTGGTATGTCGGTGGCGGTGTGTCCTATGGTTACCAGTGGGTGCTTTCCCGTCATTGGAACTTCGAGGCTTCTGTAGGAGTAGGTGTAATCTATGCCAAGTACAAGGGCTATGAGTGTGGAGAGTGCGGCAGACAGACGGACGACGGGCATAAATGGTATGTCGGTCCGACGAAAGCAGTGCTTTCATTCCTTTATTTATTCTAGAAAAACTAGTAGAACTAGGAAAACTAGAAGTGCTAGTAAGATTAATTAATAAAAACGCAATCAAATGAAAAGAAACATTTTCCTCAGCATATCCCTGTTAGCCTTTAGCTTTGCGATGGCACAGGCTCCCATTAAGTTGACGGGTGTGAAGAAAAAGCAGGACACTCAGGTGTCCGTCACCAACTATCAGGTATCGCAGACCAACCAGAAGACTATGGTCACGATGGATTTCGTGCTCGACTCCCTCAAGGTGAAGTCGGCACGCTACCGTGCTTTTACTCCTATTCTTCGTTCTAAGGACGGCAAGCAGAAACAACGTCTGAAGTCCCTGCTGGTGACAGGTCGTGTGCAGGACATCATCTTCGAGCGTGACGGTATCGACCCCTTGTATGTTGACAACTACCAGTCTGTACGTCGTGAGAAGAACGAGCCTCAGCGAGTGGCATATAATGACATGGTGGATCGCCAGCCTTGGCATGATGTAGCTGAGGTATGGCTGGAGTGCGACCTCTGCGGGTGTGGTGACACCCTGAAGTCAGACCAGGCTTTCTTGGGACCAATCGTTCCGGAGACTGCCGCTCTGGATATCAAGCCAAACTATATCGATATAGTGCCGGCTCCAGAGAAGAAGGTACGCAACCTGCACGGCACCGCCTATATTACCTTCGTCGTAGACCGCTGGGAGATGAAGCCCGACTATATGGACAACCGTCGTGAGCTGCGTAAGATTACCGATACCCTCGACGTGATGCATGCTGACAAGAACGTCTCTATCCATAAGATTAAGATTCACGGATGGGCATCACCGGAAAGCCCATACAAGCACAACGAGATGCTTGCCACCAACCGTGCCAAGTCACTCACCAACTATGTACGTAACACCTATAACCTGCCAGCTGATGTCTTTGCTCCCGCAGAGGCTACCCCGGAGAACTGGATAGGCTTGCGTGAGGCTGTCGACAAGATGTCTCTCTCCGTCCTGCCACACCGTGAAGAGATCCTGGAGATTATTGACGACAAGACCTTACAACCCGATCCGAGGGAGAAGAAGATCAAGCGTCTCTATCCGCAGGAATACCGTTACCTGTTGAAGAACGTCTATCCCGGACTGCGCCGCTCTGACTATGAGATTACCTTTGAGTATAAGGAGTTCACCTTGGAGGAGGCAAAAGAGATTTATAAGACGAAGCCTTACCAGCTCTCACTCCGTGAGTTGTGGGATGTGGCACAGACCTTCCCGAAGGGCAGTGACGATTATAATAAGGTGATGCAGACCGCCCTTATCGTCTATCCGGAGAGTAAGGAGGCTGCTATCAACCTTGCCAATGTGGCTCTCCGTCAGGATGACCTGTTGAAGGCAGAGACCCTCTTGGACCGTGCCGGTGATAGTGGCGAGGCAGAGAATGCCCGTGCTATCCTCTATATGAAACAGGATCGCTATGCAGATGCCGAGGCTGCTTTGAGTCGTGCCAAGGCAAAGGGTATGAATGTCTCCTTGAACCAAGAGATATTACGGAGTATAAAGAAGAAATAAGAGAACAATATAACATAACATTCATTTAATTCTAATCAATTATGAAGAAACTTAGTTTTTTAATGCTTGCAGTAGCTGGAATGCTATTTGCAGCGTGCTCGTCCGACAAGGATGCAGCTGATGCTGGAGCCCCAGCTGAGATTAATCCTGATGGCTTCATGGCATTGAACATCAATTTGCCGACTCAGCCTTTGATGCGTGCAGCCAATGACAATTTTGATGACGGACTTGCCACTGAGTACAAAGTCAGTGACTGTGCTTTGTTGCTCTTCCAAGGAACAGAAGAGGCTACTGCAAAATTGATTAATGCTCAAGCTATCCTGTTACCTTTCGATGATCAGGTTGATGATGCTGACGCTGATAACATCACTACTTCCTACCTTGCCACAGCCAAGGTGAAAGGTTTTGAGAAAACTGCTGGTAATAAGCTTTTTGCTCTTGCCGTTTTGAACTATAAGAACGTGATGAGCATTGAGGCTTCTGGAATGCCCACAATCGCTGGCACTACGCTGTCAACCTCTTCTACCATCGCTAATGTACGTGCTTTAACAGCAAATGCAGACCTGACATCTCGCGGTGGTGCTCAGAACTATTTCTTCATGACTAATGCCGTACTCTCTACTGCAGTGGGAGGAACAGCCACCACGGCACCAGCAGCTGGAGACGTTTTCCAACTTGCCCAGATGGATGCCTCCAAGATCAAAGAGTCAGAGGCAGCTGCCAAGGCTGACCCCGCTGGTGACATCATTGTAGAGCGTGCCGTTGCCAAGGCTACACTGACAGTATCTGCCACAAAGGTTAATGGACTGGATATTGCTTCTAAAGAATGGGCTATTGATAACATGGAGCCATCGACCTATGTCACCCGCAATCCTGGCGACTTGGCATATATCGCCTATAGCTCAGGTGCATTCACTCCAGCCAACTATCGTTTCGTTGGTAATGCCACTACTAAGGGTGTAACCTCATTGGGCTCTACTGAAGATTCATACCGTACCTATTGGTGTGTTGACCCCCAGTATGACGCAGCCGTTACAGGTATGGTTCCCGCTACCTCTTTCGTAGCAACAGGTACCGCAAATCCTCTGTACTGTTATGAGAATACTTTCGACGTGGCTAACCAGAGCTATAAGAACACGACTCGCGCCATCATCAAGGTGACATTGGATGATACCTCTGAGTTCTGGACGGTGAATGGTGGCTCTACCCGTTATACTACTGTTACCGATGCTACTTCTTATGTAGTTGACAATATTGTTAACAAGACAGAGGTTCTGGATGCTTTCAAAGCAGGTCTTAACGCAGGTAAGTCCTGGACTGTTGATGCTTCTTCTTTCAATATCACTTATGAGCGTGACGCTACAACCGGTCAGTATAAGGTGAAGACGCTTGCTCTCTCATCTACAGTTACAGCTGAGATTGGTGATACGAAGACTTTCAAGGCTTCATTCGAAGGTGATATCTCTACCGTCCTTACTGCTGCTATTGCTTCTGCCAATAATGAGGTTGTCATTCGTGACTATCAGGGTGGCGTGATGTATTATGAGGCTCGCTTCAAGCACTTCGCCGGTGAAGGTGTTGCAGACTTGGCTCCTTGGAACACTAAGGCTGCTTGGGAGACTCCTGCTCCTGCCGGAGGTTCTACTTCTGCTGCTTATCCTGGTGCTAGCGCTGCCCAGAACTACCTGGGTCGCTATGGTATGGTACGTAATAACTGGTATGACGTGGATGTTACTGCCATTAATAACTTCGGTTATCCGGCAGATCCTTCAGGTCAGGTGAACAATCCGGATTTCGACGATCCTAACACACCAGACGATAATATCCAAGAGTATATCTCTGCAAAGATTCACGTGCTCTCTTGGGCTAAGCGTACCCAGAGCTGGAGTTTCTAATATTATAATAAACTACTAAGAAAATATTTGCGACAATGAACGTTCGACATATCATAGAGAAGAGTTTACAGATGATTGTAGTTGCAGCCCTCTTTACAAGCTGTGACATGATGAAAGAAGACAGAGACGACTGTCCGACAGGTCTCTACGTCAACTTCGTTTACGACTACAACATACAGCGTGCTGACATGTTTAAGGATCATGTGGGCTCCGTAACGCTTTATGTCTTTGATGAGTCGGACAAACTTGTCGCCCAACGGACGGTGAACGGGAGCGAGCTCTCTGTGTATGGATATAATATCCATTTCACGGAAGACGAGCTGGCTCCCGGGCACCAGTACCGTCTCTCTGCCATCGCTTTGCAGAAAGACTGGGATGCCGCCCTCAGCACGGATGGTGCCAAATATCGACATACTACTATGAAGATTGGCGACAGCCGTCAGAACATTGGGGTAAGCCTTGACCGTACTGTGTCAGCTAACCCGAAGTATTATGATGTATCAACGGATGCTCCGCTTGATACGCTCTGGCACACACAGCAGGTGATGATGGCAAGTGCTGCCGAAAAACCTACTGCTACCAAGTATCATGAGAAAGCAGATGGTACGGCAACGACCAATGCAGTCCAGACTGTCCAACTTGTGAAGGATGTTCCGACATATGCTACTGTCAGTCTGATCCGTGATACTAATCATCTGAATATCTCTCTCCGTGAACTTGACCATCCAGAGGATGTCAACGCGGACGACTATGAGGTGTTCATCCTCGATGCCAATGGTGATGTGGACTACCAGAATACGGTAGTAACACCCACCGACTCACTCGTTTACCGTCCATACGCTTCTTGGACTGCAACCTTTGACGCAGGAGGATCAACAGGTGTGGAGCGTTCCGCTCACTACGACCTGATGTTCAACCGACTGATGTACAACACCACGCCCGACAAGAACGCCGTGTTGTGCATCCGCAAGAAGTCCACAGGCAAGGATGTCGCCGTCATCAACCTGCCTTACATCCTTTGTGAGGGGCGCATGGCTTATGAGATTAATAACTATCAGCCACAGGAGTACCTTGACCGTGAGTACGACTACCGTTTGGAGTTCTTCCTCCGTGGCGACCGCTGGCAGTTCGTCAGCGTATGTATCGATGTGCTCTCTTGGTCGAAGCGCATTCAGTATGTAGAGTTTAACTAATCATATAAAGAAGAAGCGACGCTCATGTCTATAATCTCTAAGTTACATCACATTCGCTATATGGTAGCAGCCAGCCTCCTGCTACCTCTGGTTTGTGCCTGCTCGTCAGAGGACAACGGTGACGGCATGGCGGAGCCTCAGTTAGCATCATCCAATCAATATATCAACCTCAGTATCGTAGTCAGCTCAGGCAGCGAGGGAACCATGCGTGGTCCTGCTGGAGGCGAGGAGGGCGACGGTCGTGAGGCTGGTTCTGAGCGTGAGAATCTGGTGACAGGTGTTACTGTCATGCTCTATGAGGATGCTGCTGGCATCAATACCTCGGCAGAAACGACACTTGCTTTCTGTAAATATTATCCTGTTTCTCTGGTATCTCGTGAGACGGCAGGAACACCTTATGCCACAAAGACTGATGAGGCTGTCTACTCCACAGGTGACCAGCCTTTGGTAGGCTCAGGTCTTGACATGAGCAAGGAATATCATGCTATTGTGGTGGCAAACCAGAACATGGCATCTACCTTTACTACCGCTTCCAAGGTGAAGGACGTGCGTGACTATGTGACGACACATGTCTATAGTGGAAGTGGATTAGGTGCTGATGCCAGTCATTTCGTGATGTCCTTGGAGACCGACTATACTGTGAATTTCGCTTCTCCGTCAAGTAAGACGACAGTCGGAAATAAAACGACCTATCATTTCGATGGTATCCGCATCGAGCGCCTTGCCGCACGTGTAGATTTCTGGACGAATAACGCCACGTATGGGGAGAAAGACGCTCTGGATCATAACTATCGTGCACCAGGTTATGTCTATCCCGTATGGAAGACTACCGATGTGTCAACCCCAAACAGCACCGACAAGTTCGTGCTGACGGCAGTCACTCCGTTCAATCTATATAATGCTGATGAGTATCTTTTCAAACGCACCAATGACGCATCACCTTATCTTGCCGAAGAGACCGCGACAAACTATGTCATCGACCCTAATACGGCAGGTAAGACGGCAGCATCTCCTTCCTATTATAAAAACACGTTGACTTATCTGGTGGGTATTGATGAGACAAATTTAAGTTTAAGTGCAGCTACAGGTTATTTCCAAGCTGCTAATGCCTTATATGTCAGCTCTACACAGAAAGCAAAGTTTACTGGTGATGGTGATAAAGACAATTTTATCCTCTGTTATCCAAGGGAGAATACGTTGTCAACATCCTCTCCATTGTATTACTATGCTACGGGTGTTGCCATTGAAGGTGACTATTATCCCGCAGGCTCTGCAGCCGACCTGTCCAAAGCGAAGCACTTTATCTATTATGGCTATCTGCGACATCAGGGTGAGGGGACAGGTCCTTATACCATCAAGGCAAGGACTGACCTGAGTACCACGGAGACTTATACCACACCCATGAATTTCAGTGTGGTACGCAATAACCTTTACCGTATCTCTATTGACAAGATTACAGAGAAAGGTGAACTTGAATTGAAAATTATGGTGAAGAAGTGGGACACCTTTACCCACTCCTGGATATATATGTAAACCCATATGACGATGATGAAGAAAATAAGACTGACATACACCTTCCTGCTGGCTGCGGCACTC
>OCVV012848843.1_pt1 | contig 38433 bp, 34 predicted proteins | sample 1539721 | NCBI WGS metagenome assembly OCVV01 (sample SAMN02144230, study PRJEB22623) | gut metagenome | biome: sheep rumen | host: Ovis aries | place: New Zealand | reverse complement strand
GCTTTATCGTTTGTTCGCAATCTGTCAAAGAACTATCTTCGTGGCCTCCCTTTCGGAAAGCGAGTGCAAAGGTACGGCCTTTTTCCGAACCGGCAAAACTTTCAGGGAGTTTTTTTTGAAAAATGAGAAAAATATGTGATTTCGGACAGAAAAAGAGGAATAAAGAGGGGCAAAAGCGGGGGAAAAGGAGGAAAAAAGGGAGGAGGAGGGGAGGACGGGAGAGCGGGGAGATGGAGGGGAGATGAAGGGGAAAGGGAGGGGAAAGGGAGGGGAAAGGGAGGGGAAAGGGAGGGAGGCGGCGGGAAAACCGCCGCCCGCAAGCATGGGGGGGGAGGGAGAGAGGGAGAGGCTATGGGAGGAGATGGCGGTCGAGGTAATTCTCGATGCGGGTGACGAGATGGTGGCGGGTGCGACCGCCGTAGATGCTGTGGTTGCGGTTGGTATAGAGTTGCATGTCGAATTGGTAGCCAGACTGGGTGAAGGCTTCGGAGAGTTCGGCGGTGTTTTGGAAGTGGACGTTGTCGTCGGCTGTGCCGTGGATAAGAAGGAGGTCGCCTTTGATGCGTTCATGGCGATGAAGGGGGGAGCAGTCGTAGCCGTTGGGGTTCTCTTGAGGAGTGCGCATGAAGCGTTCGGTATAGACGGTGTCGTAGAAGCGCCAGTCGGTGACGGGTGCGACGGCTACGCCGCAGTTGAACACTCCCCTACCCTCGCAGAGTGCCATGAGTGTGTTGAAACCTCCGAAACTCCATCCCCAGATGGCGATGCGGCTGGCATCCACGTAGGGTTGCTTGGACAGCCAAAGGGCTGTTTCCACTTGGTCGCGTGATTCGAGTTCGCCCATTTTCAGATAGGTGCATCGTTTGAAGTCGGAGCCTCGTCCTCCTGTGCCGCGTCCATCGACACAGACTACGATGTAGCCTTTTTCGGCCAGATGTTGTTCCCAAATGAGTCCTCCCATGAAGCCGTTGTCGTAGGAGTTGTGAACGGACTGGCTGCCGGGGCCGCTGTACTGATACATCAAGACGGGATATTTCTTGGTGGCATCGAAGTTGCGGGGTTTCACCATCCAGCCGTTCAGTTGGACGCCGTCGGATGTTGTGAGGGAGATGATTTCGGGTGTTCCCAGAGGAAGCGCGGTCAGCATGGCTTTCAGTGCGTTGTTGTCCTCGACCGTTTCGAGTATTTTGCCTGATGCATTGCGCAATGTATAGACTGGCGGTGTGGTCAGGTTGGAATAGGTGTTGAGATAGTACTGGCAACCTTTGCTGAAGATGGCTTCATGGAAGCCTTTTTCCTGCGAGAGTTTTGTCTTTTTTCCAGAGGCGTCCACCTTATAGATATATTGTTCCAGGGGACTTCCTTCGTTGCTGGCATAGTAGAAGTTTTTGCCAGCGGCATCGGTGCCGTAGTAGGCTGTCACCTCATAGTGGCCCGAGGTGAGTTGGCGCACCAACTGCCCACCGATGGTGTAGAGATACATGTGCTGATAGCCGTCGCGCTCGCTGAGCAGGACGAACTGATTGCCCGAGAAGTCGAGGTGGGCATATGCCGCTTCATCCACATAGCACTTGTTTTCTTCCCTCAGAATGAGTTGGGCCGTGGTGCTGCGAGCATTGACGGCGTAGAAGTCGAGACGGTCTTGGTGGCGGTTGAGCGTGAGCACCATGAGTTGATCCTTTTCGCCTGTGAACTGGATGCGCGGAATGTAGCCATCGGCATCAAGGGGTACTTGCATGGTGCGAGTGACCCGGCTCTTGATGTCGTAGGTCAGCACAGACACCTTCGAGTTCTCTTCTCCCGCCTTGGGGTATTTGTACTCAAAGACACCGGGATAGAGCGCATAGTCGTCCATCGACGGGTGGGAACCTCTGTAGCAAGGGAAGGAGAAAGTCTTGACGGCAGACTCGTCGAAGCGAATCCACGCGAGCATCTCGCTGTCGGCAGAGAAATCGAAAGCACAGTTGAACGAAAATTCTTCTTCATACACCCAATCGGGTTTGCCGTTGATGACCTTATTGCGCTCACCGTCCTTGGTGATTTGGCTCTCCGCATTGTTGAAGAGCAGTTTCACCAAGAAGATGTTGTTGTCACGCACGAAAGCAATCTGGTTGCCATCGGGCGAAAACTTGGGACACTCTTGAGGCCCGCCATTGGAGAGCGGGGCAAGGGTCTTGTTCTTCACATTATATATATAATATGTGGAAGTGGCCGAACGGCGATAAATGCGGGTGCGGTTGGTTTCAATGAGAATATTCCTCTCGTCGGGCGCAACGATGTAGCCTTCCACATGGCGAACCGAGGCTCCACGGGCCGTGGCGGCATCGAAGAGGACTTCCAGAGTTTCGCCAGTCTTGAACGAGCAGCGTTCGATGCGCCTGCCGTCATCGCTCACGCACGAATAACTTTCGCCATCGGCCATCGGCCTTGCCTCGCGCACGGAAGCAGGATAATATTTATAGTTCACCACATCGTCCAGCGTAATCTGTTGCGCTGCCACCACAACAGCCACCATCAGTGCGGCGGCCAGCAGCATCTGCCTCTTGAAAGAAAGATTCATCATGATTATTTTTTTGAATTTGCCCACAAATTTAGTTCATCTTGTCCAAACATCCAAATTCCAGACTCACTTTTTCTTTATCTCCACCCCTTCCACATAGTAAGTTGGATTTTTCGTATCAATGTCAACACGTTTTAGGTGAGGGCAATCACTCCAGATTCCTTTCCCCACATACTCCACACTTGCAGGCAATGCCAAAGAGTTGAGGTGTCGGCAATGACTGAAAGCCACACTCAATTGGTCAAAATGTACGCTTCCGTAGCCTCAAAACAGATGTGAGTCACACCTATGGTAGGGGTATGAGTCACACCTATGGGACAGGTGTGAGTCACACCTGTTTTGAGGCATTTTCGGGGTGGTCATTTTGTACGATTGCGGGGCGTTGATGCACGTATCCTTGTCGGCAACTGGTTACCTCGTCCAACCTTCCATCTTATAGACTTTCTCCAACAGTTTCGTTTCCTTACCCGAAACTGCATCTTTGTGCCAAACTTCGACACGCACGGCATAATAGTCACCCCATTCGCCTTCATAGATGGTGAAAGCCTGCTTGTCAACTACCTTTCCGAATGAATGAATGGCTGGAACCGAGACACGAGACCGCTTTCTGACACTCGACTCTGAGAGAGCGATTCCTTCTGTTGCCTCATAGCAGCGCAGATAGATTTCTCCTGCACTCAATGTGGGATAGTAGAAATCATAGGCATAGACGCCTCCGCCTGCCACCTGCTCTATTTGCAGATAAGACATTCGGTCGTTGACATCTGCCTTCGGTTGGGCATCGCCATCATGCAGCACTTCGTGATATTTCAGACCTGCAGGAATGGGATGCTGCATGCCAAACGGGTCGTGAGAATAGCCACTATCCAAGAAAGCCAACACTCCAAAGCCTAAGCAGAAGACAATGATAAAGGAGAGCATGGAGAGAATGAAGGAAAACCTCTTCTTTCTCCGTATCAAGGCAATCAAGACCCCCACTTGCCCTATCAGCAACAGCACAAAGAGGGTGTTTGCCACGTAATCAAGCAGACTTCCATACGGATAGGTGATTATCACCCACCCTTTGAAAACGGCACACAACGCCGAGAGTAAAGGGAGGAGCCACCACATTTTCGACAATTGGGCTAAGAAAGAATTGAGTTGCTGTTTCATTCCTTTTTCCAAGTTTTAGTTTAGTTCTGATGAGGGCACAAAGATAGGAATTTTTCTTGAAAAGTCTGGAGTGGAAGGCAGAAAAAATGGAGAATGACGGAGAAAAAGGAGGGTGTTCACTTTATTTCACGTTGAATTTGAGCCTATTTGGAGAAAAAGGAGTAACTTTGCAGTGAGAGGGAGGATTCTTTCCCGAAAAACAGATAAGAATGAAGGGGTTACACATTATTATATATATAGGAACGCTGATGATGGGGTTCGCGCTGGCTGGCTGCAACGGATGTGGCGGCAAGGAGGAGCATGAACTGCCGAAGGTGGAGTCGGTCATTCTGTCGAGCATCAAGCAGAAGGCCGATTTGGTGACGACGGAGGTGAGGGTGAGGAAGTTGGCGATTTATGACTCCAGCAAACATGAGAAGTTCGAGTTGAAAGACCCAAGGACTTGGAAGTATGGGGAGCGGAAGTGCATCGTGCCGGTGGATGTGACCATCAAATACGGATATGACTTGAGGGATTTGACAATAGACGATGTGAAACTGACGGACGACAGCACGGCGGTGGTGATTCTGCTGCCGGAGCCGAAGGTGATTGATTCGGGTTATGAGGCGAAGGTGGATGAGAAGGCCATCGTGCGGATGTCGTCGGGACTCAGGGACAAGATTAGCCATGAGGAGGTGGACCAGTTGATGGAAAGGGCTTATCAGGAGGTGATGAAGGAGGACTTTTCGGAACTGGTGGGCAAGGATATTGAGAACAATGCGAAGGTAGTGTTTGTGTCGATTGTGAAGAGTGTGGGCATGAAGAATGTGGATGTGATTGTACACAGAAAGGAGGAGTGGAAACGATGAACGGAAAGGTGAAAGGACTGGGTGTAGCGGCGGCTTTGACGGTTGCGGTTGTGTGCATTGCGGCGATTGTGCTCACCAACAAGTGCCAACGGACGGATGTGGAGGCTTTGCCAATGGAGGAGACGATGGCGAGCATTGAGGAGGTGCGGCTCAGAGGTGAGATTTATGTGTGCAGCGCGATGATAGAGGACTACACCACAAAGCAGCAAACGGAGGTGAACCTGCTGTGGGCGAACGAGGAGCATTCGTGTGTGCAGACACTGAGGCAACGGTGCAGTTATAAGGTGGATTTAGACAAGGTGAAATATGAGGCTGACGACTCGGCAAGAGTGGTGCTGGTGACATTGCCCATGGTGGAATATGTGGCAACAACACAGAGTTCGTCGTTCTTGTCGGACGACCCGGAGTATTGGGCTGAGCATCTACCGAACACGAATGCGATGAAGCGGAAGGTGGAGGAGCAGATAAGGAGGAGATTTGACACGCCAAGCAACAGGAGGAAGGCGGAGAGATATGCGGAAGATGCCATCAGCGAGGTGATGGGGAAGATGGGGTATGAAGTTGAGTTTGTGAGGACGCTGGAGAAAGTGAAAAACTAAAAGTGAAAAGTGAAAAACTAAAAGTGAAAAGTGAAAAACTAAAAGTGAAAAATCTAAGTTACTTTTGTAGATGAAGGATAGAGGCGGCCTTGACGGGCGTCTCTTTTTTGCATACGTTGACGAAGGCGATGGACGAACTCATGGTTTTTCAAGCCCCAACCTGGAACGGCGAGGAGAGACGATGGGGACTGGGAGACGAAGCGTTCGAGGATGAGGTCGGGGCGAAGGCGTTCAAGGAAGTCAATGACGAGGTCGATGTACTCGTCGGACGTGAAGAGGTGGAAATCAGCCGGATGGGCCTGGTATTCTTCGGCCATGCGCGTGCCTCGGATGAGTTGAAGTTGGTGGAGTTTGAGCATGGTGAGCGGAAGGGAGGAAAGGACTTCGGCTTCGCGGAGGATGTCTCCCCTGCTCTCCCCCGGAAGTCCAAGAATGAGGTGGGCACCCACGGGGATGCCTCGGTCGGCTGTTCGGAGGATGGTATCAACCGTTTGAGCGTGGGTGTGGCCACGATTGATACGCGACAGCGTCGCGTCATAGATGGACTCGATGCCGTATTCGACGAGGAGGAAGGTGTGGCGATTCAGTTCTTCGAGATAATCCAAGAGCGCATCGGGCATGCAGTCGGGTCGAGTGCCGACGACGAGGCCAAGAACATCGGGCACAGAGAGGGCCTCCTCGTATTTGGCTTTGAGGTTTTGGAGAGAATCATAGGTGTTGGTGTAGGCTTGAAAATAAGCCAGGTACTTCATCTCCGGGTACTTCTTGGCAAAGAATCGTTTGCCTTCCTCCAACTGCTGCGTGATGGTTTTGGAGGGAGCACAATAGCCGGGATTGAAGGTCTGGTTGTTGCAATAGGTACAACCTCCCGTGCCGACAGTGCTGTCGCGGTTGGGGCAGGTGAAACCGGCATTGAGAGAGATTTTCTGAGTCTTAACGCCCAACTGGGCAGTGAGCCATGTGCCGTAGTCGTTATACATCACTGAATGAGCAACTTGGTGGAACGTGTCTTGCCATCTACACGCCACGTGATGATATAGACGCCACGAGGAAGGTCGGCCACCGTGCATTGTTCCGAAGCCAAGAAGGAACGGAGGAGCATGCCATTGGAAGAAAGTATTTTGGCCGTGAACGTCAGTTGTTCTGGCATTTCTGCGCCAAAGTGGAGCACCTTGCTTTGAGGATTGTAGGCCAGCGCATACTCATCTGGCTCCACCGCTGCAATGGCATCAGGCTCAGGCTGTTCGATGGCTTCGCCAGGGATGATATACCACAAGCGTTTCAGGCTCGTCGAATTGCGGGCATCGGTGTTATAACTGATGATGGAAGTGCCGTTGGCTGCACTGCCCCCATTCTGGTTGGCTGTGTGGTGGGTATATTTGTTGACGATGTTGTAGTAGCCCTGCGTTCCTTGAGGTCTCAGGCTCCAAAGTTGCCTGTCGCTGTTGGCATTAGGCGCGGCGGTGTTCAGTTGAGTGCCCACATTGGTCGTAGCCGTCGATGTGCCGGAAGTGGGGTCGTTGAGTGCCATTCCATCGTTGCGGTTGATAATCATGAAGTAATCGTCCACAGGCACGAACTCCCACTGTTGGGAAAGGCGAGTGGTCGTGGCTTGCCATGAACAGATGAGGTCGCCAGCCCTCCCCGTTCCATTGTAGATGTCGAAGACTCGGCCATTGTCGGCATTGCTGATGGTGTAGTAGTAGTCACCGGCTTCGAATGGAGGGGTTGGCTCAGCCACTTTCTTGTTGACAAAAGCAGTCTGGAGATAAGGGATGTGAATGGCAAGGTATGTCTTGAGGTCAGCCACATACTGGTCGTAGGACGAATAGAGGATTCGCTCACGCAGCATCCGGCGGTTGATGCCCCACTTCTGGTAGTTCAATGTCTGAGACTCCTGCAGCAAGGCGGAGATGGAGTCGATTTGCTTGTACATGTATTCCTCCAATCCAGCCTCCACCACTTCGGTCAAACGGCGATTGACCAAACGGCCAAACCAAGGGTCTTGCCACATGCGGTTGAGCCAATTCTTGGTGGCACCATAGCCTGCATCGGTCATCAGTTGCCGCTCGGTGTTGCTGGTACCCAGTCGGTCGGTGCGGTTGTCGTTGTTGTAGGCAATGTCGTAGTCCCACAAAGGGCCGAAATAGAGCAGTGGGTCTTGCTGGTCTTTGTAGAAATAGGAAGACCAATAGCCATCGACGTTTCCGCTCACTTCGGTGGCCACAAACCAGTTGACCAGCGATGTGGAATCGACCCATGAACGATAGCCGTTCTCGGCATCCGCAAAGTCGTCCGATGCCAGAACCGTCTCAAAGTCATTGATATACTGTCGGATGTAAGAGTTCTGCGACTCCACAATCTCGTCATCTTCAGGATAGTGGATGGTGACGGGAACTCCATAGCGGTTTGTGGTGAAGTAATTGCCGTCTTTGAATCCATCCACCTCCAGCAGATAGCCGCCCGTGATGTCGCTTTCGTCCGTGAGCGGATAGTCCTGCTCGGTAATGTTGACGCGATGAGGGCGCACATCCACCTGATCGCTAATCTGATAAGTGCCCACATAGGTGCCATTCAGCGTCAAGTCAACAAACTTGTGGGCAGGATTATTCTTCAGTCCCAGAAAATCGCCCATCAACGATGTGATGGCATTGCGCATCAGGGTCTTGTCTCCAGCATTGGCCAGCAGTGTCCATTTCTTTGCCTTGGCATAGCCTTTGCCCAAGAACTTCTCCTTCTCCTGAAACTTGATTTTATAAGGCTTCTTGGCCAAGCCCCACGTGGAGTTGCCCCGGCCACGTATCTGCATCCCCTCGTATGTGGTCAGCACATCATCCTCTGCCACGTAGTACATGGTGGCATTCACGTAAGTATCTTTGCTGGTGATGGCAACTCGGTTTTCCGTCTCAATATAAACGTGCGGAAGATTGGTCAGTCGCTCATAAGTCTGTGCCTTCATTGAAGCACCAAAGAGCAGAAGAAAAGCCCAAATCAGTGTAAGTTTGTGATACATAATAGGTCTAATTTGCCCACAAAGGTAGATAATTCTTGCGATACACTCAAAAAAACAAGAATTTTATTGCCATTTTAGCAAAAAGCCGTACCTTTGCAAGCCGATTTATATCGAGGAGCGCAAAAAATCGCTCCGTGCTCTGTGTGGATAGCACTTCTTTTAGACAGGGGAGAGCGGTCCGTGAAACGCAGAAAACCCAAAGGGGAGGCTTCTCGGAAGAGGGACAAACCGATGGGCACAGTACGTCAGCCGAGCGAAAGCCGAGTTGGCAGCGAACACACATTATTAATTATTAAAACCAAAAGGTTAAATGCAGTCAAACAGTTTTAAGACATGCTACATCACTCCCGAAGCAGCCAACAAGCAGTGGGTGGTGGTTGATGCCGCAGGCCAGACATTAGGCCGCCTTGCATCGAAAGTAGCGAAAGTACTTCGCGGTAAGTACAAGCCCGTCTTCACACCCAACATGGATTGTGGCGACAACGTGATTCTCATCAATGCCAACCAGATTAAGGTTACTGGCAAGAAGGAAACAGAGAAGATTTACATCACTTTCTCAGGCTACCCAAGCGGTCAGCACAAGGCAACTTACGCAGAAATGATTAAGCGTCCCAACGGCTACGAGAAAGTGCTTCGTCATGCCGTGAAAGGCATGCTCCCCAAGGGCATCCTCGGTCGTCATCTTCTCAAGAATCTCTACATCTTCGAAGGCGCAGAGCACGACAAGCAGGCTCAGAAGCCAGTAACACTTGACATTAACACCCTCAAATAAAGAATAAGGTATATGGCAGTAGAATATATCAATGCAATCGGCCGTCGCAAGAGTGCCGTTGCCCGCGTGTACCTTACAGAAGGTACTGGCAAAATCACCATCAACAAGCGTGATATCAAGGAATATTTCCCATCAGAACTCATCCAGTTCGTTGTGAAGCAACCACTCAACCTCCTTGGCGTTGCCGAGAAGTATGACATCAAGGCAAACCTGACAGGTGGCGGCTACACAGGCCAGAGCCAGGCTATGCGTCTCGCTATCGCCCGCGCTCTTGTGAAAATCAACGAGGAAGACAAGAAGGCACTCCGCGCCGAAGGCTTCATCACACGTGATGCACGTGCTGTCGAGCGCAAGAAGCCAGGTCAGCCCAAGGCACGTCGTCGCTTCCAATTCTCTAAGCGTTAAAGTTTTTTGTATAGTTCTGACCAGTTCCACTAGTTTGACCAGAAAGGCTAGAATAACCAGACAGGTAAGAAGGACTAGAAAGACTATAGAAAACAAAGATAACCGTTTAGTATCTAAACTTGCAGGCTCTCTCATGCACAGGGCGACCTGCAGGTTGGTTAAACAAACATTAACTTAAAAAGAAAGTAAACAAACAAGAAAAATTATGGCAAGAACAGATTTTAATTCTCTTCTTCAGGCAGGTGCGCACTTCGGCCACCTCAAGCGCAAGTGGAATCCCGCAATGGCTCCCTACATCTTCATGGAGCGCAACGGCATTCACATCATCGACCTCCACAAGACAGTAGCAAAGATAGATCAGGCTGCTGACGCTCTCAAGCAGATTGCCAAGAGCGGCAAGCGCATCCTTTTCGTCGCAACCAAAAAGCAGGCTAAGGACATCGTGGCCGAGAAGGCTGCATCAGTAGGTATGCCCTACGTGATTGAGCGTTGGCCCGGTGGCATGTTGACCAACTTCCCCACTATCCGCAAGGCTGTGAAGAAGATGGCTAACATCGACAAACTCTTGAACGACGGAACTTACGATAAACTTTCCAAGCGTGAGAACCTCCAGATTCGCCGCAAGCGCGCCAAGTTGGAGAAGAACCTCGGTTCTATCGCCGACCTGACTCGTCTTCCTTCAGCCCTTTTCGTGGTTGACGTGATGAAGGAGCACATCGCTGTGAGCGAGGCTAACCGTCTGGGCATCCCTGTGTTTGCTATCGTAGATACAAACTCAGACCCCCGCGACATCGACTTCGTCATCCCTGCAAACGACGACGCAGCAAAGTCTATCGAGTTGATTCTCGGTGCTGTTTGCGATGCCATCAACGAGGGTCTCGAAGAGCGCAAGATTGAGAAGGCTGACATGGAGGCAAACGCCGAGAAGAAGGAAGGCGAAGTGCCTGCAGTAGAAGAGGCTGAGGAAGAAGTGGCTGCAGAAGAGGCTGCCGAACCACAGGCTGAGTAAAGAAAACTTTTTCATGTTATGGACTATAGGCGGCTATAGCCCATAACATTCACGAAACCAATAAATTCAAAGATTATTATGGCAATTACAATAAAAGAAATCAACGAACTTCGCAAGAAGACTCAGGCTGGCCTTATGGATTGCAAGAAGGCTCTGACTGAGGCCAACGGCGACATGGAGGCAGCCATGGAAATCCTTCGCAAGAAGGGTCAACTTGTGGCAGCCAAGCGTTCTGACCGCGATGCAGCAGAAGGCTGTGTTCTGGCAAAGGTGGACGGCAACTACGGTGCAATGATTGCACTGAAGTGTGAGACCGACTTCGTGGCTAAGAACGCCGACTTCGTGGCACTCGCCAACAAGATTATCGACGCTGTTGTGGCTGCTAAGTGCAAGAGCATGGACGAGGTGAACAACCTCACCATCGACGGCGAGAACATTAAGGATGCCATCACCAACCGTTCGGGTGTGACTGGCGAGAAGATGGAACTCGACGGCTTCAACTATGTAGAAGGCGAGGACATCGTAGCCTACAACCACATGAACCAGAACTTCCTCTGCGCTCTCGTTGTGCTGAACAAGAAGGGCTACGAAGAGGCTGGCAAGGGTGTGGCCATGCAGGTGGCCGCTATGGCTCCTGTGGCTCTCGACGAAGAGGCTGTGCCACAAGATGTGAAGGATACCGAGATGCGCAACTCTATCGACAAGGCTAAGCAGAACCAGATTGGCAAGGCTGTTGAGAACGCCCTGAAGAAGGCTGGCATCAACCCTGCACACGTTGACTCTGAAGACCACATCGAGTCGAACACTGCCAAGGGCTGGATTACTCCAGAAGAGGCTGCCAAGGCTCGCGAAATCAAGGAGACTGTTGCCAAGGAAGCAGAAGCCAACCTGAAGCCTCAGATGATTGAGAACATCGCCAAGGGTATGGTGGCTAAGTTCTACAAGGAGAACTGCCTCCTCGACCAGGCTTATATCGACGACAACAAGATTTCTGTAGCACAGTATCTGAAGAACATCGATAAGGAACTCACCGTGACAGATTTCAAGCGTTTCACTCTCCGCGCTGAGTAAGAAACGGCTTCTGATACACCAAGCAAAGCGGGATGCATTCATTCGAGTGCATCCCGCTTTTTTTATATTATCCCGTCATGACGCTTGCGTCCTGACACAGACTATCACCTCTTCATTGCTGCATCACATCAACCATCGTACCCCTCGGGTACGACCTGCCGTACCCGAGGGGTACGCCACACCGTAGTCGAGGGGTACGCCTCAAAAATCATTGCTGTGTGCGTTTCTTTTCGTAGAACTTCACCTTCAGTGCCAACTTCTCTTGTTGCTGCTTTGCTGCCGCCAAATCGTGCATGGCCTGTGCAAGCGCATGGCAAAGTGCCACGTCCTTCTTTGCGGCTGCAGAAAGGGGAGGCAATTGTGTCGTATAATCTTCTGTATCCAAATCCACCTCTGTAAAGGTGTAGTTTCTCTTTTTGTCAACCGACACCAGTAACAGTTTGCCACCTTCCTCCACTTCGGGGAAGAAAGAGAAACGCTCCTTGCTTCCCTTATAGGCAGGCAAGACATAGTAGCCTGTGGTCTGGTACTTTTCCTGCTTCTCAAAGACGAACTGTTTCTTCAAGTCTTCCAACTCAAGTTTCTTGAAGGTCGCTATGCTGTCTGCACATGCCAAATCAAGACGAGCCTGAGTCAACTCTAACGAGTCATTCCGTCGGATTTCAGCCTTTCGCTGTTCCACCATCGAGGGACGATTCTCACAGCCACATAACAGGGCTAACAGTCCCACTACATATAAGATTCTTTTCATGCCATCTTTCTTTTAATGAGGCAAAGGTAGTAAATCTTTACCACTTTCATGCAAAAAAAGTGACCACAATGGTTTCTTTTTTCTTTTTTTTCCTTATCTTTGCACTATATAATGTAAATGTTTCATAAAAACATACTCAGATGAAAAAGTTATTCCTTTTCGCCTTAACAGCAATCATGTTTTCTTGTGGCAATAAGCCCGCAAGCAACAGCGAATCGGTTGCAGATGTAGCCAAGGACTCTACCGAAGTGGCTGCCAGCGAACCTTCTGCACGTGACGGATACACCTTTGAGACTTCGTTCCGAGAGGACGAGAATGGCCAATGCGATGCGCTAATCTTGACCTGCAAGAAAGGCGAGAAGACACAAGAGTTTGTTTGCGAATTCAACTGGCCAAAGGATAAGGACTTGTTGGGAGAGTCAGGAACCATCGAAGAAGAAGACATCAACTTCGACGGAATTCCAGACGTGGTGGTCTGCTTGGGCGACTTCGGAGTAGGTGACTCATACTTTTTCTATGATGCGTTGGTGTGGAACAACAACGACAATTGTTTTGAACAGGTAGAAGAATATAGCAGTATCGCCAATCCTGTCATTGATGCAGAGAAGAAAATGATTGTCAGCGAATACACGAATCTGGAAGGAAGCACTTATCGCGAAGAATATGCATGGAAAGATGGGAAACTGACGATGATGGACAGTTCAAGCGAAAGCAGCGACGATGCAGAAGAAGAGTAAAAAATAAACACAGCCATGAAGATCCTCTCACACGAAGACATACTCCAACAACTCGACCATCCCTTCTTCCGTCTCATCTCCGACACGGCTGAAGAGTTGGCGCTGGAGTGCTATGTCATTGGCGGATGGGTGAGAGACCTCTATCTGGAGCGGCCATCGAGCGACATCGACATCGTGGTCGTTGACCCAACCCAACAGACCAAACGCCCGGGCATCGCCATCGCCGAAGCCCTGCGCCACAAGTTGGGCAAGAAGGCGCACATCGCCATCTACAAGAACTTCGGCACGGCTCAACTGAAGCACAAAAGTCTGGAGATTGAGTTTGTGGGGGCGCGGAAGGAGAGTTACGACCGCAATTCACGAAAGCCAGTGACGGAGGACGGAACTCTGGAAGAAGACCAGAATCGCCGCGATTTCACCATCAATGCGATGGCACTCTGCCTGAACAGAGAGCGTTTTGGCGAATTGGTTGACCCCTTCGACGGACTATCCGACCTGGAGGACAAGACCATCGCCACCCCACTCGACCCCGACATCACTTTCAGCGACGACCCACTGCGCATGATGCGGTGCATCCGTTTCGCCACCCAACTCGGCTTCCACATAGAGGAAGAGACGTTTGAAGCCTTAGGTCGCAACAAGGAGCGCATCAAGATTATCTCGGCCGAACGCATAGCCGACGAACTGAACAAGATTCTGCTCTCCCCCACCCCGTCCAAAGGTTTCGTGGAGTTGGAACGCTGCGGACTCCTGCCCCTCATCTTCCCCGAACTGGCTCTCCTTCAAGGCATTGAGACCAAGAACGGGAAAGCGCACAAGGACAACTTCTACCACACGCTGGAGGTGCTTGACAATGTGGCCAAAGCAACCGCCACCCCCAAAGACTTGTCCGAAGGCAACGGCACGTGGGATTCGCCCAAAGACCATGTCCTCTGGTTGCGTTGGGCAGCCCTCCTCCACGATATAGGCAAGCCCAAGTCGAAACGCTTTGACCCTCTGCTGGGATGGACGTTCCACAACCACAATGAGATTGGCGAACGCATGATTCCCGGCATCTTCCGACGCATGAAACTCCCCATGAACGAGAAGATGAAGTTTGTGCAGAAACTCGTGCAACTGCACATGCGCCCCATTGTCATCGCCGATGAGGAAGTGACCGACAGTGCCGTGCGACGACTGCTCTTCGATGCAGGCAACGACATCGATGACCTGATGATTCTCTGCACCGCCGACATCACCTCGAAAAATGAACTGAAGAAGAAAAAGTTCCTCGACAATTTCCTCACCGTGCGCACCAAACTGGTGGAGATAGAAGAGAAAGACCGCATACGAAACTTCCAGCCTCCCATCAGCGGCGAAGACATCATGGAGATGTTCGGACTGAAGCCCAGCCGCGAAGTAGGTGTGCTGAAAACTCTTATCAAAGATGCCATCCTCGACGGCAAGATTCCCAACGAGTATGAACCTGCCGAGGCACTACTCATTGAGGAAGCCAAGAAGATGGGGCTGACACCGCAAAAGATTGAATGACAAAAAACTAACTGATAAAACCGAACAGACATGAGACTCTTCTCAAAACTCATGCTCGGCCTTGCCCTTGTGGCACAGACGGCTGCAGCACAGACCAAGCAGGAAGTGCTTGGACAGATAGAAAAAGTGAACGATTATTGGCAAAGTCACAACTCGGCCAAATGCCGTGGCTTTTGGGACAATGCCGCCTACTTCACCGGCAATCAAGAGGTCTATAACCTGACGGGCAAGCAGCAGTACCTCGACTACGCTATCGCTTGGGCCGAATACAACCACTGGAAAGGCGCCACACAGAAGGACAAGAAGCAGTGGCAGTACAAGACCTACGGAGAAGGCATGAACCACGTGCTTTTTGCCGACTGGCAAATCTGTTTCCAAGTCTATATAGACCTCTACAAGCAGGAGCATCGGGCCGAACGCATCGAACGCGCGCTGGAAGTGATGTGCTACCAAGCCTCAACGCCCGATGTCGATTACTGGTGGTGGGCCGACGCGCTCTACATGGGGCTGCCCATATTCACCAAACTCTACACCGTCACTCACGACCAGAAACTGCTCGACAAGCAGTACGAGTGCTTCAAGTGGACAGACGAACTGCTCTTCGACAAGGAAGAACAACTCTACTACCGCGACGGCAAATACGTCTATCCGAAGGTGAAGACCGCTTGCAACGACGGAAAATCCTTCTGGGCACGTGGCGCAGGATGGGTGCTGGCCGGTCTGGCCAAGGTGCTGCAAGACCTGCCCAAGGACAGCAAGTATCGCGCACTCTATCTCGACCGCTTCAAGCAACTCTCAGCAGGTGTGGCCCGCAGTCAGCAGCCCGAAGGCTACTGGACTCGTTCCATCCTCTGCCCCGACGATGCTCCCGGCTATGAGACTTCTGGCACCGCCTTCTTCACCTACGGCCTCCTTTGGGGCGTGAACAACGGCATCCTCCCTGCCAAGCAGTATCAGCCCGTCATCGACAAAGCCTGGAAGTACCTCTCAGAGACAGCCCTTCAGCCCGATGGCAGCATTGGCTACGTGCAACCCATCGGCGAGAAGCCCGACCCCACCCGCACCGTGAATGCCCAGTCGCAGGCTCCTTTCGGCACTGGCGCATGGCTTTTGGCAGCCTGCGAATACTACAAGTACCTCAAGAAGTAAGGAAAAGGTGGAAGGCGACCACATCAGCATCAACCATTGGCTCATGCCGCTCTCGTGGCTCTACGGGCTGGGTGTCGGCATCAGAAACCTGATGTTCGATGCTGGCATGCTCAAGTCACAGACGTTCAACCTGCCCGTCATCTGCGTGGGCAACATCACCGTAGGCGGCACAGGCAAGACCCCACACACGGAATACCTCATCAGGTTGCTTGCCCTGCAGTATCAAGTGGCTGTGCTCAGTCGTGGCTACAAGCGTCAGTCCAAAGGCTTCGTACTGGCCAAGACCGACACTCCCATGCCAGCCATTGGCGACGAGCCATACCAGATGAAGCAAAAGTTTCCGCACATCCACATGGCGGTCGATAAAGACCGCTGCCACGGCATTCGCCAACTGATGCAAGCCGACGTGCAGCCACCAACCGAGGTCGTCATCCTCGACGATGCTTTCCAGCACCGCTATGTGAAGGCCGGCCTCAACATTCTCCTGATGGACTACCACCGCCTCAGTTACCTCGACAGGCTTCTGCCAGCAGGCCGACTGCGCGAACCCCAGCGCGGCTGTTCACGAGCCGACATCATCATCGTGACCAAATGTCCGCAAGACATCACGCAGACCGAACGGCTTCAAATCAGGCAAAACCTCCATCAGGAGAAACGGCAGGAAGTGTTCTTCACCACCTACCGATACCCCGACCATCTGGACGGACTGGGCGACAACCCACTGCTGGTCACGGGCATCGCCTCGCCCCAGCAAATGACCTACGACCTTCAGCAGATGATTCCAAAGTTCGAAGTGATGAGTTTCCCCGACCATCATAACTTCACGCAGCAAGACATTGACCACATCCGCACTCGGGCAAATGGCCGCACCATTCTCACCACCGAGAAAGACGCAACCCGCCTGCACGGACTTGAAGACGTAAAGGTCATTCCCATCGAGGTGGAGTTTCTCGATGGCAAAGGAGAAGCGTTCAACCAACTCATCACCAACTTCGTACAACAAAAAACGACTACCGCATAACCACACAACCGCAACAATGGCCACAGAAATAGCAACCCTCGGTGAGTTTGGTCTCATCAAGCGACTGACTCAAAACCTGGAAATCAAGAACCCAGAAACCCACTATGGAGTGGGTGACGACTGTGCCGTGCTGAACTACAGCAACGACAAAGACATCCTCGTCAGTACCGACCTGCTGATGGAGGGTGTTCACTTCGACCTGACTTACTTGCCCATGAAGCACCTCGGCTACAAGGCAGCGCAAGTCAACCTCTCCGACATCTACGCCATGGGGGGCATGCCCAAGCAAATCACCGTCAGCCTTGCCCTGAGCAAGCGGTTCAGCGTGGAAGACATGGATGACTTCTACGAAGGACTCCGTCTGGCATGCGAGGCACACGGAGTCGATATTGTGGGAGGCGACACCACCTCGTCGCGCACAGGACTCGCCATCTCCATCACAGCCATTGGCGAGGTGGAACGTGGCAAAGCCATCTACCGCAACGGAGCCAAAGAGACAGACCTCATCTGCGTGAGCGGCGACCTCGGAGGAGCCTACATGGGTTTCCAACTGCTTGAGCGCGAAAAAGAAGTCTATTACAAGCAGATAGAGACCGCCAAGACCGATGCCGAACGCATGGCCATCGCCCAGCCCGACTTCAGCGGTCGCGAATACCTGCTCGAACGCCAGATGAAACCCGAAGCACGACGCGACATCATCCTTCAACTGCGCCAGGCCGGCATCCAGCCCACTGCCATGATGGACATCAGCGACGGTCTCTCCTCCGAACTGCTCCACATCTGCACCCAAAGCCACTGCGGATGCCGCATCTACGAAGAGCGCATCCCCATCGACTATCAGACAGCCGTGATGGCCGAAGAACTGAACATGAACCTCACCACCGCAGCCCTCAATGGTGGTGAAGACTACGAACTGCTCTTCACCGTCCCCATTGCCGACCACGAAAAGATTGAGCAGATGAAGGACGTGAAACTCATCGGCCACATCACCAAGGAGAGCCTCGGCTGCGCCCTCATCACCCGCGACGGAGCAGAGTTTGAACTGAAAGCCCAAGGGTGGAATCCCCTCAAAGAAAGCAAATAATTAACCCTATACAAACACTTAAAACCCAAAATTATGAGAGTAATTATTGAACCCGATTATGAAGCCCTCTCAAAGTGGGCCGCAAACTACGTGGCAAACCGCATCATCGAAGCCAAGCCAACACCCGAAAAGCCCTTCGTGCTGGGCTGTCCCACAGGCTCTTCGCCACTCGGCTTGTATCGCAACCTCATCGACATGTACACAGCCGGCAAACTCAGTTTCCAAAACGTTGTGACTTTCAACATGGACGAGTATGTAAACCTGCCCGAAGACCACCCAGAGAGTTACCACTCTTTCATGTGGAACAACTTCTTCAACCACATCGACATCAAGCGTGAGAATGTACACATCCTCAACGGCAACGCCCACGACCTGGTGGCTGAGTGCAACCACTACGAAGAAATGATTGCCGCTGCCGGAGGCGTTGACCTCTTCATGGGCGGCATCGGCCCCGACGGCCACCTCGCATTCAACGAGCCAGGCTCTTCGCTCTCGTCGCGCACTCGCATCAAGACCCTCACCACCGACACCATCCACGCCAACAGCCGCTTCTTCAACGGCGACCTCTCGCTCGTGCCCAAGCAGGCCCTCACCGTCGGCATCGGCACCGTGATGGATGCCAAGGAAGTGCTCCTCGTGTGCAGCGGCCACAACAAGGCCCGCGCCCTCAAGCACTGCATCGACGGCGACATCAGCCACAAGTGGACATCCTCCATGCTGCAGATGCACCCCCACGCCATCGTGGTGTGCGACGAAGCCGCCTGCGACGAGTTGACCGTAGGCACATACAAGTACTATCTCGACAAGGAAAGAGGCAATCTCTAACACACACCATCCTCACACAAGCAGCAGGGGCAGGCTCCAACTATCGGAGTCTGCCCCTGCCGCTTTGTTTCATCCGACAGCCGAGACTGAAAGTCATTGCAACTGCATGGCCTTCAAGAACTCACGCTGCCTCTTGTCAGGATTCTCCACCCTTCGTATGCTCCAGTCGGTCGTGTCAATCCGCAATCCTGCCTCACGCAAATAACTGTCATAGTCAATGTCGACAGTGGTGTCCACCAACGTGCGGATGTCCTTCATAGGTTGCCCCGCCACTTCTTCCACCGCAGCCCAGAACTCCTCTTCAGTAAAACCGCGCTGCCACTGCCGGTAGAAGCGGTTGTAGAGCAGACGCATCACATCGTCGAGCGACCGCTGCTGCTGAGTCTTCCGACGGATGTCGATGTCGAGCAGAAGGCCGATGACAGGTCCCTTAAAGTAATAGTTCAGACGCACGTCACGCGCATTGTCATCCTGGTTCATGAAGTTGAGCCAGATGTCGTAACTGCTCTGCCGCAGACTCATGTGACGCTGTCCTTCGTAGGGAGCATACAAGGAAAAATAAGTGGAAATCAACTCCAACGCCTCATCGGTGGTCGTGATGCCCGCATACTGCAAGAGGCGGAACTCATAGTAGCACGTCAGCCCCTCGCTCACCCACAGCATCGGCGTGATGGCCTCGTGGTCGTAGTCAATAGGCCACAGTTCAGCCGGACGGATGCACTTCACGTTGTAGAGGTGGAAATACTCATGAGCCACAAATGCCAGAAACTTCACATGCGACCGGCGCGAGTCAAAGCGATAACAGCCATCAGTGTAGCAAGCCTGCGAGTTGAAGTGTTCCAAGCCACCGCCACCTTTGCCCATGTGGATGAGGCAATAGTTGTCGTAGGGCACATCGCCCATCAACCGAGTGGCAGCACTCACAATCTTTCTGAAGTCTCGCTCCAGCCCGATGTCCTCTGCCCCGTCGGGAGTCTCCAGCGCAAACTCATAAGGATGTCCCTCGTGGGTGAAGTGGCTCACATAGTGATTGCCCAGCAACAGGGGCGAGTCGTAGAGCGTGTCAAAATCCTTCACGGTGAACGTGTGGCTATCTTCCTGATGCGGCACCAGCCCCGTAGATATGTGCTTCCAGTTGGATGGCACATCGAAAGTGACCGTGACGGGATGCTGCGTCTGACCATCCACATACATGAACACGCCAGCCGGAGCCACAAACGCCACCTGCCCCTCCACCCGACTCGAAGCCACATCGCGCTCGTTGGCATAGACACGCCAAGACACATGCGCCCGTTTGTCGGCTGGCAGACCGATGACCCAACGGTTCAGCCCATTCTTTCTCCACACGAGGCGTTGCCCCTGCTCGTCGGTAGCCGTAAAATCGCACAGATGCTTCGGGAAGTTCAGCATCTCATAGTAGCCCGGTGCCCACAACGGCATGTTGAGCACCAGTTCGTCTCCCCCATCGGTCTGCCGATAGTCCAACGAAACATTCAGATAGTGAGCCAAAGTATCAAACGCCACCGTGTAGCGCATCTCATAATTCGTCTGCGCCTTGGCCGAACTGCAGACAACAAGGGCGCACAAAAACACCCATCGAAACATTTTTTTCATCATATAGCCTGTCATAAAAGTGAATTCAGGTGCAAAGATACAACTAAGTAAATAAAAAACCAATTTATTTTGATTTTTTCCGTACCCCTCGACTACGGCAGGTCGTACCCGAGGGGTACGGTTGGTCGTAGTCGAGGGGTACGGTTATGATGCACATCTTCACAACATGGGGAAGAGCATATCATGATGCAACCAATGTACACATTCCCCTTCCTTCTCCACACTTTTTTAGGCTTGAGAGATATGAATATGAAAAAGAAGTTGTATCTTTGCATCAAAATCACATCATTAGGGAGAAAAAAAGATTATGACAACATGGAGATGGGATCAAGGACGTGTCCTGTATTTTCAATTTGATGTATTAAGGGAAATAGCAAAGGTCTTGGTCACATTTGAGGGGAAAGACATCAATGACAATTCCATCAACGACGAATTGAGAAAGTCGCTGAGGGACCATGTGGGTTTGCCGTTCGCTCCAGACAGTTATAAAATTAACAGAAACTATTCACGGGTATTTCAATGTGCATTGTTGGCATATCTTCAAGGGAAGAGCCTTTATGTGTCCGACATCTGCAAGATGCTGGCTGCTGATGATTCATACTTGTCTAATTGTGACAACTACATGTATGAGGTTTTTAGAAGATTCAGGTTCCCATTTCCTGCTTTCAATGAATATGAGCCACAAACAGAACGTGTTTACCCATTCTGCGCTATCATCAAATATCTAATCGCTTTGAGAGAACAGGGGCGTAGTGCCAAAGTTTCACTGGAAGACATTTGTAGTTATGTTATAGGCAATTCGTGTACAGGACTTGAAGATGTAGATTTCTACAATACTCTTCAACCTACGACGTATAGAGCAGAGGGGGATTCCGTGAGACAACTGCGTGAAATGCTTGCTTTTATCAGCCAATGCAGTTTCCTTAAAGTTTTCAATAAAGAACTTTATTTGGATGTTTATGGAGATGATGACATCAAGCATCTATTACAAAACATTCTCATTCCAAATGTCCAAGAGCCTATGGCTGATAAGGGCGATGAATTTTGCCAAATGACAAAAGTTATCCATCAACTGGTGACACCCAATGTTAATACATCTTCTGTCAACATCCTGTCACCTCTCAGCATTCTTGACAAAGATTTCACTGAAGGGAAAAGAGTTCGTGTACAGCATTTGAGAATAGAACGCAGCACATTATTACGAAAATTCTACATTTCTCTGCATCCAGAACCAGTCTGCGAGGCATGCAAGGAACATGTCAGGGAAAAATACCCTTGGGTCGATTACATGCTGGATGTACATCATCTTTTGCCTTTGGCATCAGTCATAAAACTTTCGATAGAAGGAACTTCACTTGATGACATGGTCGGCTTGTGTCCATCTTGCCATAAAGCGATTCATGATTATTACCGCAAGTGGTTAAAGAGTAACAATTTAGACGATTTCAGAAGTAAACAGGAGGCCATGTCTGTCTATCTGGAAGCCGTAAGGGAGATTGCGTGATGAAGATAAACATTGATGAACAAAACAAAATCCTACATCAGGCTATTGATGAAGGTGTGAAATTGTCTGATTTGTTGGAATCCAAACACTATCAATATGACAACCTACAATATTCTGATGGTTTGGATTTCAATAACGAAGAGTGTCCCTTTGAGCCGATTGAACTAATGGATAATGTTCCATTGTACCAGGACGACATTCCTGCCGTCAGTTTCTTTTCTGGGGCAGGAGGATTGGATATCGGCTTTAGACACGCTGGATTTCATAACATCATTGGCATAGAACACACTGAATTGTTCTGCAATACGTTGAGGTTAAATAACCCCAACCAGTTGGTTATCGGCCCTCCTTTCTACGATGGCGACGTTAGTAAACGAGAAGAAATAGCCGCACTCCTTAGAGAGAACGGAATAAACGAGAACTTCAATGGCGTGTTTCATGGTGGTCCCCCTTGCCAATCCTTCAGTATCGCCGCCAACCAAAGATTCAACAAAGACGGTGAGAAATTCAAGAGGACAGGCTTTGAAGATGCCGAGAAAGGCACTTTGATATTTGACTATATATGGTATATACAGCAATTTCGCCCACTTGCATTTCTGATTGAGAATGTTGCAGGAATTGTAGAATGCGACCCGGAAGGAAGGATAGCCCAAGCACTCAATGATTTAAGGGCGTTAGGGTACCATATTCAGGAGCCAAAAGTTTTGGATGCCACTTATTACGGAGTGCCGCAACATCGAAAAAGATGGATTGTGATGGGAACGCGAGGACAACGCCCTATAGAATATCCTGCTCCCCAATTCCGCGAAACTCCATGCGGATACGTATTTATGCGTCCGTTGAACGGGGTGACTAATCATGTCACCCGAAAGCATAGCGCAGAATCCGTCATGAGATACAGCCAACTGAAGATGGGAGCAAGAGACCATCAAGGACGAGTGGACAGACTTGACCCCTACAAACCATCCAAAACCGTTATTGCCGGTGGAGTGAAAGGTGGCGGACGTTCACATCTGCACCCCTTCATCCCCCGAACTATATCGGTCAGAGAGTGTGCTCGCCTACAGACTTTTCCTGACAACTATGAATTTGCGGGAACACCAGCCAGACAATTCACGCAAGTAGGGAATGCCGTTCCACCTATGCTTGCATACAAGTTGGCATTACAAATCAAAGAAGCCATATTGCCGGATTATCACGCCCATTAAATCATCTTACGGATGCACCACTTACACAAAAGACGGAGAGAAAAACTATTTTCCCTCCACTTTTTTGTCTCGTAAAAGAAAATGCGTTATCTTTGTGGCAAAGTATAAACAGTTCATGCTTATTTCTAATGTTTTTAGATTCGTTGGTTTCTCACTCTTTGTTGCAGCAAGGCACACGAACAATGCCCAATGAAACGATGACAGATGTGAATATCGCAACACTAACATACGTGCCGAGAAAGTCTAAAGACAAAACGCCTGATTTTTATAAAAGAATATAATCATAATGAAAAAAACTTTTATGTGGATGTGTGTCGCCATCCTTACCCTGTGCGGCACGATGACATCGTGTTCAGACGATGACAACAACGGAGGTGGAACATCGAAGAAAGGAACGCTGAAGTGCGTGGCTCCAGCCTTTCTGAAGGAGGGCGACAAGGTGGCGCTCATCTCTCCGTCTTACTACACCTCAATGGAGAATGTGACCAAGACGGCTGACGTGCTGCGCGGCTGGGGCCTGGAGCCAGTCATCGGTCCGAATGTGGGGAATGTGTATGCCGGAAAATATGCCGGAACGGTGGAGACACGGGCCAGCGACCTTCGGTGGGCGTTGTCCAATCCCGACATCAAAGCCATCATCTGCAATCGGGGAGGATATGGTGCCATCCAACTCATCGATGTGATGAAAGCGCAGGATTTTTCGAGCAATCCCAAATGGCTCGTGGGCTTCAGCGACATCACCACGCTGCATGAGATGGAGAACTGTGCTGGCGTGATGAGCATCCACGGCACGATGAGTTCTTTCCTCGCCGCCGGCGGCACAGACAAGTCCAGTACCCTGATGCGCGACCTGCTGATGGGGACTGTGCCTCGCTATGAATTGCCAGCCCATCCGCAGAACGTGAAAGGGCGCGCAAGCGGTGTGCTTGTGGGCGGCAACATGATGACTTTTGCCCCTGTAGTGGGCAGCAAAGTGGACGTGACGGCCTACAGCGACATCATCCTGTTTGTGGAAGAGGTGGGAGAGTCGATGCACAACATCGACCGCCAGTTCAACATGCTGAAGATGCTGGGCGTGTTCGACCGTTGCCGGGGAATCGTCTTGGGCGAGTTTACCGACTGCGGAAAAGACCTCGACTACACGAGCGTCGAGGCCATGTTGTACCAGTATCTTGCTCCCTACAACATCCCCGTCCTCTGTGGTTTCCCTGCTGGCCACGGCGACGTGAACCTGCCCCTCGTGATGGGCGCTCCCGTCACGCTCGATGTGCGTGACGACGGTGGAACTCTCCAGTTCGACATCGACGGTATCCAACGCGAAATCTACACCGAATACATCCAACCTCAGACAAGCAACTCGGCTGCTGTACGCATGCAGTTGGCAGGAAAGACTGAATAGAACCAAAAGCACTATGGACACAAAGAAAAGCATATTATCAGCAGTGTCGGCCTTGTCGATGGCCCCTGTGGGTGAGGCTATTGGCGAGGGGAAAGACCGTCCTTCGTCAGAAGAAATGGAAGGGGCATGGAAAGAGGTTGTGGAGCAATACGGAGAGCCTGATGAGGTCATCGTGGTGGATGCCACGCGAGGCGGAGAGACTGAAGGCGTGGTGTTGGCGTATGACCTTGGAGGTCAGGACAATGGTGGCTTCCTGCTGTATGAAGGTCTGGTGATAGACAAACGGAGCGTGGAGAGCGTGACGTTCAACAATGCGGCCATTCCTTACGTGGAGAATGCCTACCAAATCATACTCACAACCACTTCCGACAGCCATCCGCAAGTGTTCATTCCCGTAGGGCGCGATGTGCATTGGACACGTGAGGTGCTGGCACAAATAGAGAGATGCATCTACAAAAACTCCTAAAAAAGACGGGAAGAATCTAAGTTTTTCACGGTGACAAGTTTACAAGTCAATATTTTTGTGTAAATTTGCACCGTTTTTTGTGTACATACATACGCATGCACGTGAAAAACTGCACGGTAAAAAGATAAATCATTAAAAATTTCAAGATATGAACATTTCTTACAAATGGTTGAAGGAATACGTTGACTTCGACATGACAGCCGAGGAGGTGGGCAAGGCGCTCACCAGCATGGGCCTAGAGGTTGAGGCAGTGGAAGAGGTGCAGAGCATCAAGGGTGGTCTGCAAGGACTGGTCGTGGGGCAGGTGTTGACTTGCGAGCCTCATCCGAACAGCGACCACATGCACGTGACGACCGTCGATGAAGGCAACGGTGTGGTGGAGCAGATTGTCTGTGGAGCACCCAACGTGGCCGCTGGTCAGAAAGTTATTGTGGCTCAGTTGGGCTGCAAACTTTATGATGGCGACAAGGAGTTTGTCATCAAGAAGAGCAAACTGAGAGGCATCGAGTCGAACGGCATGATTTGTGCTGAAGACGAGATTGGTGTGGGCACCAGCCACGATGGCATTATCGTGCTGCCCGAGACGGCTGTGGTAGGCACTCCTGCTGCCGAATACTTCGGTTTGGAGAGCGACTTCGTGATAGAGGTCGATATTACACCTAACCACTCTGACGCTTGCTCGCACTGGGGTGTGGCGCGCGACTTCTATGCCTATCTGAAGCAAAACGGCTTTGAGACTTCCCTGCACCGCCCATCGGTGGATGACTTCAAGGTGCAGTCGAACGACTTGAAGTTTGACGTGGAAGTGGTGGCTGGCGAGGCTTGTCCCCGTTACTGCGCTGTCAGCGTGAAGAACTGCGAAGTGAAAGAAAGCCCGAAGTGGTTGAAGGACCGCCTGACAGCGATTGGTCAGCGCCCCATCAACAACATTGTCGATATCACCAACTACATCATGATGGCTTACGGACAGCCCTTGCATTGCTTCGATGCCGACATGGTGAAGGGCAATAAAGTGGTGGTGAAGACCTTGCCGGAAGGCACTCCATTCGTCACCCTCGATGGTGAGGAGCACAAACTTTCCGATAAGGACTTGGCTATCTGCAATGTGGAGGAGCCAATGTGTATCGCCGGTGTGTTTGGCGGCAAGGGAAGCGGAACCTACGAGACCACGAAGAACGTGCTGTTCGAGAGTGCTTACTTCCACCCCACGTGGATTCGCAAGAGCGCACGTCGTCATGGCTTGCAGACAGATGCCAGTTTCCGCTTTGAGCGTGGCATCGACCCAGCAGGTCAGATTTATGCCCTCAAACGTGCAGCGATGTTGGCACAGGAATTGGCAGGTGGCGAAATCAGCATGGAGATTGTCGATGTGAAGAACGACACGTTGCCACAGGATGCCATCATTGATGTGGAATACAAGTATGTGGCTGACCTCATCGGTAAGGAACTGCCCGTGGAGACTCAGCAGAGCATTCTGAAGAACCTCGGCTTTGAAATCCTTTCTTCTGATGACAAGCAGATGCAGGTGAAGGCTCCTGCTTTCCGCGTGGATGTGAAGAAGCCTTGCGATGTGGTGGAGGAGATTCTGCGCATCTATGGCTACAACAATATTGAGATCCCTTCTCAGGTGCGCTCATCGCTCACCGTGAAGGGCGAACTGGACAAGAGCAACAAACTGCAGAACCATGTGGCTGAACAGCTGGTGGGTTGTGGCTTCAATGAAATACTGAACAACTCCCTCACGAAGGTTTCTTACTATGAAAATGGGGAAACCTACAAACTGGAGAATTGCGTGAAGCTGATGAACCCGCTGAGCCAAGACTTGGCCGTGCTGCGTCAGACGCTGCTCTTCGGTGGTTTGGAATCGATTGCCCGCAATGCCAATCGTCGGATGCCCGACTTGAAGTTCTTCGAGTTCGGCAACTGCTACTACTTCGACCCTGAGCGCAATCAGGAGAAGGTGGATGAGAATGGTGAGACGTTGAAGGCAAGTGCAGAGTCGTCGAAGAAGATTCTGGCTGCCTACAGCGAGGACTACCACTTGGGCTTGTGGCTGACGGGTAAGCGTGTGAACGGCAACTGGGCACATGCTGACGAGGAGTCTTCGGTGTATGAGATGAAGGCTTACGTGCTCAACATCTTCAAGCGTCTGGGTGTGCCATTCGGTGCCCTTGTGTTCGGCGAGGAGAAGAACGACATCTTCTCGATTGCTACAACAATCACCCAGCGTGGCGGCAAGAAGATTGCAGAGTTTGGTATCGTGACGAAGAAGATGGCGAAGAAACTCGACATTGAGGCACCTGTCTATTTCGCCGACATCAACTGGACAAACCTGATGAAGCTCATCAAAAAGGTGACGGTCACTTACTACGACCTGTCGAAGTTCCCCGCTGTGAGCCGCGACCTCGCCCTGCTCGTGGACGAAGGCGTTGAGTTCGCTCAGATTGAGGCTGCCGCTTATCAGGCAGAGAAGAAGCTCTTGAAGGAAGTGAAGCTCTTCGACGTGTATGAAGGCAAGAACCTCGAAGCTGGCAAGAAGTCGTATGCCGTCAACTTCACTCTCCAAAGCGAGGAGAAGACACTGAACGACAAGGCCATCGAAGCCATCATGACCAAGATTGAGCAGAACATCTGCAAAGCAACAGGTGCAACCGTTCGTGGAAAGTAATAACGTGAATATTTTTTCAACAACGAATTTAACGAATTAGACGAATTCCTTTAGTGGAATGCCGCAAGCGGCAACGAATAAAATCGAATGTAGTTCGTTCCATCGGAATCTCTTGTCGGATTTTTCATAAGAAAGTTGATGCCATTCGTTTTTATTCGGCGCACCAAAGGTGCATTGCAGGAAAAGAATTCGTCTCTTTCGACAAATTCGTTGTTCTAAAAACTCATTGTGAAAAAGAAATTGTAAATATAAAAATTGTAAATGAAATTATGGGACGCGCATTTGAATTCCGTAAAGCAAGAAAACTGAAGAGATGGGGTAACATGGCAAAGACTTTCACACGCCTTGGCAAGCAGATTGCCATCGCCGTGGCTGAAGGCGGCCCAGACCCAGACAACAACGCACACCTTCGTGCTGTCATCGCGACTTGTCGCCACGAGAACATGCCAAAGGACAACATCGACCGTGCTATCAAAAACGCCATTGGCAAGGACAAGTCGGCTTGGAAGAGCGTGACTTACGAAGGATATGGCCCTCACGGAGTGGCTGTGTTCGTGGACACATTGACAGACAACACCACTCGTACCGTGGCCGACGTTCGCTCTGTGTTCAACAAGTTCAGCGGCAACATGGGCACGACAGGCTCTCTCTCGTTCCTCTTCGACCACTACAGCCAGTTCACCTTCAAGAAGAAGGCCGACATGGACATGGACGAGTTCATTCTCGAAGCCATCGAGTTTGGCGTGAACGACGAATACGACGAGGAGTACGACGAAGAGAAGGATGAGACCACCATCACCATCTATGGCGACCCCAAGTCGTTCGCCCAGATTCAGAAGTTCCTTGAGGACAGCGGCTACGAAATCACAGGTGCCGAGTTTACCTACGTGCCCAACGACCTGAAGGAAGTGACCGACGAGCAGCGTGAGACCATCGAAAAGATGGTGGAGCGTCTCGAAGAGTTTGAGGACGTGCAGAATGTCTATACAAACATGAAATGATGTACAATGATGTACAATTTTCCATGCGGACAATTGTAAATTGTAAATCAATAAATTGTAAATAGAAAGATGAAAACCATCTACGAAACCAAGGGCACATGCTCCAAAGCCATCGAACTGGACGTTGATGATGCAACAGGCATCATCAACTCCGTCCAGTTCGTCGGAGGTTGCCCCGGCAACACCATCGGCGTGGCACAGTTAGTGCGTGGCCGCAAGGTGGAAGACGTCATCAGCCAGTTGGAAGGAATCCGCTGCGGCATGAAGCCCACCAGTTGTCCAGACCAGTTGGCACAGGCACTGAAACAAGCCATTGCTTAATGCACAAAAGTATATATATTTATGTACACGCGTAAAATACTCCCCATCCTCTTCGTATGCACGTTAGCCTTCTGCTCCTGCCAGGAGAAGAAAGCAGACTACTTCGAGCGCGAAGCCAAGGAATACACCGAGAAACACTGTCCCCAGCAACTGGACGAGTTCACACGCATCGACAGCATCGTCTATGTGAAGAACGACGAAGCGGGCGAACTGAAACTCTACTACACCCTCACGCTGAGCGACGAAGCCCGTGCCGAAGTGATGAACAAACTGAGCGAACTGGGCGAAGAGAACCTGCGCATCGTCCGCAACTCCGTCATCTACGCCAAACACAAAGAGGCCGGCGTGAGTTTTACCTACATCTATCACGATGCCACCCTGGGCGACAAGATAGCCGAATACCACTTCACCAAGAAGGACTACGAGTAACCCTCGCAGTCCTTCTTTTTTTATGATACATACGCTGGCGGTGGGTATGAATGGACGGAAGAGGACTCTTGGGATGCACTCACAGATGGAATGTACGGAGAGTATAACCCGCAAGCATGGGATCGACTTCAAGACATGATGGGACTGTAGAAACCGGATAAGGACAAGACGGATGCTAACGTGTCAGGATATGTGAAAGATTGCAAGAAATCGTTTTTACATCTCGCACATGATACGGATTGCCCTTATTACGTGTTTGTTAGAAAGTCTTTGTCGCTTTATCATGCTATGGTTCGACAAAAAAATGAGGAAGTATCGTATGAAACGGAAAGTGCTCGCTGTGTACGCACACAGACAAATTGACTTTGAGAGGGATGATTTGACGTAAATTCTTCTTTTTAGGCGACTTTTTCTTCATTTTTTCTTGGAAATATTTGTTTATCTGAAAGAAAACATTGTAACTTTGCACTGGATTTGGGAAAAGATTGTTTAGAAATCCCCCCTGACCCATTAAGTAAAAGTTCAACAAAATTAAAGTTAAGGTTTAAGTTATGTTACAGGAAAAAGCCGGAAACATTGCTGGTCTCATTTGGAATGCCCTTTCAGGGGCTGAGTCAGCACAGACATTCAAGCAGATTAAGAAAGTTACAAAACTTGCTGAGAAGGATTTCAACCTTGGTCTTGGTTGGTTGCTCCGTGAGGACAAAGTCAACGCTGTCGAGACTGGCGATGAGAAGGATCCCTACGCTTACTCTCTGAAGTGAACTTTTTGAGGAGTTATAAAGAAGTGAAAAGGACGTTAAAGAGAAGTTAAAAGGACGTTTGCCCCATTGGGATGGCTGAATAGGTCCTTATAACTCCCTTACGACTTCTCCCCCACTTCCCTTTGACTCCCTGAAGTGAACCTAAAATAAAAATGTGTCACTCATTTTTTTTGAGCGACACATTTTTTTTGTGCCGCTGGTTCTGCTGAAGTTCCTTTCACCAAGAAACACTAAAGAAAAACCGCTTTCTTTTGTGTTTCATCTGTTTTTTTCGTAACTTTGCCACCCAAAAAGAAACTTTGCATGAAGAATATACGCAACTTTTGTATCATTGCACATATTGACCACGGAAAGTCAACGCTGGCCGACCGACTGCTGGAACGGACTGACACCATCAAGATTACGCAGGGACAGATGTTGGACGACATGGACCTGGAGCAGGAACGCGGCATCACCATCAAGAGTCATGCCATCCAGATGGAGCATACGTATGATGGCGACAAGGATGAGTTCAAGGGGCAGAAGTATGTCTTGAACCTGATTGACACGCCCGGACACGTGGATTTCTCTTATGAGGTGAGCCGTTCGATTGCGGCCTGCGAGGGTGCATTGCTGGTGGTGGATGCCACGCAGGGTGTGCAGGCGCAGACCATTTCGAACCTCTACATGGCCATCGACCATGACCTTGAGATTATCCCAGTCATCAACAAGATTGACATGCCCAACGCCATGCCCGAGGAGGTGGCCGACGAGATTATCGACCTCATCGGATGCGACCTGGAGGACATCATCTATGCCAGCGGCAAGACGGGCGAGGGTGTGGAGGATATTCTGAATGCCGTGGTGGAGCGTGTGCCTCACCCTGTGGGCGACGAGAAGGCTCCACTGCAGGCTCTGATTTTCGATTCGGTGTTCAACTCCTACCGAGGTGTCATTGCCTACTTCAAAATCATCAATGGCGTGATGCGTCCTGGGGAGAAGGTGCGGTTTATCAACACGAAGAAGGAGTATCTGGCCGAGGAGATTGGTACGCTGAAGATGGACATGGTGCCAAAAAAGGAACTGAGGACGGGCGATGTGGGCTACATCGTGACGGGCATCAAGCAGGCCACAGAAGTGAAGGTGGGCGACACCATCACCTCGCTGGCTCGGCCGACCGACGAGGCCATCAAGGGTTTTCAGGAAGTGAAGCCAATGGTGTTTGCCGGCATCTACCCCATCGAGACCGAGGACTATGAGAACCTGCGCACCTCGCTGGAGAAACTGCAACTGAACGATGCCTCGCTCACCTTCCAGCATGAGAGTTCGGCTGCACTCGGTTTCGGTTTCCGATGCGGTTTCTTGGGTCTGCTCCACATGGAGATTGTGCAGGAACGACTCGACCGCGAGTTTGATATGGACGTCATCACAACCGTGCCGAACGTAAGTTACATGGTCTATGACAAACATGGCGAGGCGCAAGAGGTGCACAACCCCAGCGGCATGCCCGACCCCACGCTCATCGACCATGTGGAGGAGCCTTACATCCTTGCAACGGTCATCACCACAGCCACCTACATTGGCCCCATCATGACGCTCTGTCTAAGCAAACGTGCCGAACTGGTGAAGCAGGACTTCATTGCTGGCAATCGTGTGGAGATAGAGTTCCTCATGCCACTGGGCGAGATTGTGATAGACTTCTACGACAAACTGAAGAGTGTGTCGCGCGGCTATGCCTCGTTCGACTACCATCCGGCGGGCTTCCGCGAGAGCAAACTCGTGAAACTCGACATTCTGCTGAACGGTGAATCGGTCGATGCCCTCTCCACGCTGACCCATGTAGATAATGCCGTGACGCTGGGTCGCCGCATGTGCGAAAGGCTGAAGGACTTGCTGCCTCGTCAGCAGTTCGACATCGCCATCCAGGCTGCCATCGGCGGAAAGATTGTGGCGCGCGAGACGGTGAAGCAGGTGCGCAAGGATGTGTTGGCTAAGTGCTACGGCGGTGACGTGAGCCGCAAGCGCAAACTGCTGGAGAAACAGAAGCGTGGCAAGAAGCGCATGAAGCAGATTGGCAACGTGAGTGTGCCGCAAAAAGCCTTCTTGGCCGTACTGAAACTCGACGACGATTGAAACTTTACACATTATTATATATATAACTCAAGTTTCGCAAGTGCTCAACTTCTTTGGAGTGAAAGGAGTTAGAGGAGCGAAAGGAGTGAAAGCCAAATGTGATGGTTTAGAGTTTAGGGCTGAGAGTCGCCAAGTGCGTGGGCTTGCGCCCAGCGCATGGGCTGGCAGAGTATCGTGAAACTCAAGAGACTGAAAAACCTTCTACAGACTGACTACCAACAACATTCAACCTATTTACGAATATGAGAAAAACTACACTATCCCTTCTTCTGATGCTGGTGGCACTGACTGCAAGTGCCGACCCCATTACACGTGCTAAAGCCCTGCAACTGGCACAAGAATTTATGGTGCCGGGCTATCAAATGGCCATCACCAAAGAAGCGACCACACGCAGGGCCGCAGCCACGACTGCACCTTACTACATCATCAGCCGTGGCGACAACCAGGGCTATGTCATCATTGCAGGCGATGACTGCCTGCCCGAAGTGCTGGGCTACACCGACCACGGCAACTTCGACCCCACCAACCTGCCACCAGCCTTGCAGGAGATGCTGGATGGATGGCAAAACATGGTGGAAACCGCACAGGCCAATGGCACCAACACGGCACTGGCTGCCCAACGCAAAGCCACCAGGAGAGCCAGCAACCGCGTGAGCATAGCCCCGTTTGTCACATCGCACTGGGGGCAAGGTGCACCCTACAACAACAACTGCCCCACCCTCACATCGAACGGCAGCCGCGCCCTGACGGGCTGTGTGGCCACCGCTGCCAGCCAAATTCTCTACTACTGGCGCAAAGACCTCCCTGCCACCCTTCAATCGACCACACCCATCTATGGCTATGGCGATGCTCCCGTCACTCGCAGTGTGCCTAAAGGTACACCGATGAAGTGGGACCTGATGCTCGACCGCTATGGCTCTGAACCACAGGAATTCAAAGATGCCGTGGCCGAGTTTGTCTTTGCCACTGGAGCAGCCACATGGCTCACCTACGGCTCATCCACATCGGGCAACATCGAGAAAATTCCTTATACTTTCTCGGCCTACTTTGGCATGAACGGCGGAACGGTACACTACCGCGACAGTTACTCGCAAGAAGGATGGACACAACTCATCTACAAGGAGTTGGAAGAAAGGCGTCCCGTCATGTACACGGGTGTACACCCCGATCAAGGCGGACACGCCGTGTTCATCCACGGCTACAATGCCTCCGACGACAAGTTCTACTTCAACTTCGGTTGGGACGGTGGAAACGACGGCTACTACACCACCGCAACCACCGACGGCATGAACGGCTTCAGTGGGTCGCAGTCGGCACTGATTGGTGCCTATCCCAAGACAAAGAACTTAGCGGTTGACATTGTGTCCCCACTCCACACGTACACCAATGCGGACAACAATTTCACCGTTAAAATCACAAACAACAGCACCCTTCCCTTCTCCGGCATCTACCTGTTTGCCGAGACTTCGGCCACCAAACCATCAGACTTGACGAAAGCCAAATCGAAAAACACGGAGTTGGAAATAGCCGTGGGCGAAAGTGCCGAAGTGGTCTTGACAGCCAAGCCCACCAGAGAGCAAGCCTACTACATCACGGTGACCGACGATGCCCTCAACGTGCTGGCCAAGATTCAAGTGACACCTGAGAAAGCCGAAAACGACCTCCACCTGAACCGTCTCAGCCTTGATGCCAGCAGCGACACCGAGACACTGGACGGCGAGACCTACCAAGTCATCTACCACAACCAGTCAACGGCCCACGCCTCCATTGCCAACCGCGCCGACATCGCCTATAGCGGCACTTTCCGTATGGACTTCTATGTCTATGATGAGGAGAAGCAGGAATGGACACCCGTCCGAACAACCAGCAAACTTGCAGAAATAGACGGACAGACAGACGGCACGGTATCGTTTGGCATCATCTCCTCCTACTTCGAAGTGGGGAAAAAATACATGGCCCACCTGCAAGACCAAACCTCTGCAAAGGACGATGTACACATAGACGATGACGCGGCCAACACGCTTCGGTTCATCAGAAAAGAAAGCGACAACGCCATGGAGGTCGTCAGTTTTGAAGACGACTGCCTGACCCTCAAAGGCTACTTCGACAACACCGCATTCAACACCAGTTCGTTCGCCAACAAGAAAGCCTACAAAACGGCAACCATCTATGACCTGACCCAATGCAACGCTGTGGGCAACGTGACCCAAAGCATCAACCCCAACGCCCTCATCTATGTGGCAGACGACAGCCAAGCCACTGGCACGAACGTCGTTTGTGCCGGCCAGTGTGCTCACCTTGTGCTCACACCTGGGTATAATTTCACGCCACGCGCCAACTTCACTGCGGCAGAGGCTGAAATCCAGATTGGTACAGAACCACACATCTGGTATTGGCTCACAGTCCCCTTCACGGTGGATGTTCCCGATGGCATTATCGCCCGACAAATCACAGGACACACCACCAGCAGCATCCCCAACTCCTATTTTGAGACCGTCAAGACACTCGAAGCCGGCAGGACCTACTTGCTGATGGGTTCCACGTCCAACACGCTGACACTGAAAGCAAGCAATGTCACCGTGATGGCTCAACCCACCCAGAACGCTGACGCTGCCATCGTGGGCACTTTTGCCAGCACCACCACACCCGAAGGGGCCATGCTGCTCGACTACAGCGAACAGCCTTACCTCCAGCCAACCGAGGCTGGCAGCGACGTGGAAGGTCTCCGAGCCTATTGGTACGATGTCACCACTACCAAGAAACTCCGCGCCTACCTCAGCACTGCCGCCGAAACAGCCCACATAGAACTGGCCAAGAGCATCGAGCAAGCCTACGACATGCTGAAGTACTGGGGTGACTTGATGGCGCAAGAAGACCGAGCCACATTCAAGACCAAAATCCAAGAGGCCGAACACGAGTTCACTCATCGCGGCGAAGGCGAAACCGAACTCACCACCACCGGACTCATCAAGCGATATGCCGCCCAACTGCTGGCCGACGGAGAAGCCTTCATCAGAGAAGGCAAACTCGTCAATGGCAAGGAAGTCGATTTCACCGACCACATCACCAACCCGTCGTTTGAGACCACACGCCCCAACGCAAGTGGCTGGACACTGGGCAAAAAAGAAGGTGTGACGACCACAGGAAGTGTGCTGCAAGCCAACCTCAACAACACCTTCCGCACGGTGGGCATCGAAGGAGCCAATGTCTTCCGCAGTTACATCGCTGCCGACAAATCATCTGTCACCCTCTCGCAGACAGTGACGGGACTGACACCTGGACACTACCGCCTCAGTGCCATGCTCGGCACCGACACCGACCAGACTGTCACCCTGTTTGCCGACGAAGCCACCACCACTGTCAGCGGACACTCCTTCGGCACCTATTACCTGACCGAAGCCGTGATTGAGGACATTACTGTGATGCCCGACGAAGATGCCGAGACAGGCTCCCTCACCATCGGTGTAAAAGAAGGCCATTGGTACAAGGCCGACGACTTCCGCCTTACCTACATCGGCACATTGACCGACGAAGAACAGGCTACAGGCATCGGCAGTGTGGCAGCCGAGAAAGCCAGCCGCCAGGGCATCTTCACCCTGCAAGGCATCGAAGTGAAGAAAGCCCTGCAGCCAGGACTTTACATCATCGATGGCAAAAAGACCTACGTGAAATAACGCTAAATAAGCCCCAAATACAACTTCTCGCCACACAAAAGCGAGTGAAAAACAGCGGGTGTTGTTCCCAAGCGAACAATACCCGCTGTTTTTGTTGCATCTGCTCTCTATAAGGCTAAAATATGCTAAAAAACATACTTTTATTGACCAAAACATGCTAAAAAGCATAAAAACGCTTGTTTATTACATCAGAAAGACCTACCTTTGCAGCAGTTTTTACAGTTTATAGAAACGCAGAAGGCCGAAAAGCCGACTAGAAGTCTCGACAAATCGTGATGATTGAACAGACTTAAAACGAATCTTTAAAAAGTAAGAATTGTATGAAAAAAATTTTATTCTTAGCATTGCTGACCGCTTCGCTCATAGCAACTGCAAAGCCCGAGCCGAAGGTGGATCTGCAGAAGAAATGGGGCGCAGTCATCAACGCCATCGCCATGGTGGAGAGCCAAGGACAGCCCAAAGCAGTATCGAAGAATGGACTCTACGTCGGGTATCTGCAAATATCCGAGATTTTGGTGCGCGAGTGCAACCGCATTGTCGGCTACAAAAAGTACACTTACGCAGACCGCTATGACAAGCAGAAGAGCATTGACATGTTCATCGACTACCAAGAGTACTACAACCCCGACGGCAACATGGAACGCGCCATCCGCCTCTGGAACTCTGGCGACCTGAAGTGCATGACCCGCAAGGCTCGCACCGAAGGTTACTACCAGCGCGTCATGTCGAAGTACAACGCAACAGCCTCGCTGCAATAAGCGCACCACAAAAACCACTCTCTTTAGAGAGACCCATCAAGAAAGGGGATGCAACCACACCGTTGCATCCCCTTTTTCTGTTATGAATGACACATTTCCCGTGTCTCATTCGTCGTCAGACAAGAAGTCTTCCACCAACGCACATGCTTCAACCTGAGCCACTTCCAGCACATCGTTGACCACCACCTCGTCAAAGTTTTCCGCCTGACTCAGTTCATATCTGGCACGTTCGATGCGTTGGTCTATCACCTCGGGGGCATCGGTGCCTCTACCCTCCAGCCGGCGACGCAGTTCCTCTACACTGGGCGGCTGGATGAAGATGCTGAGCGCACGTGCGCCATAGAGTTTCTTGATGCGCAGGGCACCATTCACATCCACGTCGAACACTACATTCTCACCAGCAGCCAACTGCTTATCGACCTGCGACTTCAGAGTGCCATAAAAGCGGTCCTTATACACCTCCTCATACTCCACAAACTCATCGTTGGCAATTTTCTCCTTAAACTCTTCTGGTGTCAGGAAGAAGTATTCCACCCCATCCTTTTCCTCTCCACGCGGAGCGCGCGAAGTGGCAGAGATGGAGAAGTGGAGCCTCCCCCCACCCCCTCCCATAGAGGGGGAGTTGCCATCAGGCGAGTTAATTTCATCCATGACATATTTGATGATAGTCGATTTGCCTGAGCCCGAGGGGGCTGCAAAAATAATCAGCCTCCCCCCACCCCCTCCCAAAGAGGGGGAGTTGCCATCCTGCGAGTTGTTTTGATTCATATTCATTGGATTATTTTCAGTTTGTTTTTTATCTTTAACACCCAGTCTCATATCAGGCCATCTTCGCAACATCTTTGACAAGCCTTCGATTCCCACACGCCGCATGGCACTCCCCCTCTTTGGGAGGGGGCGGGGGGAGGCTACATCACATTCAAGACTTGTTCCTTGATTTGCTCCAGTTCGTCCTTCATCTTCACCACAATGTTCTGCATCTCAGCCTGGTTCGACTTCGAGCCGGTGGTGTTGATTTCACGCCCCATCTCCTGAGCGATGAAGCCGAGTTTCTTGCCCTGGCCATGCCCATCCTGCATCGTCTCGACAAAGTAGCGCAGATGGTTAGACAGACGTTGCTTCTCCTCCGAGATGTCCAGTTTCTCTATGTAGTAAATCATCTCCTGCTCCAGGCGGTTCTTGTCATAATCCACCCCTACGGTCTGCTCCAGCGCATCCACGATACGCTGGCGAATCTTCTCCGTGCGCTCCTTCTCATAAGGTTCAATCGAGGCCAATAGCGCGCCGATGTTGTCTATTTTCTCCTGAAACTTCTTGGCCAGCGCCAGCCCCTCTTGCTTTCGGAAGGCAACCAGTTCATCCACAGCCCCTTCCACCGCACGTCGAGCCACCGCCCACTCCTCGTCGGAGAGTTCTTCCACCTCGGTGTGGGTAAACACATCGGGCAGCCGCAACAGCGTCGCATACCAGTCATCGGGAGCAGGCAACCCCAGTTCCTGCTGCATCTGCTCCACTTGCTGCTTGTAGGTCTTCAGCAGCACCATGTTGAGCGGCGAGGCAGCCGAAGCCTCATCTTTCTCCACCCAGAGCACAAAATCCACCTTGCCGCGCTCCAGTTTCTGCTGCATCATCTGGCGCATCTCCATCTCCTTCTCCCGATAGATGGGAGCAATGCGCGCCGTAATGTCCAGAGCCTTGCTGTTCAGCGACTTCACCTCTGCATGGATTTTCTTTCCTCCGTATGCCACGACACATTTGCCATAGCCAGTCATTGATTGTATCATAGATTGTTCTGTTTTTTGTGGCGGCAAAGTTACGAATAAAAAACGACATAAGGCATGTTTTGGACAGGATAACTGCACTTTTTTTAACGTCAGTTCGGTTTTTACGGTTACTTTCCATAGGGGCTTCGTCGTTATCTCTTGTGACTCTACTCCACAGAGTCACGTGACTCTCTTCCACTGCCCCTCGTGACTCTGTGGAAGAGAC